>Ga0193726_1001217_pt1 | contig 21299 bp, 15 predicted proteins | sample H2c1metaG_FD_144928 | JGI IMG/M metagenome (GOLD analysis project Ga0193726, IMG submission 144928) | Soil microbial communities from a riparian zone of the East river system, Colorado, United States - H2c1 | ecosystem: Environmental > Terrestrial > Soil > Riparian zone | place: USA: East River... | reverse complement strand
CCTCGGCGTCGCGCGCGTGCGTCCAGGCAGACTCCGTCGTGTCGCGCCAGTACACCCGGTAGCCCGCCGCGGGCGCTCCGGGAGCAGCAGTCCACGACAGCACCGTGTCCGCCGTCACCGCCCCGGTGATCTTGACGCTCGCCGGCGGCGGCGGCGCCGAGGCCATGGCGGCCGCGGCCAGTGCATTGGTGGCGGTGACCCTGGCGAGATACGCGAAATCGACGTTCGCGAGGGTGTCGCCGTACACCACCCCGCCCTCCGTGCGCAGATCCTGATGCTGGTGCTGGTAGTTCTCGGCGTTTTCCGTGAAGCGCACCCCCGGAAAGCCCAGCGCATTGAACGCCGAGTGATCGCCGCCGCGGCCGAAACGATCGAGGCGATACACCAGCGCCACGGTCCAGTTGGGCATGTAGCGTTCCGCCACCGCCTTCGCATAGCGCGCCACATTGCGCGAAGCCGAATCATTCTCGCCGCCCTCGAAGCGCCGCTGCTGCGCATCGTCCGCGGATTCCGTGTCGCGCGTGCCTTCGGAGAACAGACGCAGCCGAGTGTTGTTCACCACCCCGTTCTGCCCGCGCGTGCCGCCGACGATGTCGTTGTTCAGATCCACCTCCACCCGCCAACCCTGCTCCTTGGCATAATCCGCGAGCACCTTACCGCCGTACAGCCCCTGCTCCTCGCCGGACAACACCCCATAGACGATGGTTGCGGGAAATTTATAACGGCTCAACACCCGCGCCGCCTCGATCACCACCGCCACCCCCGACGCATCATCGTCGGCACCCGGCGCGTCCGAGGTCGCATTCAAGATGTCGGTGACCCGCGAATCGATGTGTCCGGTCAGAATGATCACCCGCTGCGGATCGGTGCTGCCCTTCTGAATCGCCACCACATCGACGATCGATGCCGGCTTCGGCACGCGCTTGCCGGTAAAGGTTTGCGCCGGCGTCACGATGGACAGACAGCCGCCGCAGTCGCGGCCGATTTGCTCGAACCGCGATTGCGCCCAGCGCCGCGCCGCGCCGATGCCGCGCTTGGTCGACACCGTGTCCGACAGCGTGTGCCGGGTGCCAAAGCCCACCAAGGCCTGCACCGTGGCCTGCACCTGCGCCGCATCGGGGGCCACCGCAATGTCGCGCAACATCGGCTGTTCCGGCGCCGCGGCGCTAGCAGCCATGACCAGCGGCGCGAGAGCCAACAGCAGAGCGCGTCGGGGTGCATTTCTCATAGTCGGTACCTTGTCCTAGCGGGCGGCGCCCGCTCTCGCAACTATGATAAACGCCCCATCACTATGGCGATGCATTCATTCCGCCCGGTGGCCACGGGCGGGTACTCCGTCATCCGCCGACCGGCTTTGGTGATTTGATCGAGGTCTCGCAGGGAATCAGAGCCGTCAGGTCGATTTGCGGCCTGTACGGGTCTACCACAAACGGACTCAGTTGAACAAAATCATTGATCCATCCGCCGTCGCCATGGAACTCGAGACCGAGATTCTTCCATGGCAACGTGATTGGCAAATTGGCAAATTCGCCCTCGTGGATTGCTGCAGTCGTAACCCACATGGACCCCTGTTCGGGATGCGAGAAGCGACGCATACCCTCGATCGTAATGGATGTGCCCTTAGCCAACGATCCAAGGAGGGTCGCTTTCGGCGGTGCATTTAGCGCTCTGAGGAGCGGCCCCCCGTTTGCACGCGGCGTAAGTTGTTCGGCCACAGTTGCGGCAGCTCCATGGGCATCCATATTGAATTCGCTCAACGTCAACGGCGGAGAGAACTTATTTAGATATCGCAAAGTAACGCAAGTGGATGTTCCATTTAGGCCTCCGACCGGCGGGCAATTCGGTGTTCGATAGAGAATGGCATCATCGGTGATGCGAAAGCACTGGTGAATGATGTTTCCGAGCCTCGGATCGGAGCTCTTCTCGCTCACACAAGCGCCTATCGACAGATACAGCAGTGCGAATGCGAGGCGCTTGCCAGCACTTCGGTGAACGGCGATAGTTTGATCCATATTCTTGAGTCCCCGATGGAACTCACCGAATATCACATCCACGTCCCACTGCCAACCTGAGCGCCCCTACTAAGGGGACCACGGGTCGGCTGTTCTGTAGTGATCCTGGCTGTGATCGCCAAATTTGAGTTTCACAATGTCGGCGGTGGGATTGGTAATAAGGCTTAGAAATAGGCCAGGCACAAAATCGCCAAGACTATTTCCGACAGAGATTCCAGTCCGTATTGGAACGATCATTGGAAACGGTACCGCATACAACTTCGCGTCGTTGGTGCCGTAGCGGCCTACGATATTCGAAGTGTCTATCGAGCCCAAACTGTGGCTTTGAATTGGATATCCTGGGTAGTGCAGGCCATAGTCAAGGGATGTGGCGGTGGGCAATCCCTGAAGCCCCAAAAGGATGTCCGCGATATCGAAGGGCAGAGAAACGCCGGTCCCCAATTTATTTCGAGTCAATATTCCATTTATCACAACCCAAGTTGGATGATCCGAATCCGGTGCCTCAAGTCGGCTGCCCAAGATTAGATTGCCGAGTCCGCTGACCGCCTCCAGCCCGAGATCAACTTCCCACAATGAAACACCGTTTTGGCGAGCGATCTTTGCAAACAAATCTTGTGTTTCCGCCACAGCGTAATCGTGTGCAGCTTGTGATACAAAATTTCCGAACGACTGCACTGCGCTTCCGTCAGCCGAGCCCCCGCCCGCCCCTTCTGTCAGAATGTAATTTTCGGCGTACGCAATCGCTCCCTGCCTTCTGGCCGCGCTCAGCGATCCCGTATTAGCATAGGTTACTTCCGCTCGAACAGCGGCGCCTCCGCAGCCCCCGCAATAATATGTCGCCACAGCCGCTACGGTCGCAACGAGATTCAAAGCCCATTGATGCCTTCCCAGATACTTGGTGACGTCACGGCGAATGGGATCGTGCTTATTGGCAAATGAATTGAAACTTTTCGCACTAAGGTCGCCGTAAACGCTTCTCAAACTCCAATAGCCGGTGGGATCGCGAGTATTGAGCGGATTGTTCGCGACGTAACTGTAGCGATTGAAGAATTGCAAATCATCGGCCATCTGAATATTGGGGTCTGCCGATAGAAAGCGCCCAACGAGCGGGTCGAACACGCGTCCATTCATGTGAACGAGCGTGAGATCATCAAGATGTTCATGATCGGTAAACCCGCGATCGCTGTTTACCCCCTTAATGGCGTTCGTAGGGTCACTCGCCCCATTGGGGGCGCGTCGTTTGCCGAAAGGCTCATACGCCAAGTGCTCCAGGATAGTGGAGCCCGTGCTATTGGTGATTGCTACGGTCGAACCAATACTGTCGCGATGGAGATAGTAAGGCGTGAAACTACCCGTGCCGTTTGCCCGCTTCAGGATCACGACCGGATCGCCGCTCGCAGAGACAAATACGCGCTCCTCGGTGGTGACCCCAGCGCTGGTCATGTCTTTCTCGTAGGCAAGACCGCCGGTGTTGTCCGGATTGACGTAGATGGTGGTCGAGCTTGCCGTTTGGCGCTTGATTCTTTGATGCTCGGGGCCGTACACAAAGGTGTCGCTCGCGCCCGTTTGGCTGATGTTATTGGGCATGTCGAAGCTCGTGTACGTCACGGTTCGGCCATTGCCCGTCTTCATATTCCCATCGTTATCGTAAGTGAATGAGGTATTGACCGTCCCGGTGATGCTCGCGACCGCATGCGGTCGCGTGTTGACGGCGCCATAGGTGTACGTGCCCACGTCCGATCGCGTGCTCAAATTGCCGAGTGCGTCGTACGAGTACGTCAGGGCAACGGCACCGATCGTCGAGCTCTTCAAACGATTTAGGTTGTCATAAATGAAGGTCTCGGTCAGGGTTTGATTGATGTCCTGGCGAGTCTTTACATTGCCGAGCGAATCCAGAACGTAAGCAAGATTGACAACGGTATTTCCACTGCCGGCTTGACTGGTCTTCAGCCATCCGGTTTTCGGATCGAAGGCATTATTCGTCGCGATTCCATTGCCGTAGGCCTGCGCCGTGATATGCCCTTCCGCATCCACCGAATTCGCCTGCCAGTAGACGGTGCCCGCAGATGCGTCCGTGATCTTCTGCAGATAGCTTAAACTTGTATAGGTGAGATTGATCGTCACACCCCCCGGATAACTCTCCGAGGCGACACGACCATTGGAGTCATAGGTGACGGAATTCGTATATGTGGTATCGGCCGTGGTCGTCGTAGACAGCGTGCGACTAAGAGTATCGTAGAAGATTGTGCGGCTATAGCCGTCGTTGGAGCCCGCAGTACAGAGTTTGCCAACGCCGTTGGTACAGGTATCGTAGGTCCAGGTACTGGCAAGATCCGGCTCTCCACGTGCCGTTATGCGCCCGCCGAGATCGTACGTGACGGTGGAAACTTGACCGTTAGCGTTCGTCTGACTTGTGAGTTGGCCTAAGGCATCGTGAACATACGTCCATGTGCCCATGTCCGGATCGGCCGACCGAATCTTGCGGCCTTTAATGTCGTGCGAAGACGTCACGACGTTGCCGAGAGGATCAGTCGTCTGCGCGAGATTGCCGAACGGGTCGTATACGTAGGTAACCGTCTGGCTCGCGGCGTCTGTAACCGATACGAGCTGACCTTGACTGTCATTTGTCCGTATCTTTGTCTGGCTCAGCTCGTTGGTCGCGGTGACAGTCAGCCCGTTGTAGCTCATCCCCCGCGTGCTCGTATCGGGATTAGTCTGCAGCAGCACGCGATCGATACTGTCGTAGGTAAATGTAGTTAGCTGCGGCGTACCAGTGCTGAAGTAGGGCCGGGACTTCGAAGCCACATGACCCAAGGTGTCGTAGGCGGTCGCCATGACGATGACGCTCGAGCCATCGAAACCCAGGGTCTGCGATGAGACCGCCCGGTCCAAAATGTCATAGTAAGTTTTCGTCCATGGTCCATTCGCAGTAACGCCGTCACTCGCCAGGGGTTGGCTCTGCACGATGTATGCCGCAAGTGACGGGCAGCTGGCTGTTCCGCCATTGAATCCGCTGCAGAAGCTATACGTCATCTGCAGTTTGGTGCCGTCTCCCCTGGTCAACAGACTGGGTCGACCAAAGACGTCGTAGGTTTGCGTCGTCTGAACGAGGTTTGGATCCTTGTACGTCAATGCCGCGCCAAAGCGGGCATCGAAGGTTCTCGACTCCGAGTGATTTAGTGCGTCGGTGTTGCCGGATGGAAACGTTCCGGCCGGATAGCCGGTGCCGCTTTGATATGCGGTCGATACAGTGCGGGTGGAAAAAACCGCGACTCCCGTCGGCGCGGCCGATTCGTTTCCTGTGGAGCCATTGCAGTTACGCGTTGTGGAGGACGTTCGGTTGCCGTAGCCGTCATAACCGTACGTCGTTACGACACAAAGATTCGAGTCCTCGCCTTCGATGATTTGCTTGGTGAGCAGTCCCGTCGTGGCGTCATATTCAAAGGCGCTGGTGCGCGTTCCGGTGGTCGCCATCGCCATTTGCGTGAGCAGCCCCAGGGCTAAAGCAGCAATCGTGGCGGGACAGTTCCTTTGCATGGCGCATTTCCTCAGAGTGCGTTGGTTCAGCAATCAATCATTCGCAATAGAAGGCGCGATCCTGACAATTCATTCTCAACCACAACCTATACCCATTTCGAATATCGCCGAAGCCATGCGCTATTTATGGATGATCGTGCACGTGGTTGTGCCCGAACCCGCGAAGACTTCTCCAGTACCCCACGTCCACTTAGCCGTGCCCGCGCTATAGGTGTAGGTCGCAGTGGACCCCGTAAATGTCGTCCCCTGAGCCGTGGCTGATGTCAGCCATGCTTGACCGGGATCAGCGGCGAATCCGCTCACGGAGAAGTCTGTGCCTTGGTAACCGATACCGCCGTGCGCCATCGAAATCCGGTCAAAGAATGAAACGTAAGCGTGTCCATTGGAGGTTGACGCTGGGCTCATTGAGCCAACACCGGTCGATAATACAAACCCTTTTTGATTGCCGGTACTGCTGCTTCCCTCGGTCATTACGGAGCTATCAGTGATTGTGGTGGTGCTAAATGAGGCGGTTTTTACCGCTCCTGCATTGCCCGCAGCATCCTTGGCATGCACGCCGATCGTATAGCTGGTCGCGGCGGTAAGTCCTGTAATGCTCTTGGTCAGCACATTGCCGACGTTGACCCACGCACCGCTGTTAAGTTGATACTCGTACGAAGTGACGCCAATGTCGTCAGTCGCTGCAGTCCAGGTGGCGGTGGCCGAAGTCGCCGCGATGCTCGACATCGTCAGGGTTCCGGGCGCACTAGGTGGTACGGTATCGGCGAGCGTCGTGAATGGGGGGGCTGTACTCGCAGGGCCGATCAAGCCGCCAGAATCTTTAGCGTGAACCGATACCGTGTAGGCCGTCGAAGGAACCAGCCCCGTGAGGGGCACGGTCAGTACATTGCCAACGTTTATCCAGGCGCCTGCGTTAACTTTATATTCGTACGATGCGATGGTGCCCAGGTACTCACTGGCGAGAGTCCAGGTGGCGGTAGCCGAGTGATCGGTGATCACTGTGAAGGTGGGAACACCGGGCGCCGTCGGATTGGTCGTAATTGGCGTGGGTGGCGCCGATTGAGCGGAGGTATTGCCCGAGGTATCGTACTCGGCAACGGTGTAGGTTAGGCCAGAGACCGCTGCGCTGTCGGTATAGAGAGTGGTCGATGGAGTCCCAATGGGGGTGCTGCCATGATCGCTCCGATAGACTTTGTACCCGGAGATTCCCGGGCCGCCGGTGTCTGGGCCCTGGGTCCACGTGAGCTGCACCGACGTGGCCCCGGTGGCTGTGGCGACGACACCGGTGGGTGCCGAGGGCAACGGATACGCCGGTGTCGTGACGCTCGCGACGTTTGATTTCAACCCCTCACCGTTGACCGAGTCGTAAGCCGCCACGGTATAGGTATAGGCGGTTAACGCCAACGTGGTCAGATCGCTGTAGGTCGTCGATGAGGTGGAGCCGATGGGAGTCGGACTGCCGTTGCGATACACATGGTATCCCGTCAGACTCACCCCGCCGGTATCACTCGCCGCCGACCAGGCCAAATTCACTTGCTTTGCCGCCACCGCGCTCGCGGTCAAGTTTGGCGGGGTCGAGACCAGATACCCCGGCACGGCTTGCGGCGAAGTACTTGTCACCGTCGATTTGCTCAGGTGACCGAGCTTCCAGCCGCTTGTATCGGCCGCAAGATACGTATTCGATGTCGTCTTGGAGAATCCATCGCTGGTTGATGACGCAATGGTAGTGGCATCGCCCCAAGTATCGTAACCAAAAGTAGTAGTCACGGTCGGAAGCGCGCTGCCATTCAGGTCCCACTTCTTTTGCACACTCTGAACGGTATATGGAAAGTACCTCAAGCCTGTAGCCAGAGTGCAACTGTTGGTGGTCGGGGCTGGGCTGGCTGATCCGGAGTAGCATTGATAGGTGTTATCCACCTCGGTCAACACTCCTCCGCTACCGCCACCGGCAACGATCTCTTGGCTCATGGCCACGAGGCCATTCAACGGGTACAACTGATCGTAGACGATATAACTTGTGCGGGCTGCAAATGAACCGACGGCGGGTCGGGTTGCGTTGGCCCAACGCATCCCAAGCATTCCCCGGCCCGTGAGATCGAGTTTAAGCCCACCATAGGTGTAGTTTGTCGTCAACGTGCCGCCAATGCCGTCGGGAGCCGCAACTGAAGACACGACGTACGCTGGGAATTGCAGGTCCATGATCGGATAGACGGCGGCATTGGCGCCAGAGTCTTTGGTGTAGACCGAGGAACTCGTGAGTGGGGCATATCCCAACGTCGTAGTCGTCAATCCGTCGTTGATCCCTGTGATGTGCTCGTTGGGAGGATTGGTATTGAGGTGATACCAGGCTCCCGTCGAATCCGGACCCAACAAGAAACCTTTGATCCCATTTCCTGCGAGATCCGCGGCATGTACGTACGCGGCCATTGGTATCCAGTTGGCATACGCGCCCGTGATGAGCGCGCCGTCGTCGACAAATGAAGTGCCCGTAGAGCGCAAGGAATACCAGCTGCCGGTAGCATCCATGGCGAGCACCAAATCCTGCAACCCATCACCATTGGTGTCGGTCACATAAATTCGATTGCGGGCAGTGGTCCAGTTGGCATACAGACCGGTCGCCCAGGTCCCGCCATCCACGAAGCTCTTGCCCGTTGATAGAAGGACGTACCAGTTTCCCGACGCGTCCGGGCCCATCTCGATATCAGTCAACCCATCGCCATTGACATCCATCGCGCGAATACCGTTGGTCGAAGCCGAATTCGACCAGTCCGCGTGAATGTTTGAGATCCAGGCGCCATCATCATGAAAACTGGTGCCGGTCGAGCGCAGCACATACCAATTGCCCGCGGCGTCAGGTCCTAGGACCACGTCCTGCAATCCGTCCCCATTGACGTCCGCGATGAACGTTCGATCCGTCGCCTGCCACCATGCTGCATACACGCCCGTGGCCCACATTCCCGCGTCGACAAAACTATGTCCGGTGGACTTGAGCACAAACCAGTTCCCATTGGCGTCTGGCCCCATCACCAAATCCGTGAGCCCATCGCCGTTCACATCGATGGGATAAATCCGATAGCGCGCATTGACCCACTCGGCATCGACCCCGGTTGCCCACGCCCCTTGATCGACGAAACTATGCCCCGTCGACAACATCACAAACCAGTTGCCGTTGGCGTCAGGTCCCATTTCTATGTCTTGCAACCCGTCGCCGTTTACGTCCATCATGCGAATGCCGCCAACTGCCGCATCCGCCGACCAGTCCGCGTGCGCTCCGGTGATCCAAGCGCCTTGATCCACGAGCTGGCCGCTCGGTGTCCCCAACATGACGTACCAATTGCCGGCGCCGTCCGGCCCCAGCACCACATCTGGGATACCGTCGCCATTCACATCGCCGATGAATTGGCGAGCTGCCGCCTGATACCAATTTCCGTACTTGCCCGTTGCCGCGGCGCCCCCGTCGGCCATACCCTTGACGTGATTCACCCAGGTGAATGAGGTTGCCGGCAGACACCCGCCCGTGGCCGGACACTCGGTGATACTGGTGATTTCGGAGCGCCCCGTGGTCGCCGAGGTGGAGTACGCGAGCTTGTAATCGCGCACCAAGGTGGCACCCGAAGCGATATACGTCTTGATGTCGGTCAGTCTCACCACGCTTTTGATTTTCGCGCCGGCCTGATACACAAGAACAGTATCCGGCCGCGTTGCCCAAACTAAGGAGATCTGATTGGTGGGAGCTTGGGACAGGTTGCTGTTGCCCGTGTAGTTTAGTTGCGAGAGATAGTAGTCGCCGTTAACGCTGTCCTGCGTGTACGTGTAGGTCAAATAGTTGCTGAGAGCGTCTTGCACCCGATTGATTGCCCAATCTCGCGCGGTGGCAGGTGTAACTCCGACGGCCACGATTCGTGAGTCCGCGGAGTTACCGTAAGTCTTGTATTGACCGGCCTTCGTCCATACCTCGAACCACGCCGGCCCATTGCTTACCGTTGGGCCGTTGCCGACCGAGGTATGGGAGATGACTTTGGTGAAATTATCGATTTCCGTCCGATACTCCGCACCTTCCGCGCCGTAGGTTCCACTCACGAGCACCAATCGAGCGCCATCGAGGCATAGTCGATCATTCGCGTCCATACTCACGACACGAACTCCGCCGTCCTGAGCGTTGGTCTGCGGGCATCGACGAATCTCTGAGGTCCCGCCTAGATTCCAATCCACTCCCAGGTGCCCGTTACCTGAATCGGTGCTGTACATCAGAGTTAAGGCTGGTTCCACACCCGAAATACCTGGGGGAACCTGAATGCGCACCGCGTAAGTGCCTTCGCCTCGGGGAGACACTCCCACGCTTCCCGGGGTCACCATCTGCGGCGCCGACCAACTCAGCAGCGGCCAGATGGATCCAAGCACGCACAACACCGTTCGGGCGCGGATTGTCTTCATCGTGTGTCTCGCTTCCTTCGGTAGTCCATTACTTCTCAAGCGAAAATTAGAATCTATAGCCCGCCGCACGAGTGTGTTCACACACTCGTGGATTCCATCAGCGGCTTTCTATCATCCCAACGAGAAACTACTTTCCCGACAGCGGCGATTTTTCACTCATCGTTCATTATTCGAATCTTGATAAGTTTTCGCGTTTTTTCGAATCTACTCCCGGCAAATGCGTGATGCAAGCACAATGCAAAAAAGATTTGCTGGAATCACCGCTGCATTGGTTTGATTCCAGATTGCCGCTGGTGCAGAGTGTGGAGAGATCCGCCGTTCGATTTCTTCAGAACTAACCGCCCGTCAAAGCCTTAGGAAGATCGGACCGAGCTCGAGGGAATAAAAAGGAGACAGTGAGGACGTCCATGGCGAAGGAACTGCGCAAACAGCCGATGACGGGCTTTACCCTTCTGGAACTCTTGGTGGTGCTGGTCATCATTGGCTTGCTCGCCGGGTACGTTGGACCGCGCTACTTCGCACAGGTGGGGAAGGCCGAGCAAAAGGTCGCGCGCGCCCAGATTGATGCCTTTGAAAAAGCGATACAGACCTATCGCCTGGATCTGGGTCACTATCCATCGACCGCTGACGGATTGGCGGCGCTCAACGTGGCTCCGCCCGGCGAAACGCGCTGGCAAGGTCCCTACATGAGCAAGGCAATTCCCCTCGATCCTTGGGGCCGCCCCTACCTCTACAAGAGCCCCGGGGATCATGGAGACTTCGACATCGAGTCTTACGGCAAGGATGGGCAGCCCGGGGGCGAGACCGACGATGCCGATGTGGTGAGCTGGTAAATGGGCACCGACTCCATTCAGTTTGAGGTGAAGGGCTTTCGAGACGGAACCACGGGAATTGCGCGCCTGTCGATTGCCGCCTCTTCGCCGCAAGAGGCGCGCGAGCGTGCGGCCGCCCAAGGGTACTACGTCCTGGGTATTGGCCGACTCTCAAGCTCCGGCGCTGCGCCGCGGAGCCGCCGGCAAACAGTGCTCCCAGCCTCAGCTCTGAGTGCAGAATTGCTGGCGCTCCTGCGGGCGGGTCTTGGATTGTCGGAAGCCATGTCTGCGCTTCAAACGCGCCGACGCACGGCGGCCGCCAGCCAGATCATCGACCGAGTGTGTCAAGCGCTCAAGGAGGGCCGCTCGTTCTCGAAGGCCTTGGAAGAATCCGGCGCGGCATTCACCGACCTTTTTGTCGCTACGATCCGCAGCAGCGAAGAGACCGGTAACCTGGCGGAGGCCCTGACCCGCTACTTAGATTACGACCGTCGGATGCACGCCGTCCGAAGTACCCTCATCAGTGCTTCCATCTACCCGGCAATACTGCTGGTCGCCGGTCTTGTGGTCGTCGGATTTCTCTTGGGATATGTCGTGCCTCGCTTTAGCCGCATCTACGTGGATCTCGGCGAAAATCGCATTCCGGCCGCGTCCCGCGTGCTCATGCACTTGGGCCAATTCATCGATGCCCACCGATCAATTCTCGCCGGCGGCATCGCGGCGGGCGTGCTTCTGTTGGTGCAGGCCTTGCGTCAACCGGGGATACGATCCCAGCTGACCCGCTGGGCGTGGTCGGTCCCCTTCATTGGGATTCGCCTACATCTTTATCAACTGGCGCGCTTCTCTCATACCTTGGCCATGTTGTTGCGCGGCGGCGTGCCGTTCGTCAACTCCCTCGACATGTCGATCGGGCTGCTGCACCTGCCGAGCCTGCAGGGCAGTCTGCTCGCGGCCAAGCGGGACATCAGCGAAGGGCAACCGATCTCGAATAGCTTTGCCCGGCATGGATTGGCGACCGACATCGGCGTGCGCATGCTCGCGGCCGGCGAGCGCACCGGCAACATGGCCGAAATGATGGACCACGTGGCGCGTCTCTATGATGACGAACTCGGCCAATGGATCGAGCGGTTCACTCGATTGTTTGAACCCCTGTTGATGATCGCCATCGGCGTCACCATCGGCGTGCTCGTACTGCTCATGTACCTGCCGATTTTTGGACTGGCGAGCAGCATTGAATGAATTCCATGGCGCAAATCATCGACGATCCCGCGCTGATTCCAGAGGTCGCCTTACGACAGGCGAGCACCACGGCGGCGGCGTCAGGCCGCTCCACCGTCAATGTCTTGGAAGACATGCTCAGCGAAGATTCGGTGATGTTTACCCGCAGACTCGGCAAGACACTCTCCTTCCCCGTGCTCGAAATGCACGAGTTGCGGAGTTTGTCACCCGCCTTTGATCGCGTGGCGTTTCCGGATTGCGTGCGACGACACTGCATCGCGACCACCCGATCCGAGAAGCCGATTGCCATCATCCATGACCCGTTTGATCTTGAACTTCAAACGTGGATGACGGCGCGGCTCGGCGCACCCGAGTTCTGCCTGGCGCATCGCGAGGACATCGCCGCGCTGTTGAGCAGTTGCGAGGAGACGCTTCGAGCGATCGACAACGCAGGTGGCAAAGATGCCGCCGATGTAACCATTGCAAAGTTGGAAGAGGTTTCCCTCGCGTCCATTGCGGATGACCCCAGCGATGTCGTGCGGCTGGTGAATTCCACCATCTATGATGCGATCAAGATGGGGGCCAGCGACATTCATCTGGAGAGCGGTTCTCGCGGTTTGAGTGTGAAATTTCGCATCGACGGGGTTCTCGATCAGGTGACCCAGGTGAACGGCCGTGAGCGGGCGCAGGAAATCGTCTCTCGGATCAAAGTCATCTCGGAGCTCGACATCGCTGAACGGCGTGTGCCCCAGGATGGCCGCTTCAAACTATCGATCAAAGGGCAGCCCATCGATTTCCGCGTGTCCGTCATGCCCAGCATCTTCGGCGAAGACGTCGTCATCCGAATCCTCGACAAACGTTCGCTCAGCGATCAATTCCAGGGACTGCGCCTCGACCGGCTGGGTTTCGATCCACGGACTCTGACGGAAGTCCGGCGTCTGGCTCGCGAGCCCTATGGAATGCTGTTGGTCACGGGTCCCACCGGCAGCGGCAAGACGACGACCCTGTATGCCGCGCTGTCGGAAATTTTTACGGGGCGTGACAAGATCGTCACCATCGAGGATCCGGTCGAATACCAACTACCCGGTATTCTGCAGATTCCAGTGAATGAAAAAAAAGGTCTTACTTTCGCCCGCGGATTGCGCTCGATCCTGCGTCACGATCCGGACAAGATTCTCGTCGGCGAAATTCGCGACACGGAGACGGCGCAAATCGCCATTCAGTCCGCCCTCACCGGGCACCTCGTGTTCACCAGCGTTCATGCCAACAATGTCCTCGACGTCTTGGGGAGATTCCAACATATGGGCGTGGATCTTCATAGCTTCGTGTCGGCCTTGAACGGCATTCTGGCGCAGCGGCTGGTGAGATTGACCTGTACCGCATGCGCGGAACCGGTCAACCCAAGCGCAAGCACCTTGGCGGCGTCGGGATTGTCGCCGGAACAGGGAGCTGCCATGCGATTCTTCGTTGGGCGGGGCTGTGGCCAATGCCGGGGCACCGGCTATCGGGGGCGTTACGCCATCGGTGAGCTGCTTCGACTCAACGACGACCTCCGCGAGCTGATCGTGAACCGAGCTGCGGTGGGTGCTCTGAAAGATGCTGCTCGTGCCCGCGGGACCCGCTTCCTGCGCGAGGCCGCTCTCGCTCTGGTGGCCGAGGGCAAGACCACTCTCGAGGAGATCGACCGTGTCACCTTTGTGGAGTGAACGACTCCAAGTGGGCGTGTGGCCGCATGGCATCACCATCCGCGACGCCGGTGCGGCGCCCGCGGACGCCGCAAGCCAAGCGTACTGGCAAAATCCCACCGATCAAGAAGAGGGCTCGTGGCGAACGAGTATCGCCACGTTGCAGCACTGGGTGTCCAACAGTGCACCCCAGCGGGGTCGGCTCGACATTGTGGTATCGGATTATTTCGTGCGCCCGGTGGTGCTGGCATGGTCGCCTGACCTGACCAAGGATGAGGAGTGGTTGGCGCTTGCCCGGGCGCGCATCGACGTCACCTGGGGCAGCACCGAGCCATGGGAGGTGCGGATTGACCGCCTGAGCTTCAAGTCGAACTGTCTTGCCTGCGGGATCCCTCAGGAGCTATGGACCAAGCTGCTCGAACTCCAGCGCCCGGGGCTCAAAGTAAATTCGATTCAACCCAATTTTACGTCCGCATTCAATAGTCTGGCCTCCGCCATTGGCCGTGGAGCGGCACTCATTGTCGTTTCGGAGCGTAACAGCGCAACGATCGGTGCCGTCGAAGGCGGCTCGTGGCGGCACGTGCGTACCCTGCCCGCCGCAGGCGATGCCTCGGAGGAGATTGAGAGACTGGTCGAGCGGGAGCGATTGTTATTGGGACTGCCGCCCGACGTCGCTGTGGTCTATCGACGGGACACCGATGTGCCAAATCAATCCGACCTGGCGGCCGTTTGACGGCCGGCTTTGCTAGATCATGCGTCGCACCTACATCGAATTCGGGACCGCTGCCTCCAAAGAGCGCCGCATCGCGTATCTGAGTCTCGGTGTTCTGTTGACGGTGGGCGCGTTCAGTGCACTCTATTATTGGAAGACCCTACAAGCCGTTGCGTCACTCAGTGCGCTGCTACAAGCTGATACCTCCGTCCAGGTGGACCGAATTCGAGTCATCGATCCCCGCCGGGATGAGATCCAGCAGACCCAACTAAAAGCCGCCCGCACCATTCTTGATCGCCTGCGCACGCCCTGGCCATCGCTGTTCGTTGCGCTCGAGGACAGTGTCAAAGCGGATGTCGCGGTTCTGCGAATTGACCCGGACGCCGCTCGCCAGGAAGTACGCATTACGGCCAACGCGAAAACCATGTCTGCGGCTGTTGCCTATGCGACCAACCTGCAAAGCACGGGGACGCTGACGCGCGTGTTCATTGCGAGCCAGAGGACGTCCGCGGCTGACCTGCTCAACCCGTTGCAGGTCGTGGTCGTCGGTCGGTGGGCGACTACCAGTCCCGTGCGGAGCCAGCCGTTCGACCACAGCTCCACCCAGGCGCTCAATGGAGCACCGACACAATGAGTGCCGGGCTAAGTCCAGAGTTCTTGGGGAATGTCGGTGATCGACTACGTTTCTCGCTGCGCGCGGCCACCCGAGTTTGGGGTACACCGGGAATCGCGGCAGCGCTACTCGCCTGCGCGGTCGTCGCATTCGTTGCAATTTGGATGTTCCCCGGCATGCGGCAGTTGGCGCGTCTCGAGGCCAGATCCTCCGAACCCTCATTGATCCCGATGCTGCCGCGTGCAGGCGCGCCCCTCGGCGCCACCGCTTCATTGCTCGGCTTCTACAAGAATTTTCCGCCGGAGACCCTCATCCTCGTCATGACGGATCAGATCAATCAGGCCGCGGACCATGCGGGCGTACGCATTACCCAGGCCGATTACCGCGCCAATGAGGATCTGTCCGGGTTGGCTCGCTATGAAATGTCTCTCGCCGCCCGCGGCAGCTATGCGCAATTGCGGGCATTCACGGCCGCCTGCCTGACACAGTTTCCGACCCTCTCGCTCGATGGGCTTACGCTCTCGCGAAGCACCGTGACTGATTCAGCGATCGATGCCCAATTTCGACTCTCCGTCTACTTGAACCCGAGGTAGCGCATGCGGCCTCAATCAACCCGTTGGTGGATCTACTCGGTGTCGTTGATTGTCGCGGTCGCTGCGTCTATCTGGGTCACAGTTCGCAGCCCAACCAACGTGATTGCAGCGACCCCCCTCACCCACACCGCGCCCGTCAAGTTTGAGCAACGCGTCGATACCAGGCCCTCTTCGCTCGACATTCCCGTGCGCGAATTCCCCGAACCCGCGCTCACCACCCAATTCCACGACCCCTTCGCAACTCCCTTGCCAACGGCCTCGCCGGTGGCGCCGGCCGTGGCGCCCACGCCGGTCTCGCCGCCGCCGCCGCCCACGGCGCCCCCTCTGCCCTTTGTCTATCGCGGGATTCTCACCGCCAGCGACGGTTCATGGATTGTGCAACTCGCCCGCGGCAATGAGTTCCTCCTGGTCGGTCGCGGCGAGCTTATCGACTCGACTTACCGTCTGGATGATCTGAAAGGCGATGAACTTATCTTCACCTATCTTCCAATGTCTCTCGTTCAATCGTTGTCGATCACCTCGGATCAACCATAGAAAATCCATGAACCACATGAAAAACTCGCTGGGGATATTGGCCGTACTTGCTCTGCTCGCAGGGTGCGCCGCGTCTCGGCTGCATCATGACGGCATGGACCAAATCAAGGCCGGCAATGTCGAAGATGGTCTCGCGAAACTAGCGTCGGCGGTCGAGAAGGCGCCGACCAACGCCGTCTTTCGATTTGATTTTCTGTCGCAGCGCGACGCACAGGTCAATAGATTGCTGGCCGCGGGAAAAGCACAGCGCGCCGAGCAACACTGGCAGGACGCTGCCGGCAGTTTCGAGCGCGCACGCGCGATGGCACCTTTGGATCCACGGTCGCAGGATGCACTGATCGAACTGTCGCACGCGCGAGGATTGGCATCCGACATCGATCAGGCCCGCACCGAAATCCGCCATGGAGATCTGGAGAGCGCCCGGGAATTGGTCGGCTCTGTGCAGGCACAAGATCCTAACAATCGCGACGCAGCCCTATTGATGTCGCAAATAGAGGCCGCCCGAGCCAAAGATCGCGTCGACAATCCGGTGCTGCGAACCTCGCCCGGCAAGGCGGTCAGTCTGCACTTTACCGACGCCAGTGTGCGAATGATCTTGGAGGCCATCGGCCGGCTGTCGGGGTTGAGCATCATGATTGACCGGGACATTCGACCCGACTTGATCACCAATATTGCGGTCGACACGGTGCCCGCCGAAGATGCCATCAATCTTGTGATTCAGACCGCTCACTTGCGGCGCAAGATACTGGACAGCAACACCGTATTGATTTATCCCGCCACGCCGGAAAAAATTCGCGACTACGAAGATCTGGTGGTGAAGGGTTTCCACATTTCCAACGCGGACGCTAAGCGCACCGAAGCGCTGCTGAAGGGAATATTGAAAGCCGAAGATATTTTCGTCGATGAAAAGCAGAATCTCATCGTCATCCGGGGCCCGATGGAGCAGATTCAGATCGCGGATAAGTTGGTCGCCCTGCATGATGTCAAGCAACCCGAGGTGATGCTCGAGGTACAGGTCATGGAGGTCAATCGATCCCGGTTGACGCAACTGGGGATCAGCTATCCGAATCAGGCGACATTGTCGCTCAATCCTTCGAACAGTTCGGGAACCACTCTTGCGGACTACAAGAAAATCAATCCGTCCGTGATCAGCCTTCTTATCCCTTCGACGGTGGTGAATCTGAATGCAGTGATCACGGATGCTGACTTGTTGGCCAATCCGCGAATTCGGGTGCGCAATCGTGAACATGCCAAAATCCTCATCGGCGACAAGTTGCCGGTGGTGACCAGTACGGCGACATCGACGGGATTCGTCTCCGAAAACATTCAGTACTTGGACGTTGGTTTGAAGCTCGATGTGGAGCCGGACATTGCGCTCGATGACAGCGTCTCGATCAATTTGAGTTTGGAAGTCAGTTCCGTCGTCAATCAAGTCACGACGCCAGGGGGCTCTCTGGCCTACGACATCGGAACCCGCGACGCCAGTACCGTGCTCGAACTCAAGGATGGTGAGACTGAAGTACTAGCGGGTCTCATCAGTGACAACGATACCCGCACGGCCACCGGAATTCCGGGATTGGGTCAGTTCCCGATTGTCGGTCGATTGTTTTCCAGCCATAAGACGGACCACGAGAAGAGCGAAATCATCCTGGCGATCACCCCGCACATCGTGCGGGGCTATCGGCCCACCATCGCCAGTGACAGCCAGTTTTGGTCAGGAACGGCGAATCGCCCCCTGACTCAGCCTCTGGTGCTGCACCATCCCTCTCCCGTGGCGAGTGCCGGGGATTCCGCAACACCCCCCGCGTCAATAGCGGATTCAACTGCGCCGGCAGCGCCGGCGATTGCCGCCAAGGTGGCCGCGCTCTCCTGGCGCGGCCCCCCGCAGGTCAAGGCCGGGGAGACGTTCAACGTGATTCTTCATATGAGCGCGGACGGGGAGATTCATTCGTTGCCCATTCAAGCATCGTATGAGAAGAACTCGCTCGATCTGGTTCAAGTCCAGGAGGGAGACTACTTTAGAAAGGACGGACCGCACAGTCTGTTTGCCAGCAGCATTGATTCGGCCGCATCCAAGATTCTCATCAGTACGGGCCGCAGCGGGAGCGCAGGCATCATGGGTGACGGCGATGTGGCGGTCCTGACGCTTAAGGCGGGTGCGTCCAAGGGCGCCGCATCCTTCCGGGTTCTTGCGGCATCGCCCCTGCTGACCGATGGCCAGCCTTTGAACGCCCCGCTGCCGGAGCCTTACGTGGTTACGATAACGGAATAGACCGCCATGAAATTGCGTTGCCGCAGACAAATGACGCGAGTGACTGGGTTCACGCTGATTGAGCTGGTGGTCACGCTGGTCATCCTGGGGATCCTCGCAAGCGCCGCCGTGCCCATGGCGCAGTTGGCGTTCAGGCGCCACAAGGAGGAGGAATTGCACCGAGCTCTGTATACGATTCGCGATGCCATCGACGCCTACAAGAAAGCTGCGGATGAGGGCCATGTCGCGAAGGATCCTTCGGCGTCCGGCTATCCGCCCACTCTGGCGATTTTGGTCACGGGTGTTGTCGATGCGACGGATCCTGCGGGTAGAAAAATGTTCTTCCTGCGTCGCGTGCCGACGGATCCATTGAATACTGACGGCGAAGTCGGTGACCGCAGCTGGAGCAAGCGTAGCTACGCCTCGGAGGCCGACTATCCAAGGGAAGGGGACGATGTGTATGACATTTTTTCGCCGTCAAATGATGTGGGACTCAACGGAGTCCCCTACAAGGACTGGTGAGGACATGGGTATTTCGCGGCGAATGGCTCGCGGTTTTACACTGATCGAACTGCTCGTGGTACTGACGATCGTGGCCCTGTTGCTCACCATCGCGGCGCCGGAGTTCCTCTCCAACGTGAACAAGGCAAAGGAAGCGGTGCTGAAGGAGGACCTCTTCGCCTTTCGCGACGCCATCGATAAGTATTATTCCGACAAGGGCGCCTATCCCCCGACAGTCGATGATTTGGTCACGAGCAAGTACCTGCGCAAGATTCCCATTGATCCAATGACTGACTCCACGACGACGTGGACTATGGTGAACCCCGAACAAGCCGATTCGACCGGAATTGTCGATATCCGCAGCGGCGCCCCGGGCAAGGCACGCGACGGGTCGGCCTTCATGACGTGGTGATCATGGGACGAAACCACACCCAAGGCTTCACCTACCTCTTCGTCCTGATCCTGCTCGCGACGCTGGGGGCCATTCTGGCCGCCGCCGGAACACAGTGGGCGACGATCGATCAGCGCACACGGGAGGCAGCGCTGTTGCGCTCGGGATCCACGCTCCGCACAGCCATCGGTGCCTATTACGAGAGTTCGCCCGGCACCGTGAAGCGTTATCCGCCGAGTCTCGAAGCGCTGTTGCGCGATGAACGTTACTTGGCGATTCGTCGGTATTTGCGCAAGATTCCGGACGATCCGCTGTCTCGGCAATCGGAGTGGGGACTGCTCGCGGCGCCCGACGGCGGAGTCATGGGTGTCTATAGCCGCTCCGACAGGACGGTATTCAAGACCGGTAATTTCTCTCCGCTGGATGCGTCGCTGGCCGGAGGCGCTGCCTATTCGGAGTGGCAATTCGTGTACGTGCCCGTGACGCCACCGGTGCCTCCCGACGCACATCCGCAGCAATGAGGCTGCTGTAGACCTCGAATGTAAGAAGACTCACAATGACCGCCTTCGCGGCTCATTCCTGCTATCCGGTAGTCCTGATCATGTCGCCGATATTCATCTACCAGATCTTAAATCACTATACGAAACCCGAAAATCTGGACCCGGGCTTCCTGGTGTTGGATAACTCCTCCAACGAGAGACCCGACTGGTACGAATACTGGCCCATTCGACAATTCTTGCTCAATGAACCGCTGGACGAGAACGCCTTTTACGGCTTTCTGTCGCCGAAGTTCAAGCAAAAAACCAACTTGAGCGCGGCGGCGGCCCGTGACTTCGTCAGCCTCGACAGCGGCACCACCGATGTGGTCCTGTTGACTCCCAGCATTCACCTGACCGCCTACCATCTGAACGTGTTCGCCTTTGGGGAGAAGATGCACCCTGGTTTGGAAGATATCGCGACACGATTTTTTCAGCATATCGGACAACCCACGAATTTGCAGAGCCTCGTCACCACTTCGCGCAACGAAGTGTATTCCAACTACTTTATTGCCAAACCCCGATTCTGGAGAGCCTGGCTCGAGATAACGGAGCAGCTTTTCGCGCTCGCCGAATCACCGACGGATCCCCTGGGCGCCGAGCTTCGCAAGCCGACCTTGTACCGGGGCGGCAAGGGCGTGCCGATGAAAATATTCATCATGGAGCGCGTCGCGACATGGATTCTTGCCCGCGACTCAGGGTTCGTGTCGCGCGTTCGCGGTCCGTTCGTCGCGCGCTCCCGCATTTATAAACTGCCGGGCGCGATCGTCTGCGACGCGCTGAAGATCGCTTACCTGTCGAATGGGCGCCGCGAGGAATACAAGGACATCTTTCAGGTGGTGAGCAGATTCGGCAGATGCCTCAGCTGGCAGGTGAGATGGGGCGATCTTCTCGGTTCCAAAACCATACGATCCTGTTTCAGGAGTCTTTCGTCGTATTGGACCAAAGCCGGACAGTCATGATTGTGGACTTGATGGCGTTCTAATCGCAAAGCGCGATCACTTCTCGCCCTTGATCGCGCGTTTGATTGCCTTTTCGGCTTTGCGAAAAATGGGCGGAATCAGATCTTGGATGAAGCCGCGCACGATTCTCGACGGCCGCATTTTAACTTTGTGCTTTTGGGACACGTGGTAGAGCGTGCTGTGCGATTGAACGGACGGCTCCCACGTGTTGGTGTAATAGTACAGGGCGAGCGATCGCCGTGCGGCACCCTGCGGGGCGTTCAGCGGTGTGGGATGGCCGTGAAGCGCTTCTTTCACCGTCGAGAAGATCACGGCTCGATTGAAGACCGGTGCCACCTCTTTGCGCTTCGTCATGGTGGGGCGGTCCCATAGTTCCAGATGGCCCTGATATTCGTCCTTCCAGTCCTTGTTCAAGTACAGAAGCAGGTTGATTCGCCGCTCGAGATTGTATTTCTTAAGATGATTGAAATCGGCATGTATCTCCAGGTAGCCGCCATTTTCAATCCAG
>Ga0193726_1001216_pt1 | contig 21304 bp, 19 predicted proteins | sample H2c1metaG_FD_144928 | JGI IMG/M metagenome (GOLD analysis project Ga0193726, IMG submission 144928) | Soil microbial communities from a riparian zone of the East river system, Colorado, United States - H2c1 | ecosystem: Environmental > Terrestrial > Soil > Riparian zone | place: USA: East River... | reverse complement strand
CCGAGGGTCTGCTTGAGCTCCTCCGAGTGCCCGGACTCGGCGCCGCCAAGGTACAGCTCATTCACGCCACGCTTGGCGTAGAGTCGCTGGAGGATCTCGAGCGTGTGGCGCAAAACGGTCAGCTCGCCAGCTTACCGAGGTTCGGCAAGAAGACGGCGGAGAAGATTCTCAAAGGAATCGAGATTCTTCGGCGCGATGCGCATCTCAAGCGATTCCCTGCCGCGGCGGTCGAAGCGCATCTCCTTCTCGCCAACATCGTCAAGCATCCCGACATCACCCACGCCGATGTCGCGGGCGCGATCCGGCGCCACAACGAGCTGGTGGCCGGCATCGAGATTGTCGCAGAGTGCTCGGCCGATCCGGCGAAGGTAGCCGCATCGTTCGCGCGATCGCCCGGCGTCAGAGAGAGCAAGACGCGGGAAGATCCGGGCTCGGTGCACGTTCGGTTCGTCGATGGGACACATCTCGACATGCATTGCGTGGAAAAGGCGGACTATCCGGTGGCGCTGTGGCGCGCGACGGGGAGCGCGGCGCACGTCGAAGAATTGACGGTGCTGGCGCGGAAGAAGGGATTCGAGATCATCGGGAACTCACTGATCCGGATGGACGCGGAACGCGTTGATCTGGCAGACGAAGAGGGGCTTTTCGCCGCGCTCGATCTGGAGCCCATTCCGCCCGAGATGCGGGAGGGAATGGGCGAGATCGAAGCTGCGGCGCGGCGTGAGCTTCCGAACCTGGTGACGTTCGACGACATCCGCGGCGTGTTGCACTGTCATTCCGACTATTCCGACGGCGCGGCGACGATCGAAGCGATGGCGCTCGCCGCGAAGGAGCGCGGCTGGGACTACATCGGGATCTCGGATCACTCCGAGTCCGCGTTCTACGCCGGAGGACTCAAACGCGACCGGCTCCTCCGGCAGCAGGACGAGATCGACGAAGTGAATGCGCGGATGGGCGATTTTCGGATCCTCAAGGGAATCGAGGCCGACATCCTTGCCGACGGCCGCCTCGATTATGACGCGCAGATTCTCGACAGCTTCGACTACGTCGTAGGTTCGATCCATTCGCGATTCAGCATGGATGGGGACGCGATGACGAAGCGCGTGCTCGCGGCGATGGACGATCCGCACCTGACGATCCTGGCGCATCCGACAGGGCGATTGCTGCTTACCCGGGAGCCCTACCCGATCAACATCCAGGCGGTGCTCGAGAAAGCCGCGCAGGTCGGCGTGGCGGTGGAGCTCAACGCCGACCCGCATCGCCTCGATCTCGATTGGCGGTACTGCCGCCAGGCCAAGGAGCTCGGAGTCACGATCGAGATCGGGCCCGACGCCCACTCGACGGCCGCGCTCGACAACGTGCATTTTGGGATCGGCATGGCAAGAAAGGCGTGGCTCGAGGCGGGAGAGATTCTCAACACGCGGGGCGCGGACGACGTGGTCGCGTTCGCGCGGAAGCGGCGGACCACGTGAAACGCGCTGGTCCAAAGTCAAAAAACACCGCGCCCGCTCGCGCGAAGCAAAAAACCGTAGGCGTACCACGCCAGCCGCGGATCACGAATCCCACTGCGCGTCCCGCGCTCAAAGCCCGACCCCGCGGCCGAATCGCGAAAAACGCCCTCGGCCCGTACGCGCTCGAGGTTCTTTCCCGTCTCAAGCGTGAGTATCCCGACGCACGCACGGAACTCGACTACCAGACGCCCCTGCAGCTCGCGGTTGCGACGATCCTCAGCGCCCAATGCACCGACAAGCGCGTGAACATGGTGACGCCGCTGCTCTTTCAGACCTTCCCGACGGCTGCCTCGCTTGCGGGCGCGCAGCCGGAAAGGCTGGAAGAGATCGTCAGAAGCACAGGATTCTTCCGCAACAAGACGAAGAGCCTGATCGGACTCGGCAAGGCGCTAGTCGAGCGCCACAATGGCGAGGTCCCGGACTCGATGGCCGCGCTCGTCAAGCTTCCCGGCATCGGACGCAAGACCGCCAACGTCATCCTGGGCAACGCGTTCGGGAAGAACGAAGGCGTCGTCGTCGACACCCACATTGCGCGGGTCAGCCACCGCCTCGGTCTCACGAGGGAGACGGATCCCGTAAAAATCGAGCAGGATCTGATGCCGCTGTTTCCGCGCGAGGATTGGGCGCTCCTGGCGCACCTGCTCATTTTCCATGGTCGGAGAGTCTGCGAGGCGAGAAGACCCAAATGCGAGATCTGCGTGCTCAATGACATCTGCCCGTCAAGCACCGTGGTACGAACCTGACGAACGCCTGTCAGATTCTCATCAGCGACACTTGTACGTGGAACCGAAAAAAAACGCTTCTACTGAGAGAAGGAAATGCCCGTGAAGTTCCAGGCAGGGCTGAAGAAATAGATTAAGTCGGCGTCATTGTCGTTCGGAGATAGCAGGTCTACGACGGCGTATGACGTCCCGATTTGGAATACGAATAGAGGTATGGTTGAGGGAGCGCGCATGACTGCATCCATCGCGTGGGAAACTGAATCCATTGCTTGACCAGCTCTGGAGCACACGGTCGAATCGGTCACCAGTGTGATCTGTGCAGATGTGACCAACGGTAGGCTGTGGCCCGTACGCGATGCGGCGTGCTCGGGACTCATTATCATGTTGATGACGCGCATGAAATGGGCGGAGTTGGTGTCAGCGGGGCGACAACGCGACTGCGCGCTCGCGTTGTCCGACATCAGAAACAAAAAAGCGCAGACGGTTAGAACTCTACCTGGAAAGGTCATGAATGGTCCCGGTTGATGCGCCGCGCTCGGCTTGGTAGACTTCCACCTCACGATCGAATCGCAAGCCTTCCAACGTTGACTCGCCAATGACAAAGATTGCAACGATAGAAACCAACAGGGGCACGATGAAGGCCGAGCTGTACGAGAAGGAAGCGCCGAAGACCGTCGCGAACTTCGAGAGGCTCGCCAACTCGGGATTCTACGATGGAACCAAGTTCCATCGGGTCATCAAGGATTTCATGGTTCAGGGCGGCGATCCGTACTCGAAGGGCGGAGAGCACGCGAAAGGTCCGGTCGGAACGGGCGGCCCCGGCTACAAGATCGACTGCGAGACGGCGGGTAATCCGCATAAGCACGAGGTTGGCGCACTGTCGATGGCGCACGCGGGAAAGAACACAGGGGGCAGCCAGTTTTTCATCGTGCTGAGTGAGCAGAACACGAAGCACCTGAACGGAGTTCACACCGTTTTTGGCAAGGTGATCGAAGGCGGCGACGTGGTTCCGAAGATCAACCAGAACGACACTGTGACGTAGGCCAGGGTTGCGGCCGGCCCGGCAGCGAACTGATGGCGACGAAAAACAAAACCGACCGCGGAGCTGAGTGATGGCGACCAAGAAGAAGACCGACCTGAGTGCCGCGCTGACCGGACTGATTCTGGGCTCCGTGACGCTGTTTCTGCTGCTGACGTCGATCGTGCTGCTGACGAACGCGCACTATCGGGACAAGGAGCCGACGGAGGCGCACCAGTAGGGAGCGCACGTCGGGCATTGACGTTACTGACCGTCTAGAGTATATTACTGACTGGTCAGTAACTATCTGTTTAGCAATGCCTAGAATCAAACCAGCCAAGTCAGCACCACCCGCCAAGTCAGCCCAACCAAAATGGCGTAGACAACCCGAGAACCGGCCCCAGCAGATCATCGAGGCCGCCCTCGAGGTATTCGGCGAATGCGGCCTCGCCAACGCCCGCCTCCAGGACATCGCCCAGCGCGCTGGAGTCTCCAAGGGCACCATCTACCTCTACTTCCCCAACAAGGAAGAGCTCTTTCGCGAGATGATCCGCCAGACGGCGGTCGCCAAGATTGAACGCGCCGAACAGGGCCTCACTCAGGGCACACCAACCGCGCAGCTCCTGGCCTTCATGCGGAGCTACTGGGCGTTCGTCCGCTCCCCTGCCTTCATCACGATTTACCGCCTCGTCCTTGGAGAGCTGCACCAGTTCCCCGACCTCGCAAAGTTCTATGCAATCGAGGTCGTCGCGCGCGGACAAAAACTCATCGGCGGAATCATCAGCCGCGGAATAGAGGCCGGCGAATTCCGTGAGATCGATCCGATGATCGCGGCGCGCATGCTAGTCGCTCTTACCGTCATGAACGGTATCTGGCGTGACGAGCACACCGGGGTGCCGCTCCTCGCCCACAAGAGTGACGAGCAAGTCTTCAACGAGCTGGCCGAGTTCCTCTTCCATTCAATCGCGCCGTCGGCAGGCTGTCTCGCGCAGGCGGATGGCGCCCCGCCGGACGCATTATCGTTCATTCCACTGACAAATGACTAAGACCTTTCCCCGCGCGAGCCACCTCCTGTTCGCAGTCGTCACAATGATCGCCACGGTATCACCTGCCGCGCTCGCACAGACGCCCGCTACGTCGTCTCCTCCCGCTGCCATGCAGCCGGGACCGGCGATCGCCCTGACACTCGGAGACGCTGCTCGACTTGCCGCGAACCAGAGCGCGATCTCCCAGGGCGCGCGCCTCCGCGCCGACGAAGCGGGCGCTCGCGTCCGCCAGCGCAAGTCGGACCTGCTTCCAACCGTGACCAGCTACGTCCAGGAAGCCGGCCGCACATTCAATACGTCCACGCTTGGCATCGATTTCCCCGCCACACCGGGGAACCCGCCGCTATTTGATCCGCAGGGACAGGTCGAGGGACCGATCAACACGCTCGACGTTCGTGGCCAGGTCCGGCAGAACCTGATCGATTTCGGCGCGATCGGTCGAGTTCGATCGGCGCAGGCGCAGGCGCGCTCGTCCAACGCTGACGCGGACGCTACCGCCGAACAGGCCGCTACAGTCGCGACCAACGCTTACGTGAGAGCGATGCGCGCAGACGCGGATCTGCATGCGCGACAGGCCGATACGCTACTCGCCACCGAGCTGCTCAAGATCGCGCAGGGCCAGCTTCAGGCTGGAACCGGTGTGGGTCTCGACGTCACGCGCGCCAAGTCGCAGCTCGCGAACACGCGTGCTGCTCTCATCGCATCGCGCAACGCGCGTGACCATGCGCACCTCGACCTGCTGCGCTCTCTCGCGCTTCCGGTTGGCACCGAAGTGGTGCTGACGGATTCTCTGACCACCGCCGCGGAAGGCGGCGCGCTTCCCGACGAGGCGACGCTGGTCGCACAGGCGATTCAGAATCGGCCCGACCTCCGCGCCGAGGATGAGCGCATCCGTGCAGCAAAGCAGGGTCTCTCCGCCATCAAGGCTGAAAGGCTTCCCTCGCTCGGTCTCATCGCCGACGACGGCGTGATAGGAAAGAACGGGGCGAAGCTGCTCAACACCTACACGTGGGGCCTGCAGGTGACGCTTCCGATCTTCGACGGCTTCAAGCGCGAGGCTCGCGTTCAGGAACAGCAGTCGGTGGTCAAGGAAGCCGAGATTCGCCGCCGTGATCTCGAGCAACAGGCTCAGGTAGATGTGCGGGGCGCCCTCATCGACCTCTCCGGCGCCCGAGAGCAGCTCGCCGCGGCAACCGAGAGGCTCAGCCTGGCCGAGCAGGAAGTCGTGCAGGCCCGCGACCGGTTCAACGCCGGAGTCGCCGGCAATGCAGATGTAGTGAATGCGTCGCTCGCTCTCACGTCCTCGCGGACGCTGGTGAACGACGCCGAGACACTTTACCAGCTCGCGCGGGTATCGCTCGCGCGAGCGACTGGAAGCGTTACGACTATCAGATGATCACCAGTTCTTACTTGCAAAACTCCAATTAGACCAACAGGAATACCAGGTTATGGCAACCGCACTCGAATCCGAAGCCCCAGCTTCACGCAACGGCAGATCCGCCGCGTCCGAGCCCGACGCACCTTCAAAGAAGAAGAAATTCATTCTTCCAATCGTTGGCGTTGTCGCGCTCGTCCTCCTCGTTTGGGCGTTCCAGAAATGGAGCTATGGTCGCACGCACCAGTCCACCGATAACGCGCAGATAGACGGTCACATCGTGCCCGTGCTGGCGAAGGTCGGCGGCTATGTGAAGACGGTCAACACCAACGAGAACGATCGCGTGAACGCCGGGCAGCTGCTCGTGCAGCTCGATGACGCCGACTATCGCGTCCGCCTCCAGCAGGCGCAGGCTGATCTTGCGGCTGCCGAAGCGACGGCGGGCGGAGGCGGGTTCTCGGGCCAGGCGCAGGCACAGGTTCAGAGCGCCACGGGCCAGCGCGCCGCACTCGACGCGCAGATCGGAGCCGCTGCGGCCAACGCCAACAAGGCCGACGCCGATCTCGCCCGCGCCAAAGAGCTGGTCGCCAAGCAGATCATCTCCAAACAACAGCTCGATGCCGCGCAGGCAACGGTTGACGTCGCCCACGCGAATCTCCTTGCAGCCCAGCGTCAGGCTTCGGCGGCAGGCGGAACGGTGAATACCATGGAAGCGGGCGTCCGCGTCGCCAATGCGCGCTCCCTCGCCTCCCGCGCGATGGCGGAGAACGCTCAGCTCCAGCTCGATTACACGCGCATCACCGCGCCGGCATCGGGCGAGGTTTCGAGAAAGCAGGTGGAAGTAGGTCAGCTCGTCGCGCCAGGGCAGCCGCTGCTCAGCATCGTCGCTGACACCGGCATGTGGGTCACCGCGAATTTCAAGGAGACCCAGCTCGCCAAGATTCGCCCGGGCCAGCCGGTGGAGTTCGAGATCGACGCCTACAACAATTGCGTGGGCGAAGGGAAGGTTGCGAGCGTCAGTGGCGCGACCGGAGCGAAGTTCGCGCTACTTCCGCCCGACAACGCAACCGGAAACTTCACGAAGGTCGTGCAGCGCGTTCCGGTGCGTATCGCGGTCACGAAGCCGTGTCCGGGTTATGCGCTCCGACCAGGTCTCTCCGCGAACGTTCACGTAGACACCTCGAACCGGTGAGCACGGCCGTGCTGCGGTCGTCGGGGATGACTTCATCCTCCGAGGACCGCTACTCGCACAAGTACATCATCGCCGCCACGGTCACGATGGCGGCGATGCTCGAGCTGATCGACACCTCGATCGTCAACGTCGCAATCCCGCACATGATGGGAAACCTCGGCGCGACGCTCGACGAGATCGCGTGGGTCTCGACGTCGTACATCATCGCCAACGTCATCGTGATCCCGATGTCGGGATGGTTATCGGCGTTTTTCGGCAGAAAGCGCTACTTCACGGGCTCGATCCTTCTTTTTACGGTCGCGTCATTTTTTTGCGGCTCGGCGAGCTCGCTCCTCGGTTTGATTTTCTGGCGCGTGATTCAGGGGATCGGCGGCGGGGCGCTGCTCTCGACGGCGCAGGCTACGCTGTATGAATCGTTTCCGCCTGAGGAAGCCGGTACCGGCATGGCGATCTTCGGTGTCGGCGTCATGGTCGGTCCGACGCTCGGTCCAACGCTCGGCGGCTGGATCACGGACAACTACAACTGGCCGTGGATCTTCTACATCAACGTTCCGCTCGGCATCATCGCGGCGATTCTCACCGTCACATACGTGAACGACGCCGAGCACCAGGAGCGTGCCGACAAGATCGACTATGCCGGAATTGCGCTGCTGACGCTCTGCGTCGGCTCGCTGCAGTGGATGCTCGAGCGCGGCGAGCGGTACGACTGGTGGGAATCGCGCTTCGTTACGATGCTCGGCGTTACTGCGCTCCTCGCGGGAATCGCTCTCATCTGGCACGAGCTCACGACCGACGAGCCCATAATCAACTTCCGCATTCTCAAGAGTCGGCAGGTCACCGCCGGCGTCAGCATCGGCCTGCTGCTCGGATTCGCGTTGTATGGATCCGTGTTCATTCTTCCGGTTTTTCTCCAGCAGCTGCTGCAGATGACGGCGTGGCAAACGGGAAAAATCATCCTGCCCGGCGCGATCGCTTCGGCCGTCACGATGGCCGTGGTCGGGAGAAACGCAATGCGGCTCGATGCGCGCTATACGGTGATCGCGGGTGCGATCCTCTTCTTCCTCTCGATGCTCAAGCTGTCGCACCTGACATCCGCGAGCGGTCAGAGCGATCTCTTTTGGCCACTGATTCTGCGCGGCATGGGGCTCGGGCTCATCTTCGTTCCGTTGACGAACGCGACGATGGCCGACCTGAAGGTCAAGGATCTGGCGCAGGGAACGGGTATGTTCAACCTGATGCGACAACTCGGCGGATCGCTCGGAATCGCGGTGATGGCGACGCTTCTCGCGCGCTTCATGGCGTCCGAAAAGGCAGTACTCGTCGAGCACGTCGGTGCGAACGATCCGGAGACATTGAGCCGGCTCTCATTGATAGGGCGCGGTCTGATAGCGCGCGGGATCAATCCGATGGTCGCGCAACAGCAGGCGCTCGCGATCCTTGACAGGCAGGTGACGGTCCAGTCGAGCATGCTCGCGTTTTCGAGGATTTACTTATACAGTGGGCTGGTGCTGTTGGCCGGACTGCCGCTGCTGTTACTGTTCAGGACCGGTCGTGCGCGTGGCTCGATGGGACCAGTTCACTAGTCGGAGCCAGAACCATTGTCGACAGGGAATCGCGGCGACGCCGGTAAGACCTCTCCGGCCGTATCTTACGGCCAGGACCCCGCCCCATCCCCAATGTCAGCCCCTCAACAGTTGAACCCAGCCCCACGTATTTCTGATGAGGAACGGGAGCTTGTAAGTCTGGCCAGGAAAGGGGACGAGCGGGGTTTCGCCGGGCTCGTGCGTCTTCACCAGCGGCGCGCCTACATAGTGGCGCGCTCGATCGTCATGACGCACGAGGACGCGGAGGATGCGGTGCAGGAGGGTTTTCTGCGCGCGTATCAGGCACTCGACCGCTTCGACCCGGGACAGACTTTCGGCGCGTGGCTCAATCGAATCGTCGCGAACGCGGCGCTCGATCTGGCTCGCCGCCGGAAGGTAAGAAATGCGGAGGAGATCTCCGAGTCGATTCCGACTGCTTTCCGCGATCCAGCGGAGAGTGGCGAGCTGCGAGAGCGGCTCGAGGCGGCGCTCGCGCAGCTTCCGGATCGCGCGCGATCGGTGATAGTCCTGCACGACATCGAGGGCTTTACGCACGCGGAGATCGGCGAGATGTTGAGTATACCGGGCGGAACTGCTCGCTCGGATTTGCACCACGCACGGCAGAAGCTGCGGGTATTGCTCGGAAACCTGAGGGATTAGAGATGGAAGATCGTACCGATTTGCGACTCGAAGACGAAGGCGACGCGAAGATCACGGAGATGCTACGTGAGATCTACGCACCGCCCGCCGGAGGCGCATACTGGGACGGTCTCGAGACCCGCATTATGTCGTACATCAAAGCCCAGGAGAGCGCGACGGCGACTATTCCCGTCAACTGGTGGTCGGATCTGGCGAGCTGGGCTGGTCCGGGGCTCGCGGCCGCGGCACTCCTGTTCGTTGCCGCCGGCATGCTCTGGTCGCGGCAAAAAGACGAAGATCTGCGCTCGTCCTACGAAGCTGTCACGGAGCCGCTGGCTTCGGACGTTCTCCCTGGCGCGGTGCAGGTCGTAACGGCTCCGCTTGATGGGTCGTCGCAGCGCGAAGCGACGTTCCGCTACGTCATGTCACACTGAGGATCCAGATGGAACGCTCCAAGGGCTACGCAATGATGTTCCTGCTCGGCGCTTTCGTCGCGGGCGGCGCGCTCGGCTTCACCGCCGACCGCGTCATGGACGCGAAGCATGGACGCGAAGGCCGCGGCCCGCGAGGGTACAGGCAGAGGATGGCCGAGGAGCTAAAGCTCACCCCCGCGCAGCAGGCATCGGTGGATTCGCTGATCGAGCAGAAGCACCGGCAGATCGTCACGCTCTACAAGCCGGTGAGGCCGCAGCTCGATTCGATCGCAGTGCAGGCTCGGGTCGTGAGCGACAGCACGCACGCGCAGATCAAGCGGCTGCTGAACGCGGACCAGCAGGCAAAGCTCGACAGGATGCGCGCTGCCGCGCGCCGCGAGCTCGCCGAGCGCCGCGGTGGGGACTCTGTTGGACGCCCTGATGGCGCCCCACCGGACCCGCAGTTCTAGAGGCCAGGGTCAAGAACGAGAAAAGCGCCGGTGCAGAGCTCTGCACCGGCGCTTTTCTTTATCCGTTATCAGCGTCAGTCGTTATTATCCGGGTCAGCGGCTTTCTCGGCCTTCCCGAAGTTCTTCTGGGTCTTGCCCTTAAGCTCTTCAGCACGACCCTTAATGTGCTCGCTGGTGTTGTCAGTGGCATCACCCAGGTCCCCACGGATCTTTCCTTTCATTTCTTTCGCGGTTCCTTTGACTTGGTTCTCGAGACCACGTTCGTTTAGATCCTTCATTTTGACCCTCCTCGGGTGGAATAAGGTGCTTGCGGTTGTACCTCTGATAACGCAATGGATGTGCCCGCGAATAACGTCTGTTTCTTACGCTGAAGTATCACCTTTGCCGCGGGGTATCGGCCTTGCAAAGGGTCGCGCGCTTGCGGAAATTCCGGGCTCAAGGGCGCCACGCAGTTTGGCCGCCTGAACCTCTATAGGTCGCGCAAATCAGCACTAACCTCGAAGCTCGTCCGAGCGGCCGCCGTCTCGCAAAACTCACTCTACTCGCGTTAGGCGTCGTCTACGGGGACATCGGCACCAGCCCCCTCTACGCTGTACGTGAGTGTTTCAAGCTGGAGCATGGCCTCGCCCCGGCGCCGGAAAACGTCTACGGCGTTCTGTCGCTGATCGTCTGGTCGCTGATAGTCGTAGTCAGCATCAAGTACATCATCTTCATCATGCGGGCGGACAACAACGGCGAGGGCGGCATTCTCGCATTGTTGGCGCTCATTCTCCAGAAGCAGCGACGCGACGCAGACTCCTTCCGCCGTAAGCTCATTATCACCTTTGGGTTGATCGGCGCCGCGCTACTCTACGGCGATGGCGTGATCACTCCGGCGATCTCCGTGCTGAGCGCTGTCGAAGGTCTGGAAGTGGTTGCTCCCCAGGCACAACACCTCGTGCTTCCGCTCACGGTCGTGTTGCTCGCGGGACTCTTTTTCTTTCAGAAGCACGGCACCTCGCGCGTCGGCCGGGTATTCGGGCCCGTGATGGTCGTCTGGTTCCTGACGATCGGTGCGCTGGGTTTAGCGGAGATTTTCCAGGCGCCCGAGATTCTCTTCGCGGCGAATCCGCTTTATGGGTTGGAGTTCTTCGTTCACCATGGGCACGCCGGATTCATTCTCCTCGGAGTCGTAGTCCTCGCCGTTACGGGAGCCGAGGCGCTCTATGCCGACATGGGACACTTCGGCAAGAGGCCGATCCGCATCGCCTGGTTCGCCCTCGTGCTGCCCGCGCTGCTGGCGAACTACTTCGGACAGGGCGCGCTCATCCTGCGGGATCCCACGACCTCGGTCAATCCGTTCTTCCTGCTCGCACCCAGCGCGCTCCAGTTTCCGCTGGTCGTGCTCGCGACGATAGCCGCGATAATAGCGTCGCAGGCTCTCATCTCGGGCGCTTTCTCGCTCACGCAGCAGTCAGTGCAGCTTGGCTACAGTCCGCGGGTCCAGATCATCCACACATCGCTCCAGGAACACGGGCAGATATTCGTTCCCGAAGTGAATCGCGCGGTTGGGCTCGCGTGCATCCTCATCGTGTTGCTGTTCAGATCGTCGAGCGCGCTCGCCGCCGCCTACGGAGTCGCAACGACGGGGACGATGACCATGACGACGATTCTTTTCTACGTCCTGGCGAGATCGCACTGGCAGTGGAGCGTCTGGCGCGCGGGCGCACTCACCGGCATCCTCCTGATCATCGACCTCGCGTTCTTCTCCGCAAACATGCTCAAGGTCGTGCAGGGTGGCTGGGTGCCGCTCGTGATCGCGACGGCGATGTTCACGCTGATGACGACCTGGCAGCGTGGACGCCTGATCGTGCGCAGCCTGCTGGTTGATGCCTCGATCCCCCTCGACGCGCTGCTCAGGGATCTGGGGGACGAGAATCCTGACAAGCGCTTCAAGCCGCCGCGGGTTCCGGGCACCGCCGTGTTTCTGACGTCAGAATCGAAGGACGCCCCGCTCGTGCTGTTGCACCATCTCAAGCACAACAAGGTTCTGCACGAGAACGTGGTCCTGCTGTCGATCGTCTCGGCCCAGGTGCCGGAAATTCCGATTACGGAGCGCATCGAGGTGACCTGCTTCCCGCACAACTTCGGGCGCATCAAGGCGAAGTACGGGTTCATGCAGACGCCCAACGTGCCCGAGATTCTCGCGCTGGCCGCCGAGCGCGGCATCATCGCCAAGCCGTCGGAGACGACGTTCTACCTTGGGCGCGAGAATCTGATCCCGACGGGATCGAAGCCGCTCGCGCGCTGGCGCAAGCGGCTTTTCATTTTCATGCAGCGGAACGCCAGGCCAGCGACTGAGTTTTTCGGGATACCGCCGAATCGGGTTGTGGAGCTCGGGGCTCAGATGGAGTTCTAGTCAACTGCACTGCATCTGCATCTGCATCTGCAACTGCAACTGCAACTACAACTGCAACTGAACGAGAGGGAAGCTGAAAGTCTTGAAGCTGAAAACTGTAAGCTTCACTACGCCGGGACGTTACTTGGGTGATTCCGGGTTACGGCCCCTTTTGCCTTAACGCGCTGAGTGACGTCCCAGAGTTTGCAGCCTATAGCCATGAGCTTGGGTCAGCTTACAGCTTCCCTCTCGTTCAGTTGCAGTTCCGTAGTTACTCCCGATCCTTCCGCTTCACTCGCTCAATATCGCGACGATCCTTTTTTGTCGGCCTGCCGCGATCGTAGCCCGGAACCGATCGCGCGATCTTCATCTGCAGCTGCATCGCCTCGCGCGCCTTCCGCCCTTCTTCGGTTTCCTCGTACAGCTTCGCCGCCACCGGCGCCGGCCCGCGATTTTCCGAGAGGGCGCGGACCGTCACGAGGTGCGCGTAGGGGCCGAGCCGGATTCGCAGGGAATCGCCGACCTGGAGCTGCTTGGCTCGCTTGGCCCGCTCGCCATTGACTTCGACCTTTCCGGTCTCGATCGCGGTCGCCGCGATCGCCCGCGTCTTGAAGAAGCGTGCGGCCCATAACCACTTGTCGAGCCTTACCTTCACTACATCGCCTAAACTCATTTCGTTGCCCGTGACGAGGCTGCGGAGTCAGAAAGATAGGCGACCCCTCTCCTGCCGGGAGCAACCGTGGCTCAACAAGACGACTGGTCAAGCCAACTGAAGAAAATCGAGCGGGAGTTCGACGGACTTCCGCCCGAGCCTTCCCCCGCCCTGAAGAAGCTTCAGAGCGAGGAAGAGCGGCGCGCCCAGGAGCGCATCCAGCAGCGCGGGGCAATGTTCGGCGGTGGCGCGCGATTGTTCCTCGTATTCGCTCTCTTTGGCGCCCTTGCTGTCTGGCCGTACGAGCGCGCCTGTGGCATGGGTCTGTTCGAGTACCTCGGCGTCGAAGTCGTCATCATCGTCGGGGGCCTCTGGGTGGCGCTTACGACCTGGCGGTACCGGCTCCCCAAGATGCACATACTGTCCCTGCTGATTGTCGTGATCGGCCTGATCCTGATGGCGGTCGAGGTACTCCCGCGGATCGGCTACGCCGCGGTGGATCCGAAGAATCCCCCCCGGTTCTCGTGTCCGGATACACAACCTGCGTTGCCCACCACGTCCGCGGTGGAGCAACGCGTCCAGTTCGCCGCGCGCACTCTCGAGCAGCGCTGGCAGTCGCGGACCGGTGAGCTGGCTACGAAATTCGGTCCGCAGCGAGCTGCTTTAGCACGGATTGAGCGTCCCGAATTGTTGTCGCAACCAGCTCCCTGATCTCATCGGCCGACACCGGCTCGATTTCGCCTGCGTCCACCCGATAGGTTCGAGTAGCGCGGACCGGAGCGGGAGTTCTCAACCGCAGCGGAGTGCGAAGCTCGATTCTTGTCGGCAGATCCTCCAGGCGCTCGCGCAGCCGCGGCTCAATGCGCTCTTTCATCATTGGTTCCAGCCGTTCTTTCATCAGTGGGTCCAGGCGTTCTTTCATCAGCGGCTCCATGCGCTCACGCATCATCTTCACGTCCGGGGCGAACATCATCCCCTCGGGTCCGTCGAAGTTGATCATGCCATCCATTTCGGGCGTCATGAATCTGAATCGATTGCCGCGGCCCATCACTTCGCTCGCTTTGCCGGCCGTCACCTGTACATCCCGGAACCGTCCACTCGAGTAAACGCGCAGATTGACCCTGCCGCCGGGAGCGAGCTTCTGGACTTCTCGGCTCAGGCGGTGTGCAGCGAGTCCATTTGCGTATGAATCGTCGGTGTCACCCGTGGATGTCCGGAGATCCACACCGTTGATCGAAGCGATGCGATCTCCTTCGATAATGCCGGCCGACTCAGCCGGGCCCTTGGGCGTGACCGCTTCAACAAAAACTCCAAGCGTGTCGCGTTTGGTTCCGGTGGTGCGAAGCTCGATTCCGAGGGCCGCTCTTTTCGCCATCGCCGAATCGATCCAGCGTCGCGCTTGCAAGCCATTGCCATCGAACGTGTAGATCCGGCTGCGCAGCGCGGAATCTCCTCGCGCGCCGCCGCGAACGATTCGACATTCGACGCGTCCATCAGAATCGGTACTGCAGCTCGAGTCCGGTTTCGCGGGTGTCACCTGTGCAATCAGCGCCGGCTTGGCGGAGGCCACGGCCAGAGCAGAAAGAAGCAGTAGTGCCTTCATCCTTTCTCCCTTGATGGTTCTGTGACGTAGGACATCGTACCGCATGCAAGGGTTGCTCAGCCCCGCCGACTCATGGACGGCGCGATCGAGCGACAGCCGCAGCTTCGGAGCGGCAGGCAGAGTGCTGGACAGGATCGTAGCTGCCGTGGTCTAGCGCTCGTCGGCGGTGCAAAACGAAGCCTGCCTGGTGATATTTGAAGACATGTCTACGATGCTGGAGCCCCGGGAAGCACCACCCCGCGCCGCCGCGATCGATGTTCACGCTTTCGAGCATCATTTGCAGGACGAGGCGGACGCGGCCTACCTCTATCGCCTTCTCGCAGCGGCGGAGCCCGATGCGAAAAAGAAGGACATCTATTCCAGACTGGCGGACGTCGAAGACCGCCACGTTGTAGTCTGGTCCGATCTGCTATCGAAGCACGGGCATCCGCCCGCCGCTTTTCGTCCGAGCGGACGCGCGCGATTGCTCGCCACACTCGGAAGCTGGTTCGGGCCGGGTTTCCTGCTGCCCATGCTCCTCGAGGAAGAGGGCCGTGAGGTCAAAGCGTACCTCGACATGCATCGCGAGACGCCGCGCGGGGCGCCAGGCGGCGCCGAGGCGCTCACGCTCGCGCGCGAATCCGCCGACCATGCAACGACGCTGGGCGAGATCGCGGGCAAGGGCGGAGAACCATGGCACAAGACGTCGTCGGGCGGATTTCTTCGCAACGTCGTGTATGGATTCAATGACGGGCTCACCGCGAACTTCGGTCTGGTCGCGGGCGTGATCGGCGCGGGCATCGTGAATCAGCACCAGGCAGTCGTCGTCGCCGGCGTCGCTGGCCTGATCGCGGACGCCCTCTCGATGGGATCGAGCGGGTACCTCGCCAGCAAGAGCGAGCGCGAGGTCTACGAGTACGAGATATCTATGGAGAAAACTGAAGTCGAGCTCATGCCGGAGATCGAGCGCGACGAGCTGGCCGTCATCTACGAAGCGAAGGGAATGGAGCGCGACGTCGCGCACGCGCTGGCGACGAAGATCATGGCGGATCCGCAGCAGATGCTGAAGGAGCAGGTCCAGGAGGAGCTCAAGATCGCCGAATTCACCGTGTCGCCGTTCAGGGAGGGGTGGATCACCGGACTCGCGACGGCGTTCGGCGCGGCGATTCCGGTATTTCCATTTCTCGTCTGGCAGGGATCGACGGCGATCGCGATCTCGTTCACCGTGGCCATGCTCTCGCACTTCCTGGTCGGAGCCGCGAGGTCCGTGTTCACCGGCCGCGGAGCGTTCCGGTCCGGCTTCGACATGTTCGTCGTCGGCGTCGGTGTCGCCCTAGTCGGATACTATGTTGGCGGGTGGGTCGGAAAGATCATCTAAGACTTCGAACTACAACTGAACGAGAGGGAAGCTGAAAGCTGACCCAAGCTGAAGGCTCTAAGCTGCAAACGTCGGGACGTCCCTCAGAGGCTTGAAGGCACAGGCAGTTGACCGTGCCCTGACTCCAGCCAGTAACGTCCCGGCGTAGTGAGGCTTAGAGCTTTCAGCTTCAAAGCTTTCAGCTTCCCTCTCGTTCAGTTGCACTTCGCTTTTGGATCTCCGCTTCAGTTCGCCGCTGCCAGTTCTTTTTGCCCACTCTATTGATGCCACCACGCCCGTACGTTCTCGCCGAGTCCAACTGGAAAGCAGTCAAGGACACGCCATTCGAGGTCGCGATTCTCCCCTGGGGAGCGACCGAGCCGCACAACTATCATCTCCCTTACGGCACCGACAACTACGAAACGCGCACCATCGCCAAGCGCTCGGCCGAGCTCGCCTGGAAGGAAGGCGCAAAGGTCGTCGTGCTGCCGACGGTTCCGTTCGGTGTGAACACCGGGCAGCTCGATCTCAGGCTCGCCATCAACATGAATCCGAGCACGCAGCTGGCGTTGCTCACCGACGTCGCGTCGGCGATCGCGGGCCAGGGCGTGAAGAAGCTGCTGATCCTGAACGGACACGGCGGCAACGATTTCCGGCAGATGATCCGCGAGCTTCAGCCGAAGATCGATCTCTTCATCTGCACCATCAACTGGTGGACGTGCGTGAAGGGCGCGGACTATTTCGACGAGCCGGGTGACCACGCCGGCGAGATGGAGACGAGCATCATGATGTCGCTCGAGCCCGATCTGGTGCTGCCGCTATCGGAAGCGGGCGCCGGCAAAGCGCGGAAATTTCGAATTGCCGGATTGCGCGACGGCTGGGCATGGGCGCCGCGACGGTGGTCGAAGGTCACGGACGACACCGGCACGGGAAATCCGAAGGCATCGACCGCGGCCAAGGGCGAGAAGTTCCTTGCTGCGGCGACGGAGAGGATCGGCGGGTTTCTTGTTGATCTCGCTAAGGCTGATGTTGGCGAGATGTACGAATAAAAAACTGCAAATGAACGAGAGGATGCCTTCGCGCTACTGAGGGACGTCCCGACGTTTGCAGCTTAGAGCCATCAGCTTGGGTCAGCTTATAGCTTCCCTCTCGTTCATTTGCAGTTGGCCTTAGCCCACCGCGTACGGCTGCTTGCTCGCGACGAACCGCGCAACCGCGCGAAGGGATCCGAGATTGTCGTCTCTGATCTCGCAGTCCGAGACGTGAACGCCGAATTCGTCCTCGATGAAGGAAATCATGGCGGCCACGTACGCCGAGTCGAGCGCGATTCGCTCGAAGAATCGGTCGTCGCCGTCGAGCACGTAACCGTGTTGCCTGTACAACGAGTTCCCCTGCGCGAAGCTTCGAACACGCGAGAGGATGCTGGATTCTGAGACGCCTGGCGTGAACTCAATTTCTTGTGTCAGCATGGCTCGGGACGGGTGCGCGCGGGTACGCCTGCTGCTTCCCGGACCGGCGCGGAGCGGTCCGCCGATCCATTATGGGCAAGCTTGGCACCCCTCACTATCTGACCCCCGACGGGCAGCGCCGACGCTCGCTAACATCAATGGCGACAGTGGTTTAGCCGACGGCCACAACCTCATGACTCGCCGGATCGTCGTGGCAGAATGTGGTAGCTCTGCAACAGCGATGATGGGCAGTCAGGCAGACTAGACAACGATGTTCAGGAGCCTTCCAGGCACGAAGATCACCTTCTTCGGAACGCCAACCGCAAACTTCCCAACCGTCGGATTCGCGAGCGCCAGCGCCAGCGCCGCATGCTCCGTAATCTCGCGCGCGACAATGATCTTCCCGCGCACCCGGCCGTTCACCTGAACGACGAGCTCGATCGAATCCTCCGCCGCCAGCAACGGGTCGAAGCTCGGCCACGCCGAGTCAAAGAGACTTCCGATTCCGCCGGTCTGCTCCCACAGCTCCTCGGCGATGTGCGGCGCGAACGGCGACACCAACGGAATCATTGGCAGCACTTCGTCCCGGTGAGGCGTGCGCTCCCCTTTGCGGAGCACGTTCATGTACTCCATCATCGCGGCGATCGCCGTGTTGTAGCTCAGACGCGAAATGTCTTCGCCGACCTTCTTTATCGTCTGGTGCAGCTTCCGCATCACCGACTGATCCGGCTCGCCGTCGCCCGACATGCTCTGAACCGATGCGAACAGCCGGTCGAGAAAACGGCGCGGACCCGAGATGCTCGCATCGCGGAAATCGCCGCCCTGCTCGTACGGCCCGAGGAACATGAGGTAGGTGCGGAACGCGTCGGCACCCCACTCGTTGATGTACTCATCGGGATTCACGATGTTGCCCTGTGTCTTCGACATCTTCGCGCCTTCACGGATGATGTGGCCGTGCGCGCGGAAGCGCGTGTACGGCTCCTCAAAATCCAGATGACCGGCATCATGCAGCACCATCGTGATGAAGCGCGAATAGAGCAGGTGCAGCACGGCGTGCTCGTTGCCGCCGATGTACGAGTTGACGGGCAGCCACTTCTTCGTGACTGCCTTCTCGAACGGGACGTCGTCGCGCCCGACGCTGGGATAGCGCAGGAAGTACCACGCACTGTCGAGGAATGTGTCCGACACGTCGGTCTCCCGCCGTCCGGGCTTGCCGCACTTCGGGCAGTCGACGACGTACCACTCCTTGTGACGCGCGAGCGGCGACACTCCTGAATCGTCCGGCTTGAAATCCTCAATGAACGGTAGCACGACCGGCAGGTCTTTCTCCGGCACCGGTACCACCCCGCAAGCCTCGCAGTAGATGACGGGAATCGGCGGACCCCAATACCGCTGCCGTGAGATGCACCAGTCGTGGAGCCGGTAGTGAACGATCGGCTTGGCCGACCCCGTCTTGCCCAGCAATTCCACAATTGCCTTCTTCGCGGCCTCGACCCGGTAGCCATCGAACACGCCCGAGTTGACGAGCGTGCCTGATTCGCATTCCACCAGCGCTTCGTGCAAGGGCGTGCTCGCATTCTCGCCTTCGCCGCAGACGACGCGCACGATCGGAAGCTCGAACTTCGTGGCGAACTCGAAATCGCGCTGATCGTGGCCCGGCACGCCCATGATGGCGCCCGTGCCGTACTCCATCAGCACGTAATCGGAGACCCAGATTGGAATCTTCTTCTCCGTTGCGGCATTGATGGCGTAGGACCCCGTAAAGACGCCCGTCTTCTCGGTGCTGGTCTTCCGTGTGATGATGTCCTGCTTCTTCGTCTTCTCCCGGTACGCGTTCAGCTTTTTCCGCTCGGCCGGCTTCGCGAGCCCGTCGACGAGCGGATGTTCGGGAGCGAGCACCAGGTACGTGGCGCCGTAAATCGTGTCGGGACGGGTTGTGAACACGCGGATCTCGCACTCGCTGCCGTCCACCTTCTCCGCTTCGAAGGCGATTTCCGCCCCCTCGGATCGGCCAATCCAGTTTCGCTGCGCGGTCTTGGTGGTCTCCGACCAATCGATCTTGTCGAGATTCTCCAGCAGCCGCGGAGCGTAGTCGCTGATGCGGAAGAACCACTGCGCGAGGAGCCGTTGCTCTACTGGCGTCTTGCTGCGCTCACACAGTCCGCCGACGACTTGCTCGTTGGCGAGCACCGTCTTGCAGTCCGGACACCAGTTGACCGCCGCCTCCTTCTTGTAAGCGAGCCCCTGCTTCAGCAGCTGGAGGAAGAGCCACTGCGTCCACTTGTAGTAGCTGGGGTCGGTCGTGGCGAGCCTGTAGCGCCAATCGACCATCAACCCCGTTCGCTCCAACTGGCGCTGGAAGTTGGCGATGTTGTTCGGGATGAGCTCCATCGGATGCTGCCCAACCTTCAGGGCGTAGTTCTCCGAATGAATCCCGAAGGCGTCGTAGCCGAGCGGCTCGAAGACGTTGTGTCCGATGAGTCGCTGGAATCGTCCATAAATGTCATTCCCTGTGAACGCAAAAAGATTCCCGACGTGGAGTCCTTCAGCGGACGGATAGGGAAACATCATCAGCACATAGAACGGGCTTTGAGCGCGCTGGAGGTCAGTGTGGTTCGTTCCACGCTCCTGCCAGATGCGCTGCCACTTCAGCTCGACCGCCGATGGATCGTAAGTGACGGCGTCTGAAGGAAAAGGGTCGTTTCGGGTTGCTGAATTTTCCATCCGTACAAACTAGCGGCTGAGCGGCGGAGTTTCATCTCCGGCGCGGTTGACCGAGTAGTTCCACAATCGTTCCTGAAATGACAGCAACTCCGCTTCCCTTCGCTCCGCACAAGTCCTCCGGACTCCTCAAGCCGGTTTTCAGCGCGTTGCAGCGTCGCGCGCTCGGAACGAGCATTCTTTTTCTGTCGGCATTCGTAGGCGGGCTCGCAGCGATCGGCTGGCAGGTCTATCGGCAGATTCCGTCGGCAACGCGCCAGGACCTCCTCCTGGTGAATGGCGTCGGAACAGCAATAGGGATTGCGGCTCTCTGGATCGCGGTCGCGCTTGGCGCCATCATCTGGGCGGCATTGATCTTCGTTCAACAGCACGTGAGCGGTCCCGCCGCGGAGCTCGCGCGCACGCACGAGGCGATCGCAAAGGGCGATCTCTCGGGCAACTATAGCCCATCGGCATCGAACCGGGCCGTCGATCGACTCACCAGATCGACGACATCAATGCTCACCGAGCTGAGGGGCGTAGCCGGTAAGATGCGCACTTCCGCCGACGACAACAGCGAGCTGGCATCACAGTTGGTCAAAGCGTCGGTTTCTGCCGCGGCGTCAGCGCGCGACGGCGCCGCGACGACCAATGCTTTGAGCCAGGATGCTGTCGCGCGCGAGCGCGCGATCAAGGAATTGATGGGCGAAGCGACGAAGCTGGTCGAGATCTCGGGAAGCCTTCGCGAAGCGGCCCAGGAAGGACTGCGGCGTGACCAGGCTTTGCGGCAGCTGGCGCGCGAGAACCGCGTGCGCCTCGAGCGGACGGCCAGCTCGCTCCAGTCACTCGCATCAGATGCACTCCAGAGCGCGGAAGGAATCGACGCGCTGTCGGCGGCAGTGGAGGAGATCGGATCGTTTCTCGTGCTCGTCCAGAAAATTGCCAGACAGTCGAAGCTCCTGGCGCTCAACGCCGCGATGGAAGCGGCGCGCGCTGGAGAGCAGGGTCAGGGGTTTGCCGTCGTCGCGAGCGAAGTCCGCCGCCTCGCGAGCAGCTCCGCGGAAGCAGCACAACGTACGACCTCACTCGTGCGGGAGATGCTGGACAGTGTCGCGCACTCGCGCGAGTCGACCTCGCGCACGGTGGCGACGGTCGAGCAGGTACTCGAGGCGACGCGTGCCGGACGTCAATCGCTGTCGAAGGTCGAAGAAGGCACGGT
>Ga0193726_1001215_pt1 | contig 21311 bp, 31 predicted proteins | sample H2c1metaG_FD_144928 | JGI IMG/M metagenome (GOLD analysis project Ga0193726, IMG submission 144928) | Soil microbial communities from a riparian zone of the East river system, Colorado, United States - H2c1 | ecosystem: Environmental > Terrestrial > Soil > Riparian zone | place: USA: East River... | reverse complement strand
GACCAATGTTTTGCGCAATGGTGTGCAAATCGGTTCAGTGAGTGCTGCCGATGCGAGCATTGCCAATGGCAATTCTTTTTCTGACACCACACCGCTATCGGGTGCTGATTCGTACACAGTAGAGACGGTAACCACAGACGGGCTTGTGTCGGCCGATTCTAATGTGGTGGTGATCAATGTCCCTAACGCCAATCCTGCCGCCGCTGTGACCGATCTGGCGGGTGTATTGGTGACCACTCCCGCTGTCGCTGCGGTAAAAGCGAAGTAGAAAAATCTCTTTCACTTTACCCTTTTGAGAGGGATTTTATAGCCGGGTTTATTACCCGGCTTTTTTATTCGCGATTCAATGTTGGACATTTAGCTGGCGCGGTCACTCGGCCTGACTGCGCGCCACGGGGTGATTTTACCGAGACCGTAGAAGTACGGGGCACCCCATCATTACTAGACTTCAAAACACACCATAAGTATCCCCTATCTTTGGTGTAAGAGAGTGGGAGGCAAGGCCCATAACCCCTTGCCTCCCTGAAGCGTGAAAAATAACGAAACCTTTAAACGGGATGGAATTTAGGTCCCGGCACTTTCACGCGTAACTGATACTTTAATCGCTTCCTCCCTTTTTCGCAAGTAGGATAATGCCGTTTTTATATGTAAGAGATACTGACGGTGATAATATCTCGCATGACTTACACAGTAGCGGGTAGGGTCTTTACGGTGTTTCGCCGCTCTGGCGCGTTCCATCCAGAATTTAATCTGCGCCCGATCCTCTCCCGCTTGTTCCGCCCACCAAATGGGGGAGGGAGTTAGGTGAAGATTCAAGAGCCTCTCCATAAGGGACAAGCGGGCAAGTGATGCGGCCCGTGGTCTGCGCTGAAAACCTTCGGGCAAGTGCACTGTGAAATGTAGCGCAATTCAAATGAAATTTTGCGGTAAAGATCGGGTGTAATTTTAAAATGATCGGTTGGACCGTCGCGGTGTTTGGCGACAGAAATAGCCGTATCGCGAATTTCAAAAAGCAGACTTAAAAAATTGTTCTCCATTTTATTTACCGCACCGATACGCCACACCCGAAGCTTGCCAATCGGTTGCCTTAGAAGACGTGCGCAACACGGTATCGCCGCCCAATTCTACAGCGTGTTTTTTCAAAGAAGCATCGCCGCTCAAAAAACCAAAATTTAGCCCACCGCTGTGCACTAATCCAAGCGGCGTACATCCCGCTACATCAGCGGCGTTCGTGGTCACGGTGACCGGTTGCGCGGCGTTGCAAACACCGCACGCTAGAAGTGCAACAATGAATAGTGATTTCATGATTTACCGCTCCTATTACCTACCGCGTACAAAATAGCGATCACAATGAAAACGAGTATCAGAAAAGCGCCGCCGTCGTGGCCGAAATGTCCGAAGTGATGCATAAAATAACTCCCGTTAGGTGTATAGAACAATCAGGATTGCCAGCCGGTTGACTGGCAACACCAAATTATTCTTGTGAATCCCTTTTAGCGAAAAGTTTGGCATCTGCCGAATTTGGTGCTACGGCTATCTCCACACCATTTCTCATAACTGAATAACCGTCTTGAACTATCATTATGCAATAACGATACTTTCCAAAATCACCAAATAGATTACCATTGGTTCCCACCCACCATGGACTGTCCATAGATTTTTCCATTTTTCAAACTCCCGTTAACTGACTAACCAAATTAACCGCACTATGCAGCGACACGCAAGCCATGATCGGTTCACAGCCGCTAAAAATGGTCCAATAGCCTGCGTGGAAAAGAATGTTCATAGCGTTGCATGCTTAATTTTACGTGGGAAATGATTGAATTTCGAGTTAAATTTAGAGTTTGTTTCCTCAGTTGTGAATGTTCCGTTGAACACTTCAAGTATGGGTTTCATTCTGTCGATTTGATCTTGTGTATAAGGCTGCGCTTTTTCTTTGTTGTCAGTCCAACAAGAGGGGTCATCCTGATGATGTGTATACCAGCCTATGTCGAAACGGTGCAGAAATCCGCCTTGATTGTGAATCACAATAAATTTCTTAATAGACATAAAAAACTCCCGTTAAAAACTACAACGCCGCTATTATGCGGCGTTTTGGAGAGAAAATAAAGAAGTGTGTCACACTCTATGTATTGCATTGCAATATGTAAAAGACATAAAAAAACCCCGTTTTGAAGCGGGGCTTTTCCTCTGTCCCTTTCGGGTTTCAGATAGGGTGATCCGTAGAATGGCCTACACTGCTCGGGTCCATTATCCGATAAGTCTGCATTACTTTCTGATTACGTTGGCTAACCGCCTCTAATCACCTTGTAGCTATATTAAACCAACTGAAAACAAAAAGCGTGATTTTCGTCACAATAACTTCAACCTTCGGCTTCTTTTTGCTCTTTTTTACCTGCCGCATGCGCTTCTGTTTTCGTGGTCGCTACCAAGCGATCAACCAATGAATTAGTCGCTTTGTGCACTTGTTCAATTTTGATGGAATTTCGGACGGAAACAAAAGCGCCAGCCACGGCAACAATAAAGGTACCCAAAGAGGTAATGAACAATGCAAGATCTCTCACCCTTCGTCGTCTTCTTCGCCGCCGTCGTCATCATCTTCGGGTAAGTCCGGTTCATTGATAGAATTTTCTAACGTTTCGATGGTAGCCTCCCAATCCTCATTAGCAAAATGATCAAATTCTTTGTCAGAAATAATCTCATTCTCAACCAAAAATTCTAGGATATCTCCTATATCGTCTTCCTCCAAAAATTCATCATTGAAATCTTCGCGAAAATCATCATCTGCATCTGAAGCCCACAGGGTTTCTTCATCGGCGTTAACAAGCTCTGCCGGACCATGGGCGCGCAAAATTAATTCCAGCGGATAAGTTCGCTTTGCCATGTCAGTGCGGCAGATTCGGATCATTGGTAGGATTCATCATACCGGTATTAAATCGCGACGGAGTTTGCACCGACACAATCGACGAAGATGGAGACGGCAATTGTGGTACTGAATTTGGTAGGTTCGGTAAATCGTTCAAATACGGCAACACCCATTTGGTGTACACCAATTCACCAACTACGGTTGCCGCCGCTGTCGCGATAAAAAACCAAATCAGAGATTCCCAATGAATGCCGACTTTTTTGCCGTTTATTTCGACGTTGAAAGGAATCATACCGCGCCTCCCGGTCCCTCATGCGTGGGGTGAATCATGGTGTGATTACGAAAGGTGACCGATTCACCCGGCTGCAATCTGAAATGATATTTTTGGCCCACGCGCAAAGATTTGCGCGCATTGCGCGAACTTTGCATAAGCAACGTTCCCACCTTGTCACCCAATGGGGTGATTTCAATTTCAGCGGCCCCCGAACCATCCTGAAATGTGAGAACGGCCAATTCATTTTGATGAATTGCAACGTCATGTTCTTTTGGGCGCGCAAAGCGATGCAACTTGTAAGGCATCTGCCAGGTAGTTTGATGCGTGGATTTTACCGCTATGCGGGTGCAATCCTGATTCAGTCCCCGTAATTTAAACCCGTTACATTCTGACATGGCGATTCCTTTAATTTATTTCTGGCGTCAATTGTTTCAATACTTTTATTTTTTCATCGTAAATTTTCTGCAATGCTTGAATGGGCACGTGTAATGATCCGGTTGCGTCTTCGCGATAGGCCATAACCCCAAACACTATTGCAGCATCGCACGCAATAGCAAGCTTTTTAGCTTGACTTTCCGACAGTCCAAATATTGCCGGTATCAAAAAATCAGCGTGATTTCTCAAAATGCGAAATCATTGGCGAGATTTGTTAACAAATTTGCGCCGGTTTGGATGTTTTGCTGTGTCGCATTTGTTTGCAGAGCTTGCGATTGCAACGCGGCGGCATTCGCGAGTGCTGCTTGTTGCGCAATTTGTGTCGATGGCGACATTTTGGTTAGCAGCCAAAGCAAGCCTAAACCACCGATCACATAAACCACCGTATTATCTTTCATGATTTTAAACCCCTAGCGTGGCATCCAAATTTGCCTGCAACGTTGAAGCGGCGGATTGAGCCTGTTCTTGAGCGGTCGCGGGCGAACCGGGCGGCAGTGCAGCCGCGTTAGCAGTCTGCATTTGCTTGTACAAAAAATAAGCAGCCACCAAACCAACACCAATTAAAATTGTTTGATCAGATTTTTTCATTTACTGTCTCCCGGACTTTGGCAGGTAACCGGCGACAGCGGCTGTCAAACCGCCTAGCAATGCCTCCAAGCCTGCCGGTAAAAATATGCCTTTCAAGGATAGTCCCCAAATTACAATCGCCGCAATGGCACCCCCAATGCCGCTCGCTGTGGTGGAGGGAGACGGAATATTGCCGGGAACCGGATTAACACTGTTCATAAAAATTCTCCTATTTAACTATAAGCGATTGCCGGGACATCAGCAATGATTTGAGACACGTAATCTTGCGTTTGCTGAAACGGTGGAATGCCGCCGTACTTTTGTACGTTGCCTAAGCCTGCGTTGTAGGCGGCAAGGGCTAATTCCCAAGTTCCGGTCGATTGGTGCAAGGTTTGCATTTGCTGTCCGGCTTGAGAAATTTGCGCACTGACATCTGTGTCTGAAAAAGGGATTGGTACTTGCACGGTCGAAAAATATTGTGGCATCAATTGCATGATACCTAACGCACCCGCTGAACTTGCCCTAATCCCGCGAATAATATTCTCGATGAAAGAAGATTCTTGATAGGCTTGGCGAGCGAGCATATCAGCGGGAAGTCCATAGGATTGTTCCGCTTGATTTAAAATTGGCACCCATTGTGGGCCAGCCCCCGCACTTTTCCAACCCATAAGCGTCGCTCCTACATCACTCGCAGCGGCTTGCGCGGCAGTTTCGAGTTCGGTTTGGTTGTTGATGACATACCAAATTCCTAAACCACCTAACGCCAGCCAGAAAATTTGACGGTTTGCCATTAATGAAATCCGAGAACACTGAAAAATGTTTGGTTGTTAGCAGCACCCCCAAGCGCATTTAAATTTCCGGCACTGCCTTGCAAAACCTGTACGGCGAGCGTATCGCCAACACTTAAATTAAAAAGACACGTTAAAGAATCGGCTTCATCGACTGCCGACACGTTGGCTTGAAAAGCGCTAATCCCGTTTCTAATGCCACCATTTTTTGCAAAGGTGACTTCGCGAGTTCCACCCGCAATACTGGAATCCCAATTTATAGAACATGACGCTAAATAAAGCCCCGCAAAAGGCGCCGTAAAAATGGTGGGCGCGGCGCCTGAGAAAAATCCTGAAGTATCAAAATCAACCGCTGTACCGCCCGTCCATGAAATGGGGGTAAATGTTGATGCAGGAATCAATTGATTTGCATTTAAATGTACACTGGCACCTATTGCGTTCACGCCACCACCTCCCCCACCCAAGGCGGCATGATTACCACGCATGAGCATTGCAAACATTTGTTGATCAAAGAGAAACACATTATTCCTCTGTCCCCCAAACATTTACAACAACGCCGCCCGTCAACATTGCCGCACTCAAATTTACTTTGAGCACATTATTCGCAGCGGCACTTAAAAAACCATTGTTCAAACTTGCACCGATTTGGGTATCTCCCGTCGGTGTGGTTATGGTCACTGTCGCTTGATGCTGTGAGATTAAATTTCCAACCACATTATCAACCAGTTTAATGAGTTCTACACCCGTTGCCGCCAAAGTTCCGGCTACTGAAATGGTGTAACCCATTAAGCGAAAACTTTTACCTGCCGTTGGCGTCCAAACGGTGGTTAAACCTAACGCGGTTGCGAGTACGGTTTTGAATACATTCGCAACGCGAACACGATCAAAGGTTGCGCCATTGAATGCCGATAAAACAGAAATATTTAAAGGTGCTGGCGTAAATAACGCGGGGTCTATCGCGTCAGCATTGATGGGCGCTTGAAAAACCTGCTCATACACTGCCGTGATTGGGTCCCAAACATATTGTAGAGCCAGAACTTTTAAATTCCCCGTGGCTACGCCATTGACGGGTGCGCCAGTCGAATCATCACTGACAACACGGTCCCAAGTTGCACCATTGAACGCATAATTAAAATCTGCGCTCACCGCACCAAATAACGTTGCTAATTGCGCATCGGCATTGACTTGAATAAATCCGGCAGTTTTCTCGACACCTCCCACCATAAAGGTAGGAGGAGAAACAAATAAAACACCATTGGTGTCAACCAACAAAGGAATATTTGGAGTGATAGCGCCCGATGATGCTAAAGCAATTACCGGTTTTGGAGTGAGACTCATGCTGCGCACCTTTTATTTTCATTGGCAATGGCGAGCGGCAAGGCAACATCTGTTACCGGAATTAAATTACCGTAAACATTTATAATTACAGTTGCTTCGGCTACAGCACCACTAATATTGGTGTTGACTCCCGCAATACCGAACGTGGTATTTTCCTCGCAAACAAAAAATGTTTTGATCGGTTCATCAGTTCCCATGCCGATAAAAATAGGTCCGTTATTCGGCAATTGTGCACCGTTTTGTTGAATGCTCGCCGTTGAATTAGCGGCACTTCCTGGAATGACCACATCAAATGCAACTTCCCATTCGCGGGGAACTGCGCGATAACCTGACGGTACCTGAAATTGTACTTCCCAAGCCCCACCAAAAGTGAGAGTGTGAAATGAAAAATTAAAATCATAACCGTTGATAGGACGTGAATCGTAAACGCTACGGACATCAAAATCGACTTTGGGCTCACCCAAAGGACTTGACAACATGGCGGTTGTCGATGATGCATCTTGCAGTAAATCCGCGCCGGGAATTTCAAAACAAGAGGACGCTTGCCAATCTTCGCGTTGCTCGGCAAATTCGCCGCGATTAAACCAAAACATAACCCCGTGGTCTTGTCCGTCGTGTTCCATTAAAAACTCCCTAGTATCTTAAGGGGAATCTAACGGCGGCTCTATTCTCTTGTATAGAAACCACCGCTAAATTTACTTATTGACCTGCGTTTGGAAACGCCTTAATACCCATGAAGGACAAAAACAAATTCGAATAATTCAAAGAGCCGACATTTTGCAATTGCACTTGAATGGTGCTTTTTTTCTGCCACATAGTTATTTGCGGTAAAATAAACGGCAAGGTTCCCGTACCCGCCATGTTGGCGAGTGGCACGGCGCTTGATGAATACTGACGGCCTGTCGTAGTGTTGACCAACAACATGGTGACCGCTGGCAATTGATCTAAGGTACGAACGGTACCGGCGCCCCCGACTAGCGCGAACGCGGCAAATTTAGTCCAGAAAAAATCTGAATCACCCGCAATATTGAACGTCAGATTGGCACCCAAACCCGCGTTCAACGCAACCAGCGTGTCGGATTCGTACACAAAGAAATTGCGTGAGGCATACACCGCGTTATTCCACGGTGATGCGCCTTGCGGCATGGAACCTGAAGGAACCGGCCCTGTAGCACTGCTCATTTTTAAACCCCTTTTATTTGCTTGCGTTTTCCCGTGCAAATAAAAAAATAAACTTTTAAAAAACTCCCCGTATATTTCAACGGGGAGAAGGTTGCGCCATGAAAAAAACTATCAGGTCGCTTGACGAATCAAATATCCGCGCATGCGGTCCATCAATCGTGCAATCTGCCCTGAATTGGTGGGAATCACGGCGGCGAATGACACGACCACAGTCCAGTTTTGATTGCTCTGTATGTAAACCGGAATCATGGTGTAAAGTTCGCCGCTCCACGTCGCATACGTGACTTCTGCGCCGGTTCCTGAACCCAAAGCGGTAGCCGCTTGTTCCTGCGCGAGCGCTGACCATCCAGCCAATCTGGCACTTGGGGGAAACAATGACAGGGGACCGTCTTGGAAATATTTCCGATCGGTTCCCACCGTCAAGGTTTTGATACCACCTTGACCGACTGACCAAATATCATTGGCGAAAACTCCAATGGTGGTTGGCAAATTGGTGCGACCGGGCAAAACGGTGAGCGGCAACGCGGCATTGGAAACACCGGGAAGCAAATTGCTTTCGCTGCCGATCATGAAAAACTCATTACCGGATGTCAATTGATTGCCGATGGTCAAATTGGTATCAAAAATTGTTTTTGGTACCGCACCCGCGCCGGGAGTGGAAGAAATTCCTTGCCCGATGGGATTTGAGTAAAAAGAAATTGCGCCTTGCCCGCCGCTTGGATACGCGACTGAATCATACAGCGGCCACCAAACAACGTCGGTATCGCCGGTTCCAACAGAATGCGCTTGCAATTGTGAGGCTTGCAAAACTGGACGGCCACCATAATTCGCGAGCGACAGCGGACCAAAATATTCGCGCTTCGTCTCGCTGATCTTGTCCATACCGCTTGCCGTCATTTGATACACGGCGGCAGTCACCAAAACAATGCCGATTGCTTCTCTTAACCTGTTCCAATTCTTCATGAAATTCCCCTTTTTAAATTTCTTACTTCAACTTTGAGGTTTCGGAAATTTAAAAACAATCAACGTTTAAAAAAATAGCGCGATGATGTCTCGCGCTACACCCGATCACATACCGTCATTCATTCCATCAAAACCCGAACCGGACAATTGTCCACCGCTGGCACCCCGTCCCATATAGGCGCCCATTCCCACCCGAGCGGCGGGTGAGATAAATCCGAGTCTCCCCAATCGCGTGGTTTTTCCACGCTGTAAAGAGTTCGAATATGCGCCCATCGGACGATGCGGAATGTAATCACCGTAACCGGCGAGCCCTGAAAGACCTGGCAACGTCGGCGCGGCAGAAGTGATGTAAGGCGTTGCGACACCCACCAAAACCACGGTCAGTCCGCCAATCGTTGCGTATTGCCCATCCTGTTTGGTCATCACTTTTCCCACGATCATTCCTAATCCGATTGCGGCGGCTGCTTTAATGACGGTGGGGAAAAATCCCGTCGCCAAAGACGCGGGCAATTTCGGCGCGATGAAACCATAGGCAATTGCGGCGGCAATCGCCCCCGCAGCACCAATTCCGGCTGGTTTCAGCATCGCGGTTAAACCGGACGTTGAAAACGGATTACGGTGACGACGACGCTTGCGGCTCCGCGAAAACACAGGGTTTCTGGCACGACGGCGCCGCTTATGCGAGCGCACGGGATTGCGAGCGCGACGGCGCTTGTAACGCCGCACTGGATTTGAAGCGCGAGCGCGAGCGCGACGACGGCGCTTTGGATTCGCCATGACAGCGCGAGCGCGACGGCGCTTGGATTTTCCACCACGCCGATGTGTGGCCCAATAACGGCGAAGCCCGGCAGGCATGCGGCCTTTGCGCCGCTTTTTACGGCGCGGATTGACAATGAACAATGACTCCATAAAAAAGTTCTCCTCTTTTACGGAGTCAACACGGTAGGAGTTGACCCTGTGATTGCTGCTCTTAAGCACACCGCGCAGCTTGAAGCGAAACTACTCTTTACTTAATCAGTCGTCAATCTCTTTCCCTCTTGAGTCAATATCCACAATCCCTCGGGGGGTAACGTGATACCGTCCCTCAACAATAAAAAGTTGACCAGATTCCCCATCGGCACATAGCAAGGGTCTGGAACCTGCCGCAAAATCGTGTTTGTACAATTCTGTTTTGCCTTTGCGCGTGGTGTCATAGCCAATAAACCTCACATTGCCTAAGATCATTAACACTTTTGGCATATCAAATTCTATTTGCCGTCCACGTTTGGGTGTGGCTTCGCGAAACTCTTTATAAAGTTTCAGCGCTTTTTTGACATCGCGATGTCCGCCGTTGATAACAGGATTTTTTTGTCTTTTATTTTGAACTGCAAAATCTCCTAACATCGGTATAGATTCGTCACCTATACCCATTGTTTGACCTTGCGCATACAACATTTCGTGTCGCTCTTTGCAACAATCTATCTTTTTATTTCGACGCGTGGTGCATTCTTGCGAATGAACACGACCGGAACAAACTGAACAGTGCGCCCATTGTCCATTGTTGGTATTTCTGCAAAGATGCGCGGGATTTTTCTGTCGTGTTTTTTCACCTTTAACTAAAGCACATTTACATGTTTTAACTTTTCCACCGTGAAATTGAACACTTTCAATTGCTTCAAATCGTGTAGGAAATGACGCAATTTCAATAGTTTTTCCGTAATGTTTTATTGCAACTGGACACGTTGACGAATGCAGCGTCAATGCATCAGATTTTTTATTACGAATAATCGTATAGCCGTTGATGACCGGATTGTTTTCCAAAGGTCTCTCGCTGATTTCTTCAATTACTGCTGATTTAACCACGTCTCGACCAGGACCATGCCCCGCATGCAATTTTCCTTTGGTCAATCTTTTTACATAGATTTCAGCAGATTTTCTGTCTTTGTGTCCCGTTATATAAGTGTGCTCGGATGTAACATCATCTATCGTCATATTAAAAACAATTGTTGATCTAAAAGGTTTTTTCAAACCGTTTTTTATGACGTATTTTTCCATGAATTACTGTGCCCGATACATTCCATTTCCAGCTGAAGTAATCGTGTACGGATTCCCAGCAGAATCAACCATATTCAAACTTCCGTCAGCATTAAAACCATTGGATTGCAACGAAGAAATCGGGATTGAACCGCCACCCGGTAATAGTACCGTGCCTTGGACCACAACGGTGGGTGATGTACCCGGAAACAATGAGGCAATTCCTGATGTCGCGTCACCCACCAAAGTACCAGGACCAAAAAGTTTTGGGATGATGTATTTGTAAGCGAAATATAAACCAGCAGCTAATGCCGCATACCAAATCAAATCGGTTTCCAATGTTTTTGCAAACGGATTCCTTTTTCTGCGACGGCTCATGATTTTTTCTCTCCCGAATTACTTTTACCCATAAGTAACGCCAGTAACAATCCGCCTCCCAATAAAAATAACACGCCAGAATTTCCCAAAGTTCCGCCCGTGGAAATGGTGGGCACACCTAGTTGATTCAAAGAGGTGTTAAGCGGCGGCAATCCGGCTTGTGCCCGTTGCAATTGCGTTTGAAGCACTTGTTGTTGCAGGGCCGCTTGATTATTGGTCATGTATACTTGAGAAACCGCGCCAATGACTTGCCCGATGGCATTGACAATCGGTGTACTCGCGCTGCCGGAATTTGCCGCCGCTGCAATCGGTGAGATATTCGGCATATTAAATGATCCGGTATCAGAATTGAACGTTGGTTGTGTGAAATTAAAAGATCCCGTGTCAATGGGTACGCTGGAAATTTCAGAGGATAAATCAATCGTTACGGGGGCGGGTGCGGAAACGTAGTCAAAATAATCCGACAATCCAGAAATACCGGCGCGATATGCGAAACCGCGACCTGCATATAAAACTCCCAATCTTTTTTGCCTGTCCATGTAACCAGAAAAAGCTTTTGGAACGGTTACGGGAAGTTTCGGTGCGACCTTATCAAATAAAGCGGGCTGCTCACGTTTGTACCACAGCAAAAATCCGCGTACACCCGTTTCTTTGATTGGTGGTTTGACGGCGACCGGCAAAGCATCCATGGTTGAAGCTGGCATTTTTTAATTCCTTGCACTATTTCTGCTGTGATAAAAAGTAAGCGGCGACGACACCACCAATAATCAACATTGTCGTAGTGGATATGCCACCACTCGACGCGGCTTGTAATTGTTGCTGAATTTGTGGTGTTTGAGAATTTATTCCGTTCGCCTCCAAACTCTGCATTGCCGCTAAAATAGCCTCTTGCTGTGTCGCACCCTGCGCCATTAAAGATTGCATCAATGCGGTGGTATCTTGCGGCGCTACGACCGGCGCACCACTCGCGGTATTCGCGGGAGGCGCGGCGGCGACGGCGGCGTTAACGGTTTGCGATGCTGCTTGCACGGCGGGCGCGACGGTGGGAACCGGTGTACTCGGAACTGCCGCTGCTGGCATTAATTGCGCGGCAATATTATCGACCATTAAAGCGAAGACTTTTTGAGCGGGTGCATTGCTCGCGTTCGATGATGCATGCGCGGCAGTTTCACCTAAACCAACAATCATCGCGTACATCAAACCATTTGATCCCATGATAATTTGCGCTGCGATGGCATCAGGACCAATTGAAATATTCGGATTGGTGAAAGAAAAACTAACGGGACCATGATTTGCACCCGGCTGCATGGAAATACTTACCGTGACGGGAACTCCCGGCGCATTTCCCACAATGGCTGTTACCACGGTTTGTAACGCCGCGCCAAAAGTCATGGCCCAATGTGCGCAGACATCGTAAGAAGATTTCAGCGCCGTATCCCACGCCATATAAACGCCGGTCGCCAAAAGTGCTTCAATAAATTGTACGAGACCGTGAGAATTTTCATTCCAAGGAATTTGCCGCCCGATTCCTGCCGCACTTGCGGGTAATCCGCCAATCGCTTGCACAATTTGCGTATCCCACGATCCGATATGCGCGGCAGTATTTGGTTTCGCGGACAATAATCCCACCACCACACCAATTGCCGCACCCACTCCCGCACCGATCGGACCAAAAACTGCGCCCGCCGCTGCGCCTTGCATCGCCCCTTGTTGCGGGGAAACTGGTTGACCACTAGGCGCCAAATTAACGGCGCCTAATCCCACTCTAAAATTCGATTTTTTTAAGGTGGGCACTTTTTGTGGCGGCTTATTTAAGGTGGTTACCGAATGTTGAGGCGCACGATTCAAGTCTGTGTATTTAAAATTGACCATTTTTTAAAATTCCTTCAAGATATGTGCGCTTTCATCACTTGTGTGGCATCGGGCGGAAACCAACCTAAATCTACTTTTTTCCCCGAATCGTTGATGGGGATGGTTTCGGCGTTCAACCACCCATAACCGTTTACCAAAATTTGCGCCGAAACGTGCGAAAAAGAATCTTCATCGTTGACTGCAATCGCGCAAAAGCGACTAGGATAGCCGATGCAATGTGCGAGGGTACACAAAAGCAACGATTTATCGTCACAGTCACCACTGCCGATGGCAAGAGTTTTATCCGGGTATTGCAGGGTTTCAGCGGTCAAATGATCACCGACATAGCGAATGTCATCACGGACCAATCGATGCAGCGCGGTGACTTCGCTTAAGTAATCTTTTTCCCGGCAGTGATGCACGGCGCGTTGCGCAGTGATTCGCACCACTAGAAGCGATTGAATCGCTTCGTAATCTAAAGACGATGGTTTTAAAAAGTGCCGGGCGATTTTGACCATGCGGCGCAAGGTCTCGCGTACTCCCTCAATTCCTCCCGGAATCTGGCAAAACTCCGCACGTGCACCATAGAGCATGGTGGCGAGCGTACCGCTTTATGTTATGTCTTGTCTACATTTCAACGACGGGAGGCGGATCTAAATAATCTGAATCGTGAGGATCACGGGGCACTTCTTCAGGCCAGAAAAACTCCTGACCATTTATTTGATTCGGATATCCGTAGATAAAAGAGCCGACATGTTGCAATTTCGTGCGCTGTTCAAGTCTATAACTTGAGCCTGTCAATTGGCATAGCGTAAAAAATCCGCGATCCTCTCCTAGCCAGCGAGAATCTCCCGTCACACCGCAAGGGAAAAAATTGGTCCAAGTTTCTCCATCCATATAGAAACGTTGCGCTGTCTCTGTATCGTTTGGATTTTGCAAATCATTGATAGCAGCAAAAACTCTGCGATGCACGCGAGTAAAACCTAAACCAAAATCACAGGGTCTCGCGCCGGGAACTTTACGCGCATAAGAGGACGTAACTATATCTTCGTCTCCCTCCCACAAATATTCCCAATCTTCATCACCAAAGATAATGTCCGAATCAATCATCATCAGCCAATCACAGGTTGATTTTAAAAAACGTTTCACCACATGATTGCGCGCTAGCGGTAAATCAGAAACTCCCCCATGGATATAAATCTGCCCGCCGTATTCATACAATTTCTTGAAAGTTGACATGGCACAATCTATATCTATGCGCCGATCACCCGAAGGAATCCCGAAAAATATTTTAGTGTGGCGAATCATTGGGTTTTTTCTCTTTGGTCTGACGTAACCATTCTGAATATTGTTTGAGAGCGGCTTTAAAATCTCGCTCGCTTAAATTGTCTTCACGAAATCTGCGAAATTGTTCGCGGATAAATTCGACATCCATTGTTATTTGTCGATGTTGTCTACCAGGACACCCAAGATTTCAGTACTTTCAGCCAGCAGCTTTACCGAATGTTCACAGAGTAGCTGATAGTTAGTGATATTTAAACCCGCCGCATCTATTCCCGCATCCACTCTACCCATCGTGTCAATGATGGACTGCGCAATAAAAATAATTTCGCGGGCAGCTTGAATTTGTTCTGCTATGTGTTTGACCGGGGGAATGGCGCTCTTTAGTTTCTTATCCATTTTTCAATTCCTTTTTTAAATCCAGGGTTAATTCATCCACCAAAGTCTGCAACCGTTCTATGTGGAAATCACGTTGTTTCGCGTACCAGGAAATCAAAAAGCTAGATAGCAAAAAACCGAAACAGAAACCGACAAACATGCCACCGAAAAAAATAATCCATCCGTTCATTTTATGAGACCAAATAAGCAATAAATAACATGAAGCACGGAATAACCACAAACACGAAACATAGAAAATTAAGCTGTTTATGACTCACTCTGTGCCGTGTTCTGGTTGGGTTTCCGGTTCACTGATGGGTGTTTCTTGCGGAATCTTATTGTTTTCTTCAAATTCAGATTTGATTTGCTTGACGATTTCAATCACTTCATCATGCATTTCAACGCAAAATTCTTTGTGATTTTTTAAATTTGGTTCGAGTTCACAGACTTTTTCAAACCATTGCGGATTTTGCAAATGCTCCAAAACTTGGTCAACGGTGAGATACGGAGATAAATCCGGCAATTCATCGATGAATACTTCGGCGTAAATTTCCGGATCACGCTCTTTAATAGCCCATTGCAATACTTTATTCAAATGATTACGTGCAATCGGTTCCCACAAAGCTTGCATAGTATTACTCCCGCTGTTTGTTGCAGAAACCACAGATGGTGTACTGGAAGTGTCGATAATCGGCTTTATCGGCAAAACTTCGGGTTTGTTCGCCGCAAGTGCAACGTTCGGCACTATTGAGGCGTGCGTCATTGGGCGGGCAGTTTGCTGCATCGCTGCCGCCATTCGTGCTTCTAACATTGGTTTTATTGCGTCTGGCGCGACTTTTATCAAATCTCTGATCACGTCCACCCAATTGGAACCCTCCCCGTTTTTCGCATCAGATTTTTCGCCGCCCATCAAGTTTTGCGCCGATTCGAAGACTTTCAAAATCATATCAACATTTGATTCTGAGGATTTTGGCGCGGCCAATTGTTGCATGTTCACCATCGTTGCCGATAAATCTTGCAACGTAGGACCCGGAGCGGGTTTGAGAGCGGCAACGAGTGCAGGAATATCAGAGGCAGGGGCTTGACGATTAAATAGGCCAGAGATCAGCGCGGGAACCGACAACATCGCTAATTCCCAAATCTTTGAACTTCTTTCTGCATCCCGACGTGCTTGAGTCTCTAAAAAAGACTGAAAATCGCCACCACCGCTTAAAATTTTGGCATTTTGCGGCGGCTCGGCAATTTTAACAGGTCCCCCTCCCGGCAAAAATCCTTTAGGTCCTTTCACGCGAACCTTATAAAGCCCACCACCGTACAGTTTTTGCATGCGTTCATGAGAAAATTCAGAAACAGGCATCATGCCGCAAAATCCTGAAGTTTCTTGCGGTGTTACCCGCACAATCATTAGGCTAACTCCATCAGTCCCGCGCAATTCATCGATGGCCCTAAAGACTTCGCCACCCTCCTCCTCGTTTAATTTGGCGAGTTCCTCGGCTTGTTCCGTCAAAGAATCGTCATTAGGGTCATCGACAATGCGCGCTTTAGCCATACAAATGCCTTACTTGAGCCTTACGGAAACCGTAGCGACACGCTACTCTGCTTAGTTCTCATGATCAAGAGGAATATAGGGCCTATTGAGCGTGTCGAGTGCGGTTTTAATTGCACTTCCAATTGCATCATCGGTAAGCCCACCAATTAATTTTTCTCCCGGTAAAGTTTCTGCCGGTCGCCAACCATCGAAACAAACTAGCGACGGTTGCGTGGGATTGTAGAGAAATGCCCACACCATCACATTTTCCATGATCGGCTTATTATCGCGTCCCATCACCGCTTTCCCATCTTTCATGCGCGGAGTTTCGCCGCGCATTTGTGCAGCTTTTGGGGGATCACGGCGGCAGAAACTTTGTTTCTCCATGGGGTTTTGTGCGTTTTCTTGAATCCAGTGACAGGCGCAATTGGCGCAGGTACGATCAGTTACTTCCATAATCTTTCTCCACGGTTATTTTTAAGCGCATCAATAAAATCTTTCAAAGATGATTCGTAATAATGGCGCATTTCGGGATAGTCGTCGTCCACTACCGGCGTATCAACACATCGTTTGTAGGATTTTATCAGCGCATCCATTGCGTCAAATTCAGCATTCTGTAATGCAATTCCGTCGCGGCGTTTTTTTCTTCTGTGAATCGGTCCCTCCAACGTATCCATTTCGTTAAATTCATCATCCTGTAGCGCAAGTTTCATTTTATTTGGTGCTTGCGCAAAGGGACGCGTTTTGACTTCTTCCATTTTTTCAGTCGCTCTTACATCTAAATCTATACCGCACCAATAAGCAATAAGTGACAGATAAATGTAAACATCAGCCAATTCATCAAATAGTTTTTCATCGCTTGTAGAATTTTTATCACGCCAAACTTTTTTGACGATATTAGCGAGTTCCCCTGTTTCACCACAAAGCGCCAATGTGAGAAAAAACAAGTGCTTTTTATCATCGAATTTATGTCCGGCATGTACAGCGGCATTTGAAGAAACCGTTACACAGAGTTTCATCAATTCTTTATTCATGGGCGCAATTCCTTTAATTATAAAAAAGCCGGTCAGAGTAGACCGGCTTTAACGTACTTCCAAGTGTTTCGAGAAAGCCTAATCTTTTTGAAGCAATCTCGGCGCAATTTGATCACGCAAAGCTTGCAACGCATCATTTTGGCTCGCTTGCAATACCGGTTCTACTGTGTACTCGAAACCAATTGCGGCAGTTGATTTCTTGGCACCAATAATGAACGCGAATTGCAGCGAGGGCTCCTGATTGTTTTTTGCAGCACGATCTAATGCACCCGCCATCATCGAACTCGCCGGTTCCGGGATGAATGCAATGGGGGCCACAAAACGTGCACCGTCTTTATAACGCGTTGCCTCAAATTGTCCCGTAAATCCTATCCACGCGCCATATTGCGATTCTCCCACCTTGGAACCCGTGCAAATACCAATCACACCATACAGATGTATTGGACCGTCTTTAACATCTACCACGGTGACACGATCACCCATGACCAATTTGGTAGTAATCTTTTTCAAAAGTTCCGCTTTCGGGGGTTTAATTGCTGCTGGCGCAGAATCGGGAATGCCATTCTTTTTGTCTTCGGGTTTAGCCATTTTAAATTTTCCTTTAAAAAGTGTGTTGATAAAATTGCCCTGATTAACATAGTTAACGGTACGTAGTTAATCTTCTTACCAAAAGCGCGGGCCACGCTCGATCTGTAGTTTATTGACCTTTCCTCATTCCCCGATATATTACAATGACCATGTGTTACACATGTCCATTGTGTCAAATTTGCGCTCGGGGCTAGCGGCGCCTTTAGAACTACAAATTCGGAACGATTGCCATATTTTTTGCTGTAGCGCGCAAGTCTCTTGGAACAAATACCGGCTTGTCACGCCAAAACGAAAAAGTAGGCACGTCAGGATTATAACGATAAGATTCACCGTTTGCAATATTTTCTATTATTTTCGGTGCTTCTTTGAGCCTGCCGATATTCGCCCCTTTGCTGGCAATTTTCCAATTTTTTTCAGATTCCGATTCTTCTTTGGGATCATAGTCCCATGGACGACCGGCGATATGATCGGCATAGAGTTTTTTGCCAGCCACGGCAAAGTAATCGCCAACGTACTCACGCTTCCATTTTCCCAATTCACTACCAGTTTCGATATTACTGAATCCTCTCGCTTTGATACTGTCAGTGTCACAATAAATCGTCCCGCTAGATTTGCACAGGGCGCGGTAGAGATAAGCGCGAACAAATCCCGTAACACTTGCTGCTGTAGCGATGTTGTAATAGCGCCATTTTCCTTGAATGTCATCTAACTCCTCCTCAGTCGGATTTCTGACCATTAATTTGCGAGTTCCCCAATCCTTATACTCTATATAACCACCATCAATATTTTTGTTAATAAGCTTGCCGCCATTGCGCCAGATATCTTCAGTATCGATACTGGCAATCACATATTCCGCGTAATTTTCACAATTAGCACCAAACTTGCCGTATAGTGAGTTCATAAAGTATTTGCCGAAAGTGCGGCCAGCAATATCACCTTTTTTTCTGCATTCTTCACGGAGACCAAAAAAGTGATCAATATAATTTTTAAAGTCAATCACCTCAGAGAATTGGAGTACGTTCCCTATCTTTATATTAGCCAAACTACCCGTCTCAATTGCAGCGAGATACTCCCACCCGGTTACGTGATAGTCGCGCACCGTTCGCTCATCTTCGGGAAAGAAAAGTTCAGACTCTTGGCGATAGGGCAAAGCACCGTTTTTACTAGTGCAGGAAAGCGAGATAAGACATGGCCCGATTTTAAGATCAGTCTTGGGGAGTTGATCACTAACTGACGGAATAGTGGATATGGGGTGCAAATTGCGCATAGCGAAGGGATACGCTGAATTTATATCGTACACCTCAAAATCGGTTTTTTTGACTCCCGATTCAAAACATTGCACCCTGCCGCCATAATAATATTTCTTTAAAGCCAAGTGTTCACCGCGCGTTTGACGGGGCGGTTCGCGGCCAGACATTTTAGACCATGCACGCATCGATGCGCCCGCTTGAGTGAGTTGTTTGCCGTGCTCTTTTCGATAGCGGGCTATCACTCCCCACAATCCGACACAATCTTGTTTTAAATATGCGCCAATTTCTGCCATATGAATATGGCGAATACTAATCTCCATTTTGGCGTAATCGATATCACTTTTAATACCAAAATCTTTAAGTCTTGTATTTGGGAAGATACTAAGAGAGTCTCGGAACTCATGACCGCCCACCTTAAACTTTGCGAGCCGTCCATTGATGATAAGGATATTTTCATCAGAGTTAATTTGATCGCGGAAAAAATGATAATCGAATTTCCCACCGTTATGCGCATAGAATGTTTGCCTACCGCTGTCACGTTCTAAATTGGTAAACCATTGTATCAGTTCTGATACTTTCTCGAATTGAAAATAAGTATCAGAAATTCCTTCATATAATCCCCACAGAAAAGGCATAGGAATGCGTCCGCCACCATGACACTTTTCACATGCCAAATCTTGGCAGTTATGAAAAGGGTCGGTTTCAGCGTCGATAGTCCAGAACGTGGACTGACGACGGGGCAACTAGTTACAACGAATACACTTGACGAATTGACGACGAAAACCGCTCTTGCGTCTCACGTCTCTTATTGTATGCGGTATTAATTTTGTCCCGCTACATAGTGGACAAATCCACGGTAATAAAGACAACTGTTCAAAATGCTGCGCACGATGGCGAGCCGATTGCTTCATATTCATAAAACGTCCCGTTATTTAATTTTACAAGGCTATTTAGGAAATTTATGCTTCCCCTTATGACCTATTCTTCGCTCGCAACGTCGTCCGGTTTTTTTATTTATCGTCAAGCACATAGTTTGCTTACGTTTTATCGTCACTCGTAATTTATTACGCTCTTTGCGCATGCGTTTAATGCGCTCGCGCTCCAATTGAAATTGATCTTTTTGTGACTGGTTGCCGATCATTTGAAAACCAATGATATGTTCGCCAAAATCAGCGGCACGACCATGCGGCGAAGTCCCGCCCGGATCGTAACGCAATGCATAATCGGCAATTAAATCTAAAACCTTGCTGTGAGTCACAGCACGACCGAATGGGCCATAAAGCGGCGTTATCATTGAATAGTACGCAAGTTGTCCGTACACATTTTTAGGCATTTCCAAGAGCATGCGCTTAGTGACATCAATCATTTCACGAATGGTGGTAGGAGAATCTAAAACTTCATCGTCAAATTCCTCTAATTCAACTTCATCGTCAAATTCCTCTAATTCGTCTAATTGCTCGCGCAGAGATTCGTCAAGACGCAAATAGTCTCGGAATAAATAACGCTGTTTTATGGTTTTTGAACCTGACGGAAACGTTCGTTCAATACCAACTTTCCCTTTTCGAAAAACTGCCCGGTCTCGGGATTGTATTTGAACTTGGGTGATAAATTCTTTTTGGGTTCGGGTGTTTTGCCCGGTAAATTTTTGCGCTTCTTTTTTCTGTTTTTCAGAACGTGGCACGATAACCGCAAACGGTCGGCTAGTGAGGGTATTGAGAGTTTGTATTTTATGCCGCGCTGTCTTAAGTTTGGCGGCAGGCCAGCGTTCAATATGCCGCAAATCAAAACCTTCATTTGCAGCAAGTCCAGTGAAGATACGTCTAGCGCCGGGAATTTTTGTTCCGTCGTCTCTTTCATAGCCTTGTAATCCTGATTTTATGTATTCTTTTGTTTTGGCTCGCTCACTGACGGACATTCGCAACCAGTGCGGCTGCGGACCAAGAGAGCCTATTTTTTTCTTTTTAGCCATTTCCTTCTTAATCGGAACGACCTAACATTCCCATCACACAACGTTTGTGATAATTGTCCGCTTCTACATCTATACCTTGACGACGTAACAAAGTTTCTGCTACAGAAATTCGTGTAGTTATAAATTTACTAATCATATTTTGAATGGCGATTTTAATATATGACGTTAGACTGCCATGAAATAAATCATAGGCCATCACTTCAAGTCCGGCACGATATTCGTCAAAATGCGTCAAACATTGCACGTCACCCAATTTTTGACGGTTGCCTACAGGGTGCTGCACAATGTTTCTATAGAAAGGTTTGGAGGCAAAGTGTACCGGACCTTGATTGAATGCATTCGCTAAATCGGTGAATGCCCAATAGGCTCGCGTCATTCGACTGCCTAACGTTTTCTCCAACGTGCAACGTCTATAGATAATGTGTTCGGGAAAGACATGATTGGCTATGATGAAATTCCATAGCGCATCACGATCATTGAAGGTTTTGTCCTCGCTCACGAAGAAAGCATCGAATACGGATACCTGCTCAATCTCGTTCCATAATTGGCACGGCGCACAGTAGTAATCTATTTCTAAATGTTCCTCTAAAAAATCAATTCCTTTTTGTACTTCGTCAGGTAGCAGATA
>Ga0193726_1001214_pt1 | contig 21338 bp, 24 predicted proteins | sample H2c1metaG_FD_144928 | JGI IMG/M metagenome (GOLD analysis project Ga0193726, IMG submission 144928) | Soil microbial communities from a riparian zone of the East river system, Colorado, United States - H2c1 | ecosystem: Environmental > Terrestrial > Soil > Riparian zone | place: USA: East River... | reverse complement strand
CGGCAGGGGCGGAATTGCACGACCGGTCGGCGCTCTGCACGCTGGCGCTGGCGCGGTACCAGGAGCGGCCGGAGACGCCGCGGCTGGCGGCGGAGGTCGCGCGGGTCGTGGCGGCGAGAGTCTTCGAGGCGGCAGTCTTCTTCATCCGGCCGCTCGGGTTCATCGTGCCGACGGCGGCCCGGCGGATCAGCTACCAGGACTCCCTGGACTTCGAGCGCCTGCACGAGGCGGCGTATCTCGAGCACGGCTTCCAGATCATCGAGGTGGGTGCCGCCTCCGTGGCCGATCGGGCCGCGCTCATCGCGGCCGAGATCGCCGCCCGAGCGTGATCAGGAAGCCGCCGCCTCCGGGGTGACCAGAGGCCGGGGGTCGCGGTGGCCCGGCGCGGTGCCGCACTCCGCGCACACGACCTGCGCCACGAAACGGTGGTCGCCGTGGTGCTCGAGTACAAGGGGCGGGCCGTCGTCCCCGGCCAGGTACCGGTCGCCCCAGGCCATCAGCGTCATGATCACCGGGTTCAGGTCCCGGCCGGCCGGGGTGAGGTGGTACTCGAAGCGGGCCGGGTGGTCGGAGTACGGGCGGCGCTCCAGGATGCCGGCTCCGACGAGGGTGCGGAGGCGGGCGGCCAGGGTGTCGCGCGGAGCGCCGATCTTGCGGACCATCTCATCGAACCGGCGGTTACCGAGGAGAACCTCGCGCACGGCCAGGAGAGCCCATTTCTCGCCCACTATGTCGAGCGTGCGGGCCACCGAGCACGCGCGCGGCTGGGCAGCTGCGGACGTCATGAGCTCAGTGTAGCAAGTGAGTCCAGTTTCTGGACTTAGACGGCAGCGAGCAGTTATGGTGAATCCATATTTCGGACTCACTCCTGAGGATGGCCGTGACCTTTCCCCGCTCAGCCGAGTCATCACCAGCCGAGTCACCACCAGCCGGGTCACCTCGAGCCGAGTCGGCACCGGCCGCTCCGGTCGCCGTCGCGCCGGATGCCGTCAGCCCCCGGCGGGTGACGGCGATCGTCCTGGTCCTGTCGCTGGCCGTGTTCATGGCGAGCCTGGACCTGTTCATCGTCAACCTCGCCTTCCCTTACATCGGCCACGACTTCAGCGGGACCAGCCTGAGCTCACTGTCCTGGGTCCTCAACGGGTACACGATCGTGCTGGCGGCGGTCCTGGTGCCGGCCGGGCGGTGGGCGGACCGGGTCGGGCGGCGGCGCCTGTTCGTGGGCGGCCTCATCGCATTCAGCTTCGGGTCCCTGCTGTGCGGCCTGGCGCCGGATGTCCTGGCCCTGATCGGGGCGCGGGTCATCCAGGCGATCGGCGCGGGCCTGATGGTGCCGGCCTCCCTCTCGCTGCTGCTGGCCTCGGTGCCGGGGCCGGCCCGGGCGCGGGCGATCGGCACCTGGTCGGCGCTGGGCGCCCTGGGCGCAGCCCTCGGGCCGGTCATCGGCGGCGGCCTGGTCCAGCTCGACTGGCGGTGGGTGTTCTGGATCAACCTGCCGGTGGGCCTGGCCGGCGTCCTGCTGGCCGCCCGGGTCGTCCCGGAGAGCAAGGACGAGCACCTGCGCGGGCGCCCCGACCTGGCCGGCGCGGGGCTGCTCGCCGCAGCGGTCGGGCTGCTGGCCTTCGCGCTGGTCAAGGCGCCGGACTGGGGCTGGGGGTCGGTCCGCTTCGGCGGGCTGCTGCTGGCTGCTGTGGCCTGCGGGGCGGCCATGGTGTTCCGCTCGCAGCGGCACCACTCCCCGGTGATCGAGCTGGGGCTGCTGCGCTCCCGGGGGTTCAGCGGGACGTTTGCCGCCTCCATCCTGTACTACGCGGGCTTCGGCGCCTTCGTTCTGAATTCAGTGGAGTTTCTCACCGGGGAGTGGCATTACTCCGCGGTGCGGGCCGGGCTGGCGATCGGCCCCGGCCCGCTGATGGTGCTGCCGTTCGCGCGGCTCGTGGCGCCGCGGCTGGCGGCGCGCATCGGCGGGGCCGGCCGGGTCGCGGTAATCGGCTGCCTGGTCAACGCGGCGTCTCAGCTGCTGTGGCTCAGCCAGATGCAGGCCCACCCGGCCTACCTGACCCACCTGCTCCCGGCACAGCTGCTGGGCGGCGCAGGGGTCGGCCTGGCCATCCCGTCGCTGCTCAGCGCGGGCAGCGCGGCCCTGCCGCCGGACCGCTTCGGCACCGGCAGCGGGGTCCTGAACATGGCCCGGCAGGTCGGGACGGTGCTCGGCGTGGCCGGCCTGGTGGCTATCCTGGCCCGCGCGTCGGCGGTTGACCCGTTGCTGACCTACCAGCACGGCACCCTGCTCATCGTCGCGTTCTTCGCCGCCGGGGGCCTGGTCGCCGCCATCCTGCTCACCCGCCGGGCGGCCGCCGCGGCCAGCCCGGCCGGGCCCGCTGCCGGGGAGGCACCATGACCGGCCAGCCGGCTGAATCGTTCCCCGAGCTGCACCCCGCCCCCGGCTGGGGCGAGCCCCGGTCCCGCACGGCGACCTGGTACGACCCGGCCGCGACCGTGGCTATGGGCGGCGGCCTGTCGGGCCTGGAGTTCATGCGGGCGCTGGCCGGGGGCCGGATTCCGCCGCCGCCGATCGCGCAGCTGCTGGGCATGTGGCCGACCAAGGTCGACGCCGGGCTGGTCGTGTTCGAGTGCACGCCCGACGAGTCGGTGTACAACCCGATCGGCATGGTGCACGGCGGGCTGCTGTGCACGCTGGCCGACTCGGCGGCGGGCTGCGCGGTGCACACGACACTCGGCGCCGGGACGGGCTACAGCTCCATCGGCATCAGCGTGAACTTCCTGCGCCCGGTGACCCTGGGCAGCGGCACCCTGGTGGCCACCGGCCGGGTCGTGAAGCCGGGCCGCCGGGTGGCTACGGCGACCGTCGAAATCCTCGACGGGGCCGGGCGTCTGGTCGCGACGGCCAGCAGCAGCTGCCTCATCATGCCGGCCGAATAGCGGCGGGGGCGGCGCGGCCGGCGGGCGGCTGCGGTCATAGGGTTCGGGGAGGACTACTATCCGCGCACACAAAGCAAAGGAGACGTCCCTTGGGCAGCCAACCATCGGCCGCGGCGGCAGGCACCATCGACGTCGGCGGCGACCTCACCGTCAACCGGCTGGGCTACGGCGCGATGCGGATCACCGGTGACGGGATCTGGGGCGAGCCGAAGGACCGGGAGCAGGCCAAGGCGGCACTGCGCCGCGCGGTCGAGCTGGGGGTCAACTTCATCGACACCGCCGACTCCTACGGGCCGGATGTCAGCGAGACCCTGATCGCCGAGACGCTGCATCCCTACCCGGACGACCTCGTCATCGCGAGCAAGGGCGGGCTGGTCCGCCCCGGGCCGGGACGCTGGGACCCGGACGGCCGCCCGGAGCACCTGCGGGAGGCCCTCGAGGGGAGCCTGCGGCGGCTGCGGCTGGACCAGATCCCGCTGTACCAGTTCCACCGGCCCGACCCGGACGTCCCGTTCGCGGAGTCGGTCGGGGCACTGGCCGCGCTGAAGGCCGAGGGCAAGATCCGGCACATCGGGCTCTCCAACGTGAACGAGGCGCAGCTGCGCGAGGCGCAGGCGATCACGCCGATCGTCTCGGTCCAGAACCGCTACAACGTCGGGGACCGGGCCTCCCAGTCGGTCGCGGACCTCTGCGACCAGGAGCAGATCGTCTTCATCCCGTGGGCGCCCATCCAGAACACCGACCGCAACGTCGGCCTCCGGGCCACCGCGGAGGCGCACGGGGCGACCGTCAACCAGGTCGTGCTGGCCTGGCTGCTGGCCCAGTCGTCGCAGACGCTGCCGATTCCGGGCTCGGGCTCCGCTGACCACGTCCAGGACAATGTCGCGGCAGCCGCGCTGCAGCTGACCGCCGCGGAGCAGGAAGCGATCACGCACGGCGGCTGAGCCGCATTCCGGCCAGCTCGCTGCTGCGGGGATGGTGGCCTGCCGGGCGCCAGGCGCGCCCGGCGGGCCTGCCCGCGCCGCGCCGGGCCGTCCTACTCGGCGTCGCCCGGCGCGTCGCCGGCCGGGCTGCCGCCGGGGGCGATCCTCAGCCTGGTGCTGAGGTAGACCGGCTGGCGGCCGCCGTGGCCGTTCCCGTTGCCCTTCCCGTTCCCGTGACCCTTCCCGTTCCCGTGGCCGTTGGCCGGGGCCGCCGCGTTTCCGCTGCTCGTCCCGTTCGCGTGGCCCGGCGCCCCGTTCCGGTGGCCGTTCCCGTTCGCTGGTGCGGTCGCGTTCGCCGGCGCCCCGTTCGCGGCGGTCTTCCCGTTCCCGCTCCCGACCCCGTTCGCGTGGTTCGCGCCGTTGGCGGGAGACGCAGCTGACGCCGCGGGCGCCGCTCCGGTGGCCCGCGCGATGCCCGCCGCAGCCGCCGCCGCGGCGGCGGGCGGGGCGGACCGGCGCACGCTGTCCACCGCGGCGGTCAGCTTCCGGCGCAGCAGCGGCGCGAACGGCCGTTCCACGCCCCGGTGGATCAGCCACGCGACGCCGAGCATCACCAGGTAGGTCGCCAGCGCGATCACCCAGGCCGGGCCGAGGTTCTTGAGATAGGCGAAGGCCGTGAAGCCGATGTCCTGGTGGATGAGGTAGAGCGGGTAGGTCAGCGCGCCGGCGATCGGCAGCCAGCGCCACTGGATGCCGTCCAGCCGGCGCGTCGCGACGACGGCCATGATCAGGTAGAACGCGGTCAGGATCACCACGACCTGCCACGGCGGGTTGGTGTGCGGCTGGTTCACCGAGATCAGCCAGGAGTAGGCGACGATCGCCCACAGGAGCAGGTTGCCGCCGAACTTGTGGATGAGGAAGAACGCGATGCCGGCCACGAAGAACGGCGAGTACGGCGGGTTGATGAAGTTGTTGAGCAGCTCGTGGTGCGAGCCCGCCGCGATGAGCGACGCGACCGACCACACCACGCAGAAGGTCACCATGCGCCGGTAGGTGATGCCGCCGATGGCCACGAGGCCGAACAGCAGGTAGAACGTCAGCTCGACGAACAGCGTCCAGTAGGCCGGGACCAGGTTCGGCACGCCGTAGGCCGACTGCACCATGGTCAGGTTGGTCAGCACGACGCTGGGCCGCGCGCCGGAGGTCAGCCGCGGGAAGATCATCAGCACGGCCGCGGTCAGCAAGGTCGCGGCCCAGTACGCCGGGACGAGCCGGACGACCCGCGAGACGAAGAAGTCGGCCGGCCGCCGGCCCCAGCCGCTCATGCAGATCACGAAGCCGCTGATCATGAAGAACAGCTCGACCCCGGTCCAGCCGTAGCTCGCGAGCTGGTTCAGCAGATGCGGGAAGATGTTCGGCGCCGAGGTCCCCCAGGCCAGCACGTCCCGCCGGCCCGTATTGCCGATCTTGGCGTTGGGCACCCCGACATAGTGGTAAAACACCACCATCGTGGCGGCCAGCAGCCGGAGGCCGTCCAGGACGGCGATGCGGCCAGCCTTCCGCGGCGCGGGAGACCGCGGCTCGGGGACAGGTGTACGCAACTCGGCAGTTATTGACACTCGGATACCGTATCTTTCCTCTTTCTTTGCCTTCACTCGATCAGGCAACTCTCCAGGGAACCCCCGGGTATTCGGCACATAAGCTGTGTTCTTGTTTCATACTTAACCGGTAGAAATACTTGACTTTGTCAGGCCCGGTGCCGAAGCTGGAGGCATGACTGACGTTCAGGAGCTCACCCAGGTTCAGCAAGTCACGAAGGTCGGCGGCGCGATCGGCGCGGTCGTCGGCGGAATCCGGATCGGCGGCGACCTCAGCCCGGCCGCCGTCGCGGGCCTGCGGGCCGCGCTGCTGCGGCACAAGGTCATCTTCCTGCGCGACCAGCAGCACGCCACAGACGCCGACCAGCTCGCCTTCGCCGAGCTGCTCGGGCCGGTGACCCGGCCGCACCCGACCGTCTCCGGCGACGGGCGGGCCATCCTGCCCATCGACTCCGAGCAGGGCAAGGCCAACAGCTGGCACACCGACGTGACCTTCGTCGACCGCGTCCCGGCGATCAGCGTGCTGCGCGCCATCACCCTGCCGCCCTACGGCGGCACGACGGTCTGGGCCAACACCGCCGAGGCCTACCGGCGCCTGCACCCGGCGCTCAAGGCCCTGGTGGGCGAGCTGCGCGCGGTCCACTCGAACCTGTACGACTACGCCGCCGAGCGCCCGGTGGTGGGCGGCATCGACGTCAAGGAGGAGACCTACCGCGACCAGTTCCGGCACCTGGAGTTCGAGACTGAGCACCCGGTGGTCCGCGTTCATCCCGAGACCGGCGAGCCCACCCTGCTGCTCGGGCACTTCGTGCGCTCGTTCGTCGGGCTGAGCACGGCTGACTCCGCGGACCTGTTCGCCCTGCTGCAGCGGCACGTCACGCGGCTGGAGAACACCGTGCGCTGGACCTGGCGCGACGGGGACGTGGCCATCTGGGACAACCGGGCCACCCAGCACTACGCGGTGGCCGACTACGACGACCGGCCGCGGCTGCTGCACCGGATCACCGTCGCGGGCCCCATCCCGGTCGGGCTCAGCGGCGACACCAGCGTGGTCCGCAAGGGCGACGCCAGCCACTACTCGCAGGTCGCGGAGGCCGCTGCCTAGCGCCGGCGGGCCAGCAGCCGGCGCCACGTCCCATCGCTGCGCGGGTCAGCCTGCTGCACGACCGTGAAGCCGGCCGGCAGCAGCACCGCGGGCTCGCCCGGCCCCAGGCACCAGGCAGCGGGCAGGCCCGGACGCGCGGTCCGGGCCGCCGCCGTCAGCGCCTGCCAGGCCAGCACGCCGCCGTCGGCCACCGCGGCCGCGGCCCGGCCGAAGACCTCCCGGTCCCAGTAGCCGGCGCACAGCACCAGCGCGTACGGCCCCCCGGCGGGACGCCATGCCGGCAGGTCAGCGTGGACGATGTCGATCAGCCCGAGCACGCCCCGGCGCTGCGCCTCGTCGCGCAGCAGGCCCAGCGCGACGTCGGAGACGTCGACGGCGGTGACATGCCGCCCGGCCGCGGCCGCGGCCAGCGCGCTGCCCGACGGGCCGCAGGCCAGCTCCAGGACCGGGCCGTCCGGCAGGTCGCTGCGCAGGGCCGTCACGGCCAGGTCGTGCGGCTCGAACGCCGGGTGCCGCTCCGCATAGCGGGAGTTCCACCGCAGCCGGTCCGGATGCCCCGCCAGCTCATCGCGCATGCCGCCCCATTATCGGGGCGCGGCCTACTTGACCGCGACGATCTCGGTCATCCGGATGTCGGGCGCCGCGGCGAGCAGGTCGGGCGCGACCTGGCCCAGGGCCGCGGGGATCTGGCCGGTCAGGTGGGCCTGCCGCCCGTCCTCGTCGGCGAACGTATCGAAGATCCCGTACGTGGTATCGGAGAGCTTGAACGCGTACCAGGTGACGGTGCCCTCCTCCGCCGCCGCCAGCGCACGGCCCTGGGCCAGGAAGGCGGCCAGGTCGTCGCCGCGGCCGGGCTTGGCCTCCAGCAGGGCCAGAATTCCGCGGTCAATGCTCATCAGGTTGTCCTTCCGTCGGGATAGGCCCACGCTAGACAGCTCCCCGCTCCCCCGACAGTGGCGGATCCGCCGCGTTAGGTACTGTTCCCGACATGCGGATCGCCATCCTGGCCGTGGACAGCATGTTCGACTCCGGCCTGGCCGTGACGCTGGACGTGCTGGCCACGGCGAACGCCCTGCGCGGCGAGGCCGCCGCGACGACGCCGCCCTTCGAGGTCACGGTCACCGCCATCCGAAACGAGGTGCGCACCGGCCATGCCCTTCGCCTCGCGACGACGCCCCTGACCGAACTCCCCGCCCCGCCCGACCTGCTCGTCATGCCGGCCGTCGGGCTCCGCGCGCCCGCCGAGGTCATCGAGATCGTCCGCGGCCACGAGGCGCTGCCCCACGTGGCCGCGCTGCACCGCGGCGGGACCGCCCTCGCGGCCGCCTGCAGCGGGACGTTCTTCCTGGCCGAGGCGGGGGTCCTGGACGGCCGGGTGGCCACCACGAGCTGGTGGCTGGGCCCGGCGTTCCGCGGCCGCTACGGCGCCGTGCACCTGCGGGACAGCGCGGTCATCGTCGGGGACGAGCGGATCACCACGGCGGGCGCGGCCTTCGCGCACATCGACCTGGCCCTGTCCGTCGTCCAGCGGCAGAGCCCGGCCCTGGCCGAGCTGACCGCGCGCTACCTGCTGATCGGCGACCGGCCGTCGCAGGCCGTCTTCGCCGTCCCGTCCCTGCTGGCCCGCAGCGACCCGACCGTCACCGCCTTCGAGCGGTGGGTCCGCGAGCACGTCGCCGAGCCGGTCCAGATCAGCCGCGCGGCGGCGGCGATCGGCGTCAGCGAGCGCACCCTGCAGCGCACCACCGCCGCGGTGCTCGGCATGTCGCCGATCGACTTCGTCCACGAGGTCCGCCTCGACCAGGCGACCTTCCTGCTCCGGACGACCGGCCTGACCGCCGACGCGGTGGCCGCGGCGGTCGGCTACCAGAACACCAGCACGCTGCGCGCCCTCGTCCGGCGGCGGCGCGGGTCGACGATCAGCGCTCTGCGCCGCTAGCCCACCGGTCTAGCCCACCGGGTGGGCGCTGGCGGCGTGCCGGCGGGCCAGCTCGCGGTAGACGGCCGGGTTGTTCTCCACCCACCGCAGCGCCGAACCGCGGACCTCGCCGGTGACCTTGGCCGGGACTCCGACCGCGAGCATGCCGTCGGGCACCTTGAAGCCAGGCGCGACCGTCGCCCCGGCCGCGACCAGCGCACGGCGGCCGATGATCGCGCCGTCCAGCACCGTGGCGCCGTTGCCGATCAGGGCCTCCGCGCCGATGACCGCGCCGTGCACGACGCACAGGTGGCCGATGGTGGCGCCCGCGCCGACCTCCGTCACGGGATCGCGGCCGCCGTGCAGGACCGAGCCGTCCTGCACGTTGGCCCCGCGCCGCACGATGATCGGCCCGAAGTCGGCCCGGAGCACGGCGCCGTACCAGATGGAGGCCTCGTCCTCGACCCGCACGTCCCCCACCAGGGTGGCGGTCGGCGCGATCCAGGCGGTGGGACTGACGCTGGGCTCACGGCCCTCGAACGCAAACAGTGGCATCCGCCCATGATCCCGGCCCCTGGCCCGGAGCCCGGCACGGGGGCCGGCCGGCTAACAGCCGGCTAGCAGGGGGCAGCGCGGCGGCGGAGCCAGGTCGGGGGCTGGCCGGATTCCGCGGCGATCGCCTGCCAGGTCCAGCCGGCGGTGCGGCGCGCCGCCAGGTAGGCGGCGATGCTGTCGAAGCCGAGGCCAGCGGCGACGAGGTCGGCGCGCTGCTGGGCGGCGTGCCGCTGGGCGGCGTGGGCGACGCGGGACAGGCCATGGCGGCGCAGGGCGGACTCGACGGCGTGGTAAGACAGGCCCGCCTCGGCGGCGACGGCGTTGACCGTCCAGTGCGCGGTGACATGCCGGTCCCGGAGGTAACTGGCCACGTCCGGGAAGCCCAGCCGCAGCAGGGCCGGCTGCCACGGGGCGTCGTGGCGGCGGCTCGCCGCGGCCGCGGCTTCGGCGGCGGCCGCGGGATCGAGGCGGCGCAGGTGCCGGGACAGCCAGTCCTTGTCGAGGCCGGCCTCGCGGCTCATCGCGGCCAGGCTCGCGCCGGCCCGCGCCCGGTCCCGCACGAAGGCGGCCAGGTCGGGGTAGCCGAGCCGCCGGGCCGCCCCGGCGGCGACGTCGGTGATGTGCCGGTCGGCGCGCTCCCGGTTGGCCCGGGCCACGACGGCGGGCGGCACCTGGGCGAAGGCCCGGGCGGCCTTGGCCCGGCGCTGCCGGGGGAACGGCCTGCCGCGGGCCGCCGCCGCGGCGTCCCGGGCGAGGTCGCCCGAGCGGGCGCGGTCCCGGCCCGCCGCGCTGCCCTCGCGGATCGCCGGGTCGAAGACCAGGCGGGACGTGAGCGCGGCCGCCCGGAGCTTGCGGGTCTCGGGACCCTCCAGGGACTGGCGGCGCTCCAGGCCGAACGCCTCGCAGTACTCCGCCTTGGTCCAGCCGTGGGCCGTCAGGTGCGCGGCCACCGACCGCAGCGACCGGCCGCACAGATGGCACACCACCCGCGCGCCGTCCACGATGACCTCGCCGATCGGGGCGTAGAACGCCGTCCCGTCCGTCAGCATCCCGGCTGGCCGCCGGTGCCCGGCGGGCCGCTGCGCAGCGATGGCCATCTCGGCCGGCATGGCGCGCCCTCCCGCGAACTGGGCTCGTCACTGGGCTAGCCCACTGAGTTAGTCGACGGGGCTAGTCTCAGTGAGACTACCGGACGGCCGCGGGAGGCCGCCAGCGGACCGGGAGGGAGCGCCGGGGTTTACCCGTGCGCGGCGCGGCCGGCCTGGCGGGACCGGTAGGCGGCGACGTTGACGCGGTTGGCGCAGGTGGTGCCGCAGAAGCGGCGGGACCGGTTCTTGGACAGGTCGACGAGGACGTTGTCGCACGGCTCGGCGGCGCACCGGCGCAGCCGCTCCAGCTCGCCGGACCGGATGACGTCGGTGAAGGCCATGGCCGCCTCGACGGCCATCCGGTCGGCCAGCGGGGCGTCGGCCGAGGTGGCGTGCAGGTGGTAGTCCCAGGCGTCGTGCTTGACCAGCTGGGGCAGCGCCCCGGCCGTGCGGAGCATCGTGTTGACCAAGGTGACGGCGTCGTCGACGGCCAGCTCCCAGACCTGGGCCAGCACCGGGCGCAGCGCCGTGACGGCGTCGAGCTCCGCCCGGTCCCGCGCGCGCGGTCCGGTCCACCCCCACTCCTCGATGAAGCGGTTCAGGGCGGCCGGGTCAGGCAGCAGCTCCTCGCCGCCCCGGCCGGTGTTGACGAGGGCGGCGGCCGCGGCGAGCGCTACTTCGGTGTCATGGGCAAAAATCAAGTTGACTCCTTTCGCGCACCACGGCTAGTGTCCCTGTCAGTGTCGTAAGTAGTTTTTACCACTTACAGGACGATGTGGCGAACGGCGTATCGGAGGGACCCACCGTGACGAGCGAGGCTAGCCAGGGCCGGGCCGGAATGACCCTGGCCGTCGTGTCGGCGGCGACCTTCGGGACGTCGGGCACGTTCGCCACCTCCCTCATCGACGCCGGCTGGAGTCCGGGCGCGGCCGTGCTGGCCCGGATCGGGGCCGCGGCGCTGATCCTCACTGTCCCGGGCATTATGGCCCTGCGGGGCCGGTGGGGGCAGTTGCGCCGGAGTCTGCCCCGGGTCGCCGGCTACGGGCTGTTCGCGGTCGCGGGCGCCCAGCTGTGCTACTTCAACGCCATCCAGCGGATCCCGATCGGGGTGGCGCTGCTGCTGGAGTACCTGGGCGTGGTGCTGGTCGTCGGCTGGATGTGGCTGCGGCATGCGCAGCGGCCGCGCCGGCTCACCGTGGCCGGCGCGGTGACGGCGCTGGCCGGGCTGGGCCTGGTGCTCGACCTGTCCGGCTCGGCGCGGCTGAGCCTGATCGGCGTCATGTGGGGCCTGCTGGCCGCCGTGGGCCTCGCCGTCTACTTCGTGCTCTCGGCCGACGACGACGCCGACGCCCTGCCGCCCATCGCCATGGCCTGGGCCGGGATGTGCGTGGGCACGGCCCTGCTCGGCGCGCTCGGCCTGGCCGGGGTGCTGCCCATGCGGGCCGCGACCAGCGACGTGCAGTTCCTGCACCATCAGGTGAGCTGGACCGTGCCGGTGGCCGGGCTGGCCCTGGTGGCCGCGGTCATCCCGTACGTCACCGGCATCGGCGCCGCCCGCCGGCTCGGCGCCCGGCTGTCCTCGTTCGCGGGGATGGCGGAGGTCCTGTTCGCGGTCCTGTTCGCCTGGCTGCTGCTGGGCCAGCTGCCGGCCGCGCTGCAGTTCGCCGGCGGGGCGCTCATCCTGGCCGGGGTCGCGCTGGTCCGCCTGGCCGAGCTGCGGGAGCCCGCGGCCCCGCCGGAGCCCGGGCACGAGAGCGACGCGGGGCTGGCCGACGCCCTGGCCCGGTCGTAGCCCTGGCCAGGGGCCTCAGTCGTCCAGGCGCTCCCGGTCACGGATGTAGCCGAAGAAGGCGCGGCGCTTGATCAGCGCGGCCACGTCGCCCGGCACCATGCTCTCCCAGGAATCGTCGTTCGCGGCGATCCGGCGCAGGACGTCCCGGCTGAAGATCGACAGGTACTCGGGCCGGAAGTTGTCGAGGTCCACGAAGCTGCCCCGGCCGGCCAGGTAGTCGTACAGGGGCTGCAGCTCCGCCCCCACGCTGATGTCGTTCACCGTGCACATCGAGTCGCCGGACGCGGCCTGCAGCGGGTAGACGTACAGCTTCAGGTCGTTCTTGAACAGCCGCCCGAAGCTCTCCAGGATCCCGCCCGGCAGCTGAGCGTGGTTCTTCTCGTCGAACAGGTCGATCAGGCTCGGCACGCCCATCACGATGCCGATCCGCTCGGACGTCCGCTCGGCGATGTAGGCGGCCAGCCGGTAGTAGTCGAAGTAGTCGGTGATCAGCGTGGTCATGCCGCAGGCCGCGAGCAGCTCGGCGCGGGCCAGGAAGTCCCGCCGGTCCACGTCGGCGGCCCCGCCGGCCAGCAGGTTGCGCATGGTGATCTCGGTGAGGGCCAGCACCGGCTTCCCGGCCACGGCCGGGTCGGCCTCGAACTTGGCCCGCGCCGTCTCGAGCATGTCCAGGTTCACGTGCGTCGGCGGCCGGAAGCTGCCCCGCTCGACCAGGACGGCCTTCTTCCGCAGCACCTCGCTCGGCTGCAGGACCTCGCGGTCGGGGCCGAACATGGCGACCCCGCTCAGCCCGAGCTGGACGAGCTTGAGCGCCATGAGCCGGTTGTCCACGGCCCGGAACTCGATGCCGCGGAACTGGATCATGTCGATCTCGACCCGGCCGGTGCTCAGCCGGTCCAGCAGGCTCTCGATGAGCTCGTCCGGCTCATGGTGGGCGAAGAAGGCACCGTGCAGCAGGTTGACGCCGACGATGCCGAGCGCCTCCTGCTGCAGGGACGCCTCGATATCCAGCATCCGGACATGCATGATGATCTGGCTCGGCTCGTCACGGGCGTGGGCCTGGAACTTCACGCCCATCCAGCCGTGGCACTCGTTGCCGCCCCGGAAGCTGCGCGCCACGACCGTGTCGGCGAAGGCGAAGAACGACGTCCCGTCGCCGCGCTCGTCGCCGAGCCGGTCGACGTTGAGCTGGAATTCCTTGTCGAGCATGCCCTGCAGCCGGCTGGCGGACACGTACCGGTCGGCCTTGCCGTAGACGGCGTCGCTGACCGCCATGTCGTAGGCGGACATGGACTTGGCGATCGTGCCCGCCGCGCCGCCGACCCGGAAGAACCAGCGCACGACCTCCTGGCCGGCCCCGATCTCGGCGATCGTGCCGTACCAGCGCGGATCCAGATTGATGCGCAGCGCCTTCTGGCGGGTGTCCGTGTGGTCGGCGCCAGCGATGAGCTCGGTCATCTGTCTCCCTGCCTGCTCACCCGGCCCGCCGCGGCCCGCTGCCGCCGGCCCGGGCGGCAGTCCGGACATCGGCGTCCTTCGCCAGGATTGTAATGATCTCGCTACGCCCTGCGCCAGTGCCAGTAACCAGTGCCAGCAACCAGTGCCTGTCACCCGGCGCCGGCCGGCCGCCGGTAGATTCCTGACGTGGCCAAGGACCAGATCGCGGCGGGCGGCGAGATCGCGGCGGACAGCCCGGCGGCGCCGGACGTGCGGGCGCTGCTGGCCCGTCACCTGGAGTTCACCACGGCGACCAGCCCGCCCGAGGACATGCACGCCCTGGACGCCGACCGGCTCCTGGACCCGGCCGTCACGTTCTTCAGCTTCCGGGCCGGCGGCGAGCTGCTCGGGGTGGGCGCGCTGAAGCGGCTCGACGGGCAGCACGCGGAGCTGAAGTCGATGCACACGGTGGCCGCGGCGCGCGGCCGCGGGATCGGCCGGGCCATGGTCGAGCACCTGATCGGCGTGGCCCGCGAGCGCGGGTACCGGCGGGTGAGCCTGGAGACCGGCTCGATGGCCGAGTTCGCCCCGGCCCGCGCGCTCTACGCCCGCGCCGGGTTCTCGCCCTGCGCGCCGTTCGGCGACTACCGGCCGAGCCGGCACAGCACCTTCATGACGATGGCACTGGACCCGCCCGCCAGCGGGCCGGGGTCGTAGCATCGTCTCGTGGAGTTCAGCCGGGACCTGCGCGACGACGTGATCGCGGGCGACATCACCGTGTCCTACCGGCTGTGGCAGCGGCCGCGGGTGCGGGCCGGCGGCCGTTACCGCGTCGGGCCGGCCGAGATCGAGGTGGACTCGGTCGAGCTGGTGCCGTTCGCCGCCATCACGCCCGACGACGTCCGCCGCTCCGGCGAGCCGGACCGGGAGACGCTGCGGCAGCGGGCCGCGCACGCCGGGCCGGTCGCCGACGACACGCTGCTGTACCGGATCGAGTTTCATCTCGCGTGAACGGAATGAGACTGGCCGTCCCGGCGCGGCTCTCGCAGGTCCTGACCGCGTTCATCATCGAATGTGACAACGAGTTCGAGCACCGCATGCCGCACCGGACCACCCGGCACGGGTCCGCCGGCGACCTGCGGCGCCCGCCCTGGCTGGTGTCCATGGCGATGTGGGCCAACTGCCTGCGGCTCGTGCCGGCGGACGGGATCGCCGCGGGCGAGCTGGCCCGGCGGGCGCGGCTGGACGGCCACAGCATGGACCTGGTGCTGACCCGGATGAGCAAGTGGTGGGGCTACCTGACGGTGGCGCCCGGCGCGGCGGCCGGGCGGCGGGTGGCGCCCACCCGGGCCGGGCGGCAGGCCCAGGAGACCTGGGCGCCGCTGCCGGGCGAGATCGAGGATCGCTGGCGGGACCGGTTCGGGCGGGACGCGATCGAGGAGCTGCGGGCCGCCCTGGTCCCGGCCGTCGCGCAGCTCGGGATGCGGCTGCCGGATTTCCTGCCCGCCGGGAAGGCGCAGCCGGAGGAGGGCCGGGAGGACGGCGCGGGACTGGCGCTGCCGGCCCTGCTGTCGAAGGTGCTGCTGGCGCTCGCGCTGGACTTCGAGCGCGAGTCCCGCCTTACCCTGGGGATCTACACCGGCCGCGGGGCGGCCCGGCTGGCCATCAGCGCCAACGTGCTGCGCGTCCTTTCCGACGACGGCAGCCGGGTCCGGGACCTCCCGGCGGCGACCGGCGTGGCGCAGATGACGATCGGCAACTGGCTGGGGAGCCTCGAGGAGCACCGCTACCTGACCGTGGGACCCGACCCGGCCGGCGGCCGGTTCAAGGTGGCGCAGCTGACGGCGCGGGGACGCGAGGCCCGGGACAGCTACCTGGGGTGGGCCGCGGCGGACGGCGGCCAGCGCGATGCGGCGGCGCTGCGGGCCGCACTGGCGCCCTTCGGCGATGACCTGCTGCGCAGCGGGACCGAGCCGTACCCGGACGGGTGGCGGGCCAAGGTCGCGCGGCCGCCGACGCTGCCGCACTACCCGGTGATCTCGCCGCGCGGCGGGTTCCCGGACGGCAGCTGAGCCCGGGCGGGTCAGGGGCGGGCGCCGTCCAGGAACTCGGCCAGCGCGGCGTTGAAGAGCTCCGGGCGCTCCAGGTTGGGCAGGTGCCCGACGCCGGGCAGGACGAGCCGGGCCGGGCGGCGGAGGCTGGCCACCAGCTCGTCGGTGACCGCCGCGTCGGACCAGGTGTCCCGGTCGCCGACGCACACGAAGGCGGGGACGTCGAGTTCCCGCAGCCGGGGGCGGTAGTCCGGGCGCAGCGCGCGGCCGCGGAAGGCGGCCGCGGCGCCCTGCGGGCTGGTCGCGAGCATCATGGCCGTGATGCCGGCGACCAGGGCCGGGTCGGGGTCCGGGCCGTACAGCCGCTCGTTCATGCCCTGGGCGATGGGCGCCATGCCCGCGCGCTCGGCCAGGTCGGCCCGGGCCCGGCGGTCGGCCTGCTCGGCCGCGGTCACCGGCTGCGCCGTCGTGGCCACCAGGCCGAGGGCCCACCAGCGGTCCGGGTGCGCGGCGGCCAGCTCCATCACGACCAGGCCGCCCATGCTCAGGCCGACGATCGCGGCCGGGCCGACGCCGATCCGGTCGAGCAGGCGCTCGACGTCGCCGGCCAGCTCGCGCATGGTGACCGTACCGGGCGTGACGAAACTGCCGCCGAATCCGCGCAGGTCGGGCGCGATGACCCGGTACTCCGGGCGGAGCGCGGCGAGCTGCGGCGCCCACATCGACCGGTTGAACGGGTGACCGTGGATGAGGACGACGGCCGGGCCGGCGCCGGCGTCGTCGTAGGCCAGCTCCGGATGTCCCATGGGAGGAAGATAGTGGGAGCCGGGCAACCATATGCTGGCCGGGTGCATCTCAGCCTGACCGCGGTCGTGGTCGAGGACTACGACCCGGCGATCGCGTTCTTCGTCGGCCAGCTCGGCTTCGAGCTGGCCGAGGACTCCCCCGCCGTCACCAACGACGGGCGGCCCAAGCGCTGGGTCGTGGTGCGGCCGCCGGGCGCGCAGACCGGCCTGCTGCTGGCCCGCGCGGACGGCGCGGACCAGGAGGCGGCGGTCGGGCGGCAGCACGCCGGGCGGGTCGGCTTCTTCCTGCACGTGGAGGACTTCGAGGTCGCCTACGCCCGGATGGCGGCAGCGGGCGTCCAGTTCGCGTCGGCGCCGCGCACGGAGCCGTATGGCCGGGTGGTCGTGTTCACCGACATCGCCGGCAACAAATGGGACCTCATCGGCCCGGCGTGACCGCGGTGATCTGGAGCGCGGACCGGAGCCGGCGGCAGGGCCACATCGTGGACGGGCTCTACCGGCAGGCCGCCGGCGTGCCCGGCGAGCGGAGAGCGGTCCTGGCCGGCGGGCTGCGCGGCGCCGACAAGGCCGCCGCGCTGGACAAGGCCGGCGTGGACCCGGCGCGGTACCTGGTCATCAGCGTGGACGCCATGCTGTCCGAGCTGGCCCGGCGCAGCCTGATCCCGGTCGTCGCCGGGCTGGCGCCGCTGGAGGGCGCGGAGCTCGTGCACGCCGAGGCCCAGCACGTGGCCAAGCGGCTCGCCGCGCGGGCGATCGCGGCCGGCACCAACGTGCTGCTGGACGTCACGGCGGCGTCCTGGCCGTCGGTCCGGTCCTGGCTGCACGTCGCCGACCTCGCCGCGTACACCCTGGACGTGGTCATCGCCGAGGTGAGCGAGGCGGAGGCCATCCGCCGGGCCGGCGCGGAGCATGACCGGGGCCAGGAGGCCTACCGCCGCGGCCGCGGCGACGGCGGCCGGCCCGCCGCGCCGGAGGCCATCCGCGCGGCCGCCGCGCTGGCCGCCGAGACCGGCCGGCAGCCGTGGTCCCGGCACATCGCGCACCTGAACCGGCGCCGGCCGCCCGCCTTCCCCGGCGGGGAGGTCACCGACCTGATGGCCGCGTACCGGGGCGGCCTGCTGACCCTCGACGGCCTGGCCCGCCGGCTGCGCGACCGGCCGTGGCCGGCCGTCCCGCCGGCCTGCCCGCCCGGCGCCGCGGCGGCCGGGCCGGCCATCGATGACCTCGAGCCGTGGCAGCCGGGCTCGTTTGACGAGGTCGTGCTCGCCCGCGACCTGGGCGTCCTGTCCGACGCCGACTACGCGGCGCTGGCCGCGGAGATCACCTGACGGGCGGCCGGTACGCTCCGGGCATGAGGTTCGCGATCTCCATCCCCCAGTTCTACGGCGCGGGCGAGTTCGACCCGGCGGCGTTCGCGGCCTACTGCCGGCGCGCCGAGGAGCTCGGCTACGACAGCGCCTGGACCCAGGAGCAGGTGCTGGGCGCCGCCCCCCAGCTCGGGCCGCTCGAGACGATGGCCTACGCGGCCAGCTGCACGACGCGGCTGCGCCTCGGGTGCGCGGTGTTCGTGTCGACGCTGCACAGCCCGGTGCACCTGGCCAAGAGCGTGAGCACGCTCGACCAGCTGAGCCGGGGCCGGATCGACGTCGGCGTGGGCACCGGCGGCCGGGGACGGCCGTTCGCCGCGTTCGGCCTGGACGCCGCCCGGTACGTCACGCGGTTCACCGAGGGACTGGCGCTGATGAAGGCGCTGTGGACGCAGGACCGCGTCACCTTCGACGGGGAGTTCTGGCAGCTGCGGGACGCGGCGATGGAGCCCAAGCCGGTCCAGAAGCCGTACCCGCCGGTCTGGCTGGGCGGTGCCGCGCCGGCCGCCGTGCGCCGGGCCGTGGCGCTGGGCACCGGCTTCTTCGGGGCGGGCTCGGCGCCGACGGCCGCGTTCGCCGGCCAGGTCACCGAGGTGCGGGCGGCCCTGGCTGAGGCGGGCCGGGCGGCGGACGGCTTCCCGGTCGCCAAGCGGGTGTACATCGCCGTCGATCACCGGGCCGAGCGGGCGCGGGACCGGATCAACGCCGGGCTGGCCCAGGTCTACGGCCGCCGGGTGCCCGGCATCGAAGCCGCCGCGGTCGCGGGGACGGCCGCCGACTGCGTCCGCGAGCTGCGCGAGGTGGCCGCGGCGGGCGCGGAGCTCATCTTGTTCACGCCGCTGTTCGAGCAGGCCGAGCACGCGGAGCTGCTGGCCGCGGAGATCATCCCCCAGCTCGCCTAGCGACCCCGCCCCCGCCGGTCCGGCTTTCATGATCAGGCGGCGGCGATGGCGTTGAGGTCGGCGATGGCGGGGGCGGGCAGGCGGAGGTCGGCGGACGCGATGTTGTCGCGCAGGTGCGCGACCGTGGACGTTCCCGGGATGACCGTGATCGTGGGAGAACGCTGCAGCAGCCAGGCGAGCGCCACCTGCTGGGGCGAGGTGCCCAGGGTGGCGGCCACCTTGTCCAGGACGTCGGACTGCAGCGGCGAGAACCCGCCGAGCGGGAAGAACGGCGCGTAGGCGATGCCCTCCCGCGCGCAGCGGTCGACCAGCTCGTCGTCCTGGCGGTTGGCCACGTTGTAGAGGTTCTGCACGGTGACGACCGGGGCAATGGCCTGGGCCTCGGCGAGCTGGGCGGCGGACGCCCCGCTGAGTCCGAGGTGGCGGATGAGCCCGGCCTGGCGCAGCCCGGCGAGCACGGCGAACTGCTCGGCGACCGGCTCGTCCGCGGCCGCTTCCATGGAGATCCGGAGGTTGACGACGTCGAGGGCGTCCAGGCCCAGGTTCCGCAGGTTGTCGTGAACCTGGCTGGTCAGGCTGGCGGCCGAGTGCGACGGGATCCACGCGCCGGCGTCGTCGCGGCGGGCGCCGACCTTGGTCACGATGCGCAGGCCGTCCGCGTAGGGGTGCAGCGCGGCGCGGATGACCTCGTTGACCGTGGCCGGCCCGTAGAAGTCACTGGTGTCGAGGTGCGTCACGCCGAGGTCCACGGCCGTCCGCAGCACGGCGATCGCCTCGTCCCGGTCCCTGGGCGGCCCGAAGACGCCGGGGCCGGCCAGCTGCATGGCGCCGTAGCCCATGCGGCTCAGCGACAGGTCGTCGGCGAGGGTCAGCGTGCCACCGGGAGGGCTGGCGGGCATGAGGGCTCCTTTCGGAGGATGAGTAATACAACTCCAACGGTGCAGTTGGTTAACTGTAGCACCGTGGCGGGGCCGCGCGGGCCGGGTTGACTCTGTACCGCGGTACGGAGGCTAGCTTGTCGGCATGCCCGGAATGACGATTGGCAAGTTCGCTGCCGCCGAGGGAGTCGGCGTCGAGACGGTGCGCTTCTACCAGCGCCGGGGGCTGCTGGCCGAGCCCGAGCGCCCGGGCCACGGCTTCCGGGAGTACTCCGAGGCGGACCGGTGGCGGCTGGCCTTCATCCGCCGGGCCCGGCGGCTGGGCTTCACGCTCAGCGAGATCGGCGACCTGCTCGGGCCCGCGGAGGCGCGCTCCACCGCCGAGATCGTCCGGGCCGCCGGGGCCAAGCTGGCGGCGGTCGACGAGCAGCTGCGGGAGCTGGCCCTGGTCCAGTGCCGGCTGCGCCGCCTGGTCCGGGTGTGCGAGCACGGCGACGGTGACGACTGCGTGGCGCTGCACCTGCGCGGCGATGACGCCGGCCGCGGCGGCGCGGTCCCGGCGGCGGCCCGGTGAAGTTCGGCATCAGCTACAACCCGGGCTTCCTGGGCAGCGATCCCGACCAGCTGATCGCGGTGGCGCGGCACGCGGAGGACTGCGGGTTCGAGTCGTTCTACGTGCCCGAGCACATCGTGCTGTACCCGGGCGCGATGCTCGGGCCGGCCCCGATCCCGCCGGCCCTGCCGTTCGCCGACCCGCTCGAGTGCCTGAGCTTCGTCGCGGCCGCCACCAGCCGCATCCTGCTGGGCACGGCGGTCCTGCTGCTGCCCTATCACCACCCGGTGGTGCTGGCCAAGCGGCTGGCCACGATCGACGTGCTGTCGAAGGGCCGGATGCGGCTGCTGACCGTCGGCCTCGGCACGCTGCCCGGCGAGGCCGCGGCCGCGGGCGTCGATTTCGCCGCCCGCGGCCGCCGGGCGAACGAGGCCATCGACGTCCTGCGGCTGCTGTGGGCCGGCGATGCGGAGGGCGTCAGCTTCGACGGGGAGTTCTTCGCCTTCGACCGCCTGTGCAGCTTCCCCAAGCCGCACCGCGCCGAGGCCCTCCCGGTGCACGTCGGGGGGTCCAGCGCGGCGGCGTCCCGCCGCGCGGGCCAGCGCGGGGACGGCTACTTCCCCGGCGGCCGCCTCGCCGCCCCGGAGCGCGCCCGCCAGCTCGAGATCATGCGGGCGGCCGCGACGGCGGCCGGCCGGGACGCCGGCGCGCTGGAGTACACCCGCTGGGGGGCCATGGACATGTCCGCGGCCGACGTCGAGGCCCGGGCCGGGCTGGGCGTGACGCGGCTGGTGGCGGGCGTCTCGGCGGCGGGCCTGGACGAGCAGCGCGAGGAGATGTCAGCCTTCGCGGGCCGGCTCGGGCTCGGCTGAGCCCGGGCCGGGGCTCGCTTCACCCTCGAGCCATTCGACCCACTGCCCGGACGGGTGGGCGCGGGCCAGCAGCCGGCCGCGGTCCGCGCCGTCGTGGAACGTGCGCGCCCCGAGCACGGCGAACACGCCGCGGCGCTGGTAGTCGGCGACCAGCGGACCGGGCAGCGGGAGACCCTGGACGCTGTCGCGCCCCGCGGCGCCGAGCGGGACCAGGGGATCGAGCGACAGCCAGGTCACCGGGCGGGTCCGGGCGGCCGCGGCCAGGATGCCGGCCAGCTGCGCGCGCTGGCCGGGCGACAGGAACACGGCCAGGTAGGCGTCGACCACGGTGATGCGGCGGTCCGGCGGGAAGCTGGCCAGGACGCCGGGCAGCTCGGCCACGACGTCACCCGCGACGATCGCGGCCGGGTGCTGCCCGGTCACGGCCATGGCCGCGGTGAGCCGGGCCAGCGCCGACGCCTCCGGCGGGGCGCAGGCCAGCAGCCAGGACCGGGCGGACGGGTCCTGCAGGTCGACGGGGCTGGCCTCGATCCCGGCCCGCTCCGTCGAC
>Ga0193726_1001212_pt1 | contig 21346 bp, 23 predicted proteins | sample H2c1metaG_FD_144928 | JGI IMG/M metagenome (GOLD analysis project Ga0193726, IMG submission 144928) | Soil microbial communities from a riparian zone of the East river system, Colorado, United States - H2c1 | ecosystem: Environmental > Terrestrial > Soil > Riparian zone | place: USA: East River... | reverse complement strand
GAACGTCATCCAAGTGGGAGGCTCGGAAGTGCTTGACCTCAACGCGCCGATTAGAGAAGACCGTATCATCCGGTTGAAAACCGTCCTCGCTAGGACCGGGCTGTCCCGGTCCACTATCTACCGCAAGATCGCCGAGGGCACGTTCCCGGCTCAGCTCAGAATCAGCACCAACGGGACCGGCTGGCATGAATCCGAGATCAACCGATGGATCGCAGATCCTATCTCGTGGCGTCCGAAACGCGAGTTCGATGCGGTTCGGTAAGGTCGGACAGCGCTTCCGACCGTCCGATTTGGTCGATACCATTGGCAATATAAAGCTTGGTGCAGTCCGGGCGCTATGCGCCGATGACTCCGAAATAACTCAAGTTGAGACGGTGCGAGCTACCAGAGAAGTAGCGTTACCTCGCAAAGCGGACTCCCCACAGGTCACCCACTGCAACTGCCAACTCACGAGGCCCGGTCCTGATCCCACTACGGCAGAGATCATCCAAGCACCTCTATGAACCATGGCTGACAACGACGACAACAAACAGCGCCGGCTCGTCGCGTTTAAGGACGGGTGCCGTTATGGAAAATTCGGAAAAACAAAAGCTTATGAGCTGATCGCGCAGGAACGGATCAGGGCCTACAAGATGGGAGGCAAGACGCTCATCGATCTCGATAGCATCGATGAATATCATGCCTCGCTGCCACGCGTTGAATCACGGGCTATGCTTTAGGCCGATTTGCGCAGCGGCACGGCAACTCCCTTACGCAGGCGGTCGAGACGATTGGCCCAATGCTGCATCAGGCGCACGCGTTCGCTCCAATAAGCCGCTCGGTTGTAGATGCCGCGTATCTTGTTCTTGTCGCCCTTGGCAAGCTGGCGCCGCACCACATCGTCGCGGCGCCGCCTCTTTTTTTCGTCCGTTTCATGGGCGAGCTGAGCTTCCACCACATCGCCATCGAATGCGCCTTCTTCGTTGAGCAAGGTCGAGGCGCTGGATCGGAAGCCATGGGCACAGTGGTCGCCACCGGGGCCGGTATCGTAGCCCATGATCCGCAAGGCCTTGTTGATCGTGTTGTCGGACATAGGCACATCATCGTCATGGGAGAACAAGTACCGGCCGCGGCCGGTCAAAGGTCGCAGCTCGGCAAGGATAGCGAGCGCCTGACGGGAGAGCGGCACTTCGTGATCATCGCGCATCTTCATTTTCTCGGCGGGGATCAGCCATATGCGGTTCTTCTCGTCAAACTCGGTCCACTCGGCCAGCCGCAACTCGCCGGGCCGTACCATGGTCAAGGCGATCAGCTTGAGCGCGTAGCGCACCAGTCCGCCGTTCTTGGCGTCGTAGACTTCAATCCGGCGCATCAGGTCGCCGACGTCGTCGGGATCGGTCAGCGCAGGGCGCGGATTGCCCTTTGGTGCCTTGGTAAGCGCGTGCTTCAAGTCGCGGGTGGGGTCGCTGTTGCAATACGAGGCGCCGACGCCAAATTGGAAGACCCGCGAGGCGGTCGAGCGTAGGCGTCCGACGGTGTAGTACCGGCCGCGGGCCTCGACACGCCGGAATGCCGTCAGCAATTCTGGCGGAGCGATCTCGCAAAGCGGTCGATCGCCGATCTCACGATTGAGCTGAGCGAGATTCCAGCGTTCCCGCTTAATCGTCGACTTGGCCTTGTTCTCTTTCTCGAGCTTCGTGGTCGCCCATTCTTCCCCGACTGCCCGGAAGGTGTGCTTGAGCTTTTCGTCTTCCTGTCGCTTGGCCTCGCGCACTGCGACTGGATCTTGGCCCTGATCAAGCAGCTTTTCCGCATTGTGGCGCTTTTCACGCGCAGCCTTGAGTCCGACGCCGGGAAAGGTGCCCAACGACATATTTTTGCGCTTGCCGCCGAAACGGTAGCGGTAGAGCCACAGCTTCGTCCCATTTGGCCGCACCACGACGCTGAGGCCCTGGCCGTCTGTAATCGCGTATTCCTTATCCGCCGGCGTCGCATTGCGGATTTTTGTGTCGCTCAGTTCATCCATGGGAAAGCTGCCTTGCAATCGGGCGGCCAAGCCAGTGTACCCGGCCCTTCCAGTGTACCCACAGTGTACCCGGAGACGCCGGATGCCCTCGGACGGTCGCGAACCGTATCGGGCGTCAATATATGAGGAAATGCCAGAATTTACGAGGGTTCTTGCTGATCGGCGAACGGGCGCGGACGAGAAAGAACAGGGCTGGAAAGGCCAATGGTGCCCAGGGGCGGGATCGAACCACCGACACTGCGATTTTCAGTCGCATGCTCTACCAACTGAGCTACCTGGGCACTGCCCGGGGCTAAGGGCCGGGAGCGCCGGTTTATAGTCAGGCTCGCCTGTCCTGTCCACCTCGCTTCGCCTGCGGCTTCGCGAGGCGCGGCCACGCAGGAAAAGCGTGTCCGGACCCCAAAACAGCCGGAATGACGCTCAATCCGCACGGTTGTCGTCCATCGATTGGGGGCAGGCTCGGGATTCGATAGAAAGCGGATTTGCTCGACATCCCGGCAGCGGCCAGGATTCGGCGGTCAGTTTTCGACCCTGATCTTGGCTTCCTGAATGACCGGGCCCCATTTATCGACTTCCGATTTCAGGAAGGCGGCAAGCTCGGCCGGGGTTGAGCCTTTCGGGGTCGCACCCAGTTCCTCGAACCGCGACTTGACCGATGCATGAGCCAGCGCCGCATTGGTGTCGGCATTGATCCTGGCAACGATATCCGGTGGCGTCTTTGCGGGTACGAAGAACCCGAACCACGAGAACACGTCGAAGCCGGGCACGCCCGACTCGGCGATGGTCGGAATATCAGCCACCACGGCGACGCGGTCTTTCGTCGTCACCGCAAGGCCGCGCAAGCTGCCGGCCTTCACATGCGACAGGATTGACGGCATGTTGTCGAAGATGACATCGACGCGCCCGGGAATGAGGTCGTTGATCGCAGGCGCCCCGCCGCGATACGGGATGTGAGTCATCTCGACCTTCGCCATCCGCTTGAATAATTCGCCGCCTAGATGCAACGTGGTGCCGTTGCCGGACGAAGCGTAGGTGACCTTGCCCTTGTTCTCGTTGCAATAGGCGATGAACTCCTTGACCGATTTCGCGGGCGAGGAATTCGGCACGCACATCAGGTTGGGCTGGGTGATCAGCAGTGTCACCGGCGCGAAGTCGCCGACGGGATCGTAGCTCAGCGACGGATACAGGAACTGGTTGGTGGCCAGTCCCGGGCCAACGATGAAGATCGTATAGCCATCAGGATCCGAATGGGCGACCATATCGGCCGCAATGTTGCCGCCAGCGCCCGGCTTGTTCTCCACCACCACCGACTGGCCCCAAACCTCCTGCAGGCGGTTGCTGACGAGACGCGCGGTGATATCGGTTGAGCCGCCCGGCGTGAACGGCACCACGACGCGCACCAGTCTGACGGGCCAGTCCGCGCCCAAGGCGCGGGAGACAAGAATGGACGGCGCCGCTACGGCAGCCGCGGCTAGACCGACAAAATGACGGCGGTTCAACATGGGCGCATCTCCTCCGGATGTGACCGCCTGATTGCCTCAGGTCATCGTGTTTTCCGGAGTGTGCGGACAAAGCTCAATAAAATCAATGCGGCGAGGCGAGCACGTCAACGAACGATCGCCGCGGCGTGTGATTGCGGCCCGGCCTGGAGCCTTTTCTGTTTCGATAGAATCGAAACAGGGCTCTGGATTCTTGATTTGACGCGTTTTCCAGACGCGAACCGGTACCCACCCCCCGGATCAAATCCGAGGGCATGCTTCGCTCGAAAACGCTTTAGTCCGCGTCTTCGTCGTCGTCCTTGGCGGCGGGAATGGCGTAGGAGTTCGACAGCCAGCGGTTCAGGTCGACATCCCGGCAGCGCTCGGAACAGAACGGACGCGAGGCAGGGGTGGCCGGCTTGCCGCAGATCGGGCACGGTTTGGCGGATCCCTTGCCGCGGCCGGCGACTTTTGGTGGATCAGCTGGCATTCAACCATCCGAAGCGAATCGGGAAACCCTCGCCGCCGAGCAATGAAATCGTCTCATACAGCGGCAGGCCGACGATATTGGTGTAGGAGCCGACCATCTTGACCACGAACGATCCGGCGATGCCCTGCACGGCGTAGCCGCCGGCCTTGCCGCGCCATTCGCCGGAGCCGATATAGGCCTGGATATCGTCCTCGTTCAGGCGCTTGAAGCGCACCCGGGTCTCGATCAGGCGCTGGCGAAAACTCTCTTTCGGCGTCACCAGGCAGATCGCGGTGTAGACCCGATGGTTGCGCCCCGACAACAACCGCAGGCATTGCGAGGCCTCGTCGACCAGATTCGCCTTGGGGAGGATGCGGCGGCCGACCGCGACCACGGTGTCCGCGGAGAGAATGAAGGCGCCGCGCAATTCGTCATCGAGCTGCACCGATTTGAGCGCGGCGTCGGCCTTGGCGCGGGCCAGCCGGTTGGCGCAGGCGCGCGGCAGCTCGCCCCGCTTCGGGGTCTCGTCGACATCGGCGGGACGCAGCGCATCGGGCTCGATGCCGGCCTGATTGAGCAGGCCGAGCCGTCGCGGCGATCCGGAAGCAAGAACGAATTTGGGGCGGCCTAGCATGCGGGCTTTGATCTGCGGGAGGAACGGAAGAGGACCAGAGGATGAATCCGCGCGGAACCTATCGGAAGGCCTTGGTGGAGACAACCGCGTAAGTCGGTTCGGCCATCGCGAAAATGTCAGCGTTTACGATCTTACCCGCTCAGAGCCGTTTCAGTTTGAAATGACGTCATTCCGGGGCGCGTCGAAGACGCGAACCCGGAATCTCGAGATTCCGGGTCTGGTCCTTCGGACCATCCCGGAATGACGGGTATTCCCATTCGATACTAGCAAACGGGATTATCAGCCACTCGCCGCCCCGACCTTTGAAAAGCGCTTGCGGATGCGCAACGACAGCTCGTCGCAGACCTCGCGATAGGCCTGCAGCTTCTGCTCGCGATTGCCCTCGGCGCCGGTGGGATCGTGGGTCGGCCAGTATTCCACGTCGGCCGCCAGCGTGCGCGTCAATTCCAGTGCCTTGTGGTGCGCCTCGGGCGACAGCGTGATGATCAGGTCGAAATTGAGCCCTTCCCAATCGTCCAGTTCCTCAAACGTCGTCGGCTTGTGACCGGAAATGTCCTGGCCGAGCTCCGCCATCACCGCCACCGCGAATGGATCGAGCTCGCCTTTGCGGACGCCGGCGGATTTCACGTAAAGCGCGTGAGGAAACATCTGGTGCAGCAGGCTTTCGGCCATCGGCGAACGCACGCTGTTCAAGGCGCATGCGAACAGCACGGCTTGCGGCGTGCGCGTGCGCGAAGGCCCCTCCATCCGCTCAAGCTTCTTTTGTGTTGCGCATGATCTGTCGACAACCGAAGCCGTTTGCTGGCGAAAACCCGGGGCCACTTTTCGGGATCATCCGTCCTGCCCCTTCCAGTGCAGGACCGAGATCAGCGTGAACAGCCGGCGGGCGGTTTCGAAATCGACCCGCACCTTGCCTTTCAGCCGCTCCTGCAGGGTGCGCGAACCTTCGTCGTGAATGCCTCGGCGGCCCATGTCGATGGCCTCGATCTTGTCGGGTGTGGCGGTGCGGATCGCCTGATAGTAGCTGTCGCAGATCATGAAATAATCCTTCACGATTCGTCGGAACGGCGACAGCGACAGCAGATGCGCCACCACGGGCGTGCCGTCTTCTCGGCGGATATCGAACATCAGCCGGTTGCCGGTGATGCCGAGGTGCAAGGCAAACGGCCCCGCATCGGCGCCCTCCGGCGCGAACAGATTTTTTTCGATCAGGTCGTAGATCGCAATCGCACGCTCGTGTTCGATGTCGGGACCGGAACGCCCGATCGATTCCTCATCCAGCGTCACCGCGACGATGCGATTGTGCGGATCCTCCTCTGGCGGCGGTTTGGTCATGTGAGGTTAAGGCGCAGCCCGACTGAACGCGCGTGGGCATCGAGGCCTTCGGCCTTGCCCAGCGTCATCGCCGCCGGTCCCAGTGCCCGCAACTGGTCCGGCCCGCATTTGAGGATCGACGTTCGCTTCATGAAGTCAAGCACCCCGAGCCCGGAGGAGAACCGGGCGGACCGCGCCGTCGGCAGCACGTGGTTGGAGCCGCCGACATAATCGCCGATCGCCTCGGGGGTGTGGGGCCCCAGAAAGATCGCGCCGGCATTGCGGATTTGCGCGGCGACGCTTTCCGGATCCGAGGTCATGATCTCCAGATGCTCGGCGGCGATGGCGTTGGCAAGCTCGATCGCCTCGTCGAGCTTTTTCACCAGGATGATGGCGCCGAACTCGTTCCACGAAGTCCGCGCGATTTGCGCGCGTGGCAGGGTCGCGAGTTGCGATTCCACCGCGCGTTCGACCTCGTCCGCAAGCGCCGCACTGTCGGTGATCAGAATCGACTGCGCGTTGACATCGTGCTCGGCCTGCGCCAACAGATCGGCCGCGATCCAGCCGGCATTGCCAGTAGCATCGGCGATCACGAGCACTTCCGAGGGACCGGCGATCATGTCGATGCCGACCTTGCCGAACACCAGCCGCTTGGCGGCGGCGACATAGGCATTGCCGGGGCCAACGATTTTTGCAACTGGCGCGATGGTGTCCGTACCGTAAGCAAGGGCAGCCACCGCCTGCGCGCCGCCGACGCGATAGATCTCGGAGACGCCGCCGAGATCGGCTGCCGCCAGCACCAGCGGATTGAGCTTGCCGTCCGGCGACGGCACCACCATCACCACGCGCGCGACGCCGGCGACGCGTGCCGGCACCGCATTCATCAGCACCGAGGACGGATAGGCGGCGGTGCCGCCCGGCACATACAGACCCACGGCGTCGATTGCGCTCCAGCGCCAGCCGAGCTCGACGCCGAGCGCATCGGTGAAGCGCTCGTCCTTCGGCAATTGCCGCCGATGGAAAACTTCGATCCGGTCCCGCGCGAATCTGAGCGCGTCGAGCGTCCCGGCGTCACAGGCCTTTACCGCCGCATCGATTTCGGCCGGCGTAATGCGCAAGCCGCCAGGCTTGAGGTCAAGACGGTCGAATTTGCGCGTCGCCTCGATCAGCGCCAGGTCGCCCCGCGCAGCCACATCGTCGACGATGGCGCGGGTCGCGCTCTCGATATAGGCCGATACCTCCCGCTTCATCGCGAGGAAACCCGCGAATCGCTGGGCGAAATCGACGCTGTTTCTGTCTAGTCGAACAGGCATGTTGGCTTTCCGGCGGTGGGCCCCATTGGAAGGCCCACTGCTCAATGGCGCGGCGACAAATCGCCGTCAACCCTTTGCTATCGCTGAGTGTGAAGCTGGCTCAATCCGTAGGGTGGGCAAAGGCGTTTTTGCGCCGTGCCCACCGTTCGGGTCGGAGTAACCAGCAAAGATGGTGGGCTCGCTTCGCTCAGCCCACCCTACGGGGCGGTCGCCGGCCACCGCTCAAGCGTCCCACCCGGAGGGCTCGGCGCCTTCGCCGAGATCGCTGGTCCCGAGATCGTCGGCGCCGAGGTCGGTCAGCTCGCATTCCAGGCACTCGACGTCCAGCCGCAGCGCCCCGCCCTGGCTGAACATCAGCACCACGCTGCCGCCGGGCGCCTCGCCGGGATGAAACTCGATCCCGACCAGTTCCAGCACGGTTTCCGGCGCCCCCAGATCGATGTTACGCGACTTGCATGACAATACCCGGTCGAAGCGCAGCACCGCGACCAGGCGGCGCGGCGCGGTTTCCCCGGAAAGTGTCTGCTCCCAGTCCAGCCGGTTCATGCCGACCAGCAGCCGCTTTTCGCCTTGCCGCCAGATGATGTCGGAAGTCTGTACGCGGGCATCCTGCACATGCGTGGAAATCACGGCAAGGTCGTCGGCATCGAGCGCGATCAATTTGAGCTGGGCCGTCACCGCATGCACCTATCATTTGCGCGTATTCTACCGCAGATCAGTCCACGCAATCTGCGCAAACTTGATGCAAAGCAAAACCGGTATCCATCCCGGAACATTTCCGAGGACATGCTTTTGCGGAATCCGCGCGCCCGTTCAATCGCTGATGCGCTCGATGGAAGCGCCGCACGCCGACAGTTTTTCCTCGAGCCGTTCAAACCCGCGGTCGAGATGATAGACGCGGTTGACCATGGTCTCGCCTTCGGCGGCGAGCCCCGCGATCACCAGCGACACCGAAGCGCGCAGATCCGTCGCCATCACAGGCGCGCCGCGCAGCTGGTCGATGCCCTCGACGGTGGCGGTCTCGCCGTCGAGATGAATCCGTGCGCCGAACCGCGCCAGTTCCTGCACGTGCATGAAGCGATTTTCGAAGATCGTCTCAGTGATGCGCGAAGAGCCCTTGGCGCAGGCCATCAGCGCCATCAGCTGGGCCTGCAGATCGGTCGGAAAGCCCGGAAACGGCGCGGTCGAAACCGTCACCGGCATGATGCCGGCGCCATTGCGGGCAACACGAATACCTTCATTGTTGACGGTGATGACCGCGCCGGCCCGGGTCAGGACGTCAAGCGCCGACTGCAGCAGTTCGGGACGCGCGCCCGCCAGTTGCACGTCGCCGCCGGTCATCGCCACCGCCATCGCATAGGTTCCGGTTTCGATTCGATCGGGCAGCACCGTATGCCGCGCGCCGTGAAGTCTGGCCACACCTTCGATGACGATGCGCGACGTACCCGCACCGAAGACGCGCGCGCCCATCTTGTTCAGGCAGTCGGCGACGTCGAGAACTTCCGGTTCGCAGGCGGCGTTGGTGATGACGGTGGTGCCCTTGGCCAGGGTCGCCGCCATCAGCGCGACATGGGTGCCGCTCACCGTCACCTTGGGAAAGTCGATGCTGGCGCCCTTCAGGCCGCCGGGCGCCTTCGCGACCACATAGCCGCCGTCGATGGTAAGTTCCGCGCCGAGCTGCTCCAGCGCCATGATCAACAGATCGACCGGACGGGTGCCGATGGCGCAGCCGCCGGGCAGCGATACCTTCGCCTCATGCATCCGCGCCAAGAGCGGCGCGATCACCCAGAAGCTGGCACGCATCCGCGACACCAGTTCGTAAGGCGCGGTGGTATCGATGATGTCAGCCGCCGAAATGTGCAGGGTCTGGCCCTGGTATTCATGATCGCCGGGCCGTTTTCCCGCCGACATGATGTCGACGCCGTGATTGCCGAGAATGCGCTGCAGTTGCGCGACGTCGGCAAGCCGCGGCACGTTATCGAGAATCAGCGTTTCCTCGGACAACAGGCCTGCAATCATCAACGGCAGCGCGGCGTTCTTCGCGCCCGAGATCGCAATGGTGCCATTGAGCTTGCTGCCGCCGACGATGCGAATCCGATCCATACTGATTCCCGCTTTTGCTGTGCATGAACTATAGGGCGAACGAAGGCCCGATAGCAAAAGCTTTGAAATTTGCGGCGATTTGATGGGATCGAGCAATCAGGATCGTCGTTCTCCGGTGCACAGTTGCAGATCCGCCGATGCGCCAACGCCTCCCGGTCTTTTGCAGTTCTATCAAGCGCCAGCCGCCGTTGCCGCCAAAAGGCGCTTTGGGTACACCGGGGCTTAAGTTCGGGTTCTCAAGCACCTTCAATTCACCGGTTGCGGACCGCGACCCGGACCCCGAGAATGGCGCATCCTTGGTGCTGCCGGGGCTTGCTTGCGGAATCGATTTTCAAGCGGAATAGGGCGCGTGCTTCAAGGGACTTGCTCCGCTAACGTCATGGGAGCGCGATGATCGTGCTGCACCGCCGGCTTCTGATGGTTGCCACCATGATGGGTTTGCTCACAACGTCAGCGATCGCGTCGGATGCGGTGCTTCTGCATGCTGCCGGCAGCCTGCGAGGCGCGCTTACGGAAGCGAGCCAGAGGTTCGAGAAATCCTCGCACCTCAAGGTGCAGGCAAAGTTCGGTGCGTCGGGCTTGCTGAAGGACGAGATCGCCGCAGGCGCCAAGGCTGAGGTATTTGCATCCGCGAATATGGAGCATCCGCGGGCACTGTCGAAGGCGAACAGAAGTGGGCCTGTTGTCCTGTTCGCGCGGAACAGACTGTGTGCGCTGGTTCGCCCAGGGCTCGCTGTGACGCGCGATACGCTGCTCGAGCGCATTCTCGATCCGCAAATCAAGCTCGGAACATCGACACCTAAAGCTGATCCGTCCGGCGACTATGCCTTTGAAGTATTTCGCAAGGCGGAGGCCATACAGCCGAATGCGCAGTCGGTTCTGGAGAAGAAAGCGCTGCAGCTCACCGGTGGTGCCGCAAGCGCCGTGCCGCCCGCAGGACGCAACGCTTACGGCTGGCATATTGCCGAAGGCCGGGCGGACATTTTCCTTGCCTATTGTACCGCCGCCCGTGACGCGCAGAAGGAGAACCCCGGCCTGCAAATGATCGCCCTGCCGGATGCATTGGCAATCAGCGCGGATTATGGTTTGACGGTCATGGCCGATGCTTCGCCCGGCGCCTACCAATTCGCATTGTTCATCCTGTCGTCCGAAGGACAGCGCATTCTTGCCAGCTACGGATTTTCGGCGCCCAATCTGTCAGAATAGAAATAAAGGAGCTTCCGATGAAGATCAGCGCACGCAATCAACTCAAGGGCACCATTGTCGACGTCGTGAAGGGCGCAACCACGTCCCATATCCGAATCGATATTGGCGGCGGGGTCATCGTCACGGCCTCGATCACCAATGAGGCGGTTGACGAATTCAAGCTCGCCAAAGGCAAAACGGCAACCGCCGTGATCAAGGCGAGCGACGTGATGGTAGGCATCGATTGATCGACCGCCGCACCCTGATCGCGGGTCTGTCGGCGGCGCTGATCGCGCCGCGCCGCGCATCCGCGGAAACCGTGAGCGATGCTGCCGGGCGCACCGTGCCCGTTCCAGCCAAGGTATCGCGGGTGTTTCCCGCCGGGCCGCCGGCGGCGATCCTGCTTTATACGCTGGCGCCGGATCTTTTGATCGGATGGCCGCGCGCCAACCGGCCCGAAGAGTGCGCCTACATGCTTCCGGAGATTTGCACGCGGCCCGAAGTCGGCCGCATCACCGGACGCGGCAACACCGCCAATCTGGAAACGGTGCTCGCGCTCAAGCCCGATCTCATTCTCGACGTCGGATCGACCAGCGCCACCTTCGTCTCGCTCGCCGACCGCGTGCAGGAGCAAACCGGCATTCCCTACGCGCTGCTGGATGGCCGCTTCGCCGGGATTGCCAAGACCTACCGTTCGCTCGGCGAGTTGATCGGCCGCCCCGAGGATGCCGAGAAGCTTGCGCGCTACACCGAAGATACGCTCAAGACGATTCTGTCCCGCGTCGAGCCGATTGCCGCGAGCGAGCGGCCGCGGGTCTATTATGCGCGCGGGCCGCGCGGGCTCGCGACCGGCCTCGGTGGCTCGATCAACGTCGAGACCATCGAATTGATCGGCCGCAATGTTGCGGGAGAAACGCCCGGCGGTCTCGCCAATGTTTCCATCGAACAGATTCTGGTGTGGAATCCGGACGTGATCGTCACCATCGATCAGGAGTTCACCGCAACGGTACGAAACGACCCCTCCTGGGCGTCGGTCAAGGCCGTGCGCGAAAATCGAGTGCATCTGTCACCGAAAATGCCGTTCGGCTGGGTCGATTTTCCGCCATCCGTGAATCGCCTGATTGGGCTTTGGTGGCTCGCCAAGATTCTTTATCCGGAGCGTTTTCCGGAAGATCTGCGTGCGCTGACGCAGGACTTTTATTCCCGTTTTTATCATGTGGCGCCGACGGCCGCGCAAATCGACCATGTACTTGCGGGCAGGGATTGATAGCCTTCCCCGGATGAGCAAACCCCGATCCGCCGTGCCCGGATTTGCGATCGCGATCGCGGTCCTGATCGCGGGACTGTTGCTGGCTCTGACGGTCGGCCGCTATCCGGTGGGGCTTGGCGAGCTCATGAGCGTTCTATATGCGAAGGCGACCGGCCACGTTGCGGACGTGTCGCCGGCGGTCGAGAGCGTCATCCTGCAGGTTCGTGGTCCGCGGGTGATGGCTGCGATGCTGGTCGGCGCCGCGCTGGCGGTGGCCGGCACCGCGTTTCAGGGGCTGTTTCGCAATCCCCTGGTCTCTCCCGATATTCTCGGGGCCTCGTCGGGCGCAGCCCTTGGCGCCGTCCTCGGCATCTATCTCTCGCTTGGCGTATTCGCGATCCAGACCATCGCTTTTCTCGGCGGCCTGATTGCCGTCGGAGTGGTGTATGTGATCGGCGCGTCCGTGCGTTCGCGCGATCCGATCCTGGTGCTGGTACTCACCGGCGTCGTGGTCGGATCGCTGTTTGGCGCCGGCGTCGGTCTCGTGAAATATCTCGCCGATCCTTACAACCAGCTTCCGGCCATGACGTTCTGGCTGCTGGGCAGTCTGTCGGCGACGGGGGTTCGGGATCTGCTTCCGCTGTTTGGTCCTGTCGCGGCCGGCGCGGCCGTCCTGGTCGCATTGCGCTGGCGAATGAACGTGATGTCGCTTCCGGAGGAGGAGGCGCGCGCGCTCGGCGTCGCCACCGGACCGTTGCGCATCGCCATCGTCGCCGCGGCGACGCTCGTGACATCGGCAAGCGTCGCCACCGCCGGGATCATCGGCTGGGTCGGACTGGTGGTGCCACATCTGGCACGGTCGCTGGTCGGCCCCGATTTTGCGCGGCTGCTGCCGGCGGCGGCAATACTCGGCGGGGGTTATCTTTTGTTGATCGACACGCTGGCGCGCACCATGGCGCAGGTCGAAATTCCACTCGGCATTCTGACTGCCGTCATCGGCACGCCCTTCTTCATCTGGCTGCTCACCAGCGTGCAAAAGAACTGGTCATGATTCTCGAAGGTCGCCAACTCACCATTGGCTATCAGGATCGCGTCGTCGGCGCCGGGCTCAATGTCAAGCTGGAGAACGGCGAGGTGCTGGCGCTGCTGGGACCGAATGGCGGCGGCAAGACCACGCTGCTCAAGACGCTGCTCGGACTACTCTCGCCGAAAGCGGGCGAGGTGCGGCTCGACGGAGCGGCACTGGCTTCCCGCACGGTTCGAGAACGCGCGCGCCTGATCGCATACGTGCCGCAAACCCACATCGCGACCTTTGCATTTTCCGTGGAAGCGGTGGTCCTGATGGGCCGCACCGCGCACGGAGATCTGTTCGCCCGGCCGACATCGCAGGACCGCATGGTGGCTGCAACCATGCTCGAGCGCCTCGGCATCGCGCAGCTGGCGCAAAGGCCCTACACCATGATCTCGGGCGGCGAACGTCAATTGGTTTTGCTGGCGCGCGCGCTGGCCCAGGAGCCGCAGTTCATCGTGCTGGACGAGCCCACCGCAAATCTTGACTTCGGCAATCAGGGCAAGGTCATGCGCGAGATCCGCGCGCTTGCCAGCTCCGGCCTTGGCGTCCTCTTTACCACCCATGATCCCAATCATGCGCTGCGCGCCGCCGATCGCGCTTATTTGCTGCGTGACGGCGAGCGCCTCGCCGAGGGGCCGGTCAAACAGATTCTGACGCGGGAGCGGCTGGAAGCGCTCTACGGCGCGTCGGTGCAAATGATCACCGACGCGGCCGGCACGGCATTCATTCCGGGTTGAAGCCCGCGGCCGATGGTCAGGTGTCATTCCGGGGCAGCCGCAGGCTGAACCCGGAATCTCGAGATTCCGGGTTCGCGCTGACGCGCGCCCCGGAATGACAGTTAGAGGCGGTTGATGTCTTCGCTCTCCAGCACCGGCTTCGGGTAGCCGTCGCGCGCGACCTTGATCATGGCGCGGCCAACCCGCTCGGTCGTGGTCATGTATTTCGGTGCCACGCGAGCGAGGTAAGACAACAACGGCGCGGCCGCGACATAGATCGCCTGAACCCAGGCGGTCTTGGATTTGACGCCGTGCAGCGGCTGGATGCCGGCGGGGCGAAACATATAGGCCGCCTTGAACGGCAGCTTGAGCAGATCGTTCTCGGTCTTGCCCTTGACCCGCGCCCACATCACGCGGCCATGTTCGGTCGAGTCGGTGCCGGCGCCGGTGACGTAAGTGAACACCATCCCCGGATTGAGTTCTGCCAGTGTCGTCGCCGCCGCAAGCGTGATGTCGTAGGTCAGTTGCCGGTAACGCTCCTCGCCCATGCCGACCGAGGAGACGCCGAGGCAGAAGAAGCAGGCATCGAACCCAGCGAGTTGGGATTCAATCGCCGAATAATCCAGGAAATTACCGTGCACGATTTCGCGCAGCTTGCCGTGTTGCTGTCCGGTCGGGCTGCGCCCGACCGCGAGCACGGTTTCGACGTCCGGATCGAGCAGACATTCGCGTAAGCACCCCTGCCCGACCATTCCGGTGGCGCCGAACAGGATGATTTTCATCCCAGGGTGAACTTGGTTCATCCCTTGATGAACGCCAGCAGATCGGCGTTGATCGTGGCTGCTTCGGTGGTGGGCATGCCGTGTGGAAAGCCCTTGTAGGTCTTCAGCGTCCCGTTCTTCAACAGCTTTGCCGACAATGGCCCGGAGTCGGCATAAGGAACGATTTGATCGTCGTCGCCATGCATCACCAGCACGGGCACGGTGATCTTCTTGAGGTCTTCGGTGAAATCGGTCTGTGAGAAGGCGACGATGCCGTCGTAATGCGCCTTGGCGCCACCCATCATGCCCTGGCGCCACCAATTCTGGATGATGGCCTCCGAGGCTTTGGCGCCCGGCCGGTTGTAGCCGTAGAACGGACCCGCCGGAAGGTCGCGATAAAATTGCGAGCGATTGGCGGCGAGCTGCGCCTGAAGTCCGTCAAAGACTTCCTTGGGCAGGCCGCCAGGATTGGCCGGCGTCTTCACCATCAGCGGCGGTACCGCGCTGATGATGGCCGCCTTCGCCACCCGGCTCTCGCCATGCCGTCCGAGATAGTGCACCACCTCGCCGCCGCCGGTGGAATGGCCGACGTGAATAGCGCTCTTCAGATTGAGGTGCTCCGTCAAAGCCGCAAGGTCGTCTGCATAGTGATCCATGTCATGACCGTCGCCGGTCTGGCTGGACCGGCCGTGGCCGCGGCGATCATGGGCGATGACTCGATAGCCGTGACCGAGGAAGAACAGCATCTGCCCGTCCCAGTCATCGGCCGACAGCGGCCAGCCGTGTGAGAACACCACCGGCTGACCGGTACCCCAGTCCTTGTAGTAGATTTCAGTGCCGTCTCTGGTCTTGATCGTCGCCATGGCAGGCCTCCTGTCTATGTGTCGTCATTCCCCGATTTGCAATTGCACATCTGTGGACACGCGTCTTCGCGTGGACCCGGAATCTCGAGATTCCGGGTTCAACGCTTCGCGTCGCCCCGGAATGACGAAAACTAAAGCGCGCTCGATCGCACGCCGTTCAGGCGAACGTCGGCGTCGGCCGATATCTTCGCACGGCGCCGATGATCACAATGACGAAGAACACAAGCACGATGCCTTGAACGATGGCGAACGGCGGCTCGCTTGGCGGCACGCTCGGCGCCAGCGCATGCAGCGCCGGTACCTTCAGGAAGCTCTGGATCACCAGCACGAATACGTTGAGGTAAAGCGAGATCATCGCGGTCACCACATAGATCCAGCGCCACGCGCCGGAAAGCTGCATGCCGTAAAGCGCGATACACGCGATCGCCAGCAGCACCAGCGAGAGAATGCCGATCATGTGTGACGGCAGCAATGTCTCGGTCACCAGAGGCGGAATCAGAAAGCCGGTGGCACTGGTCAGAATCGTGAACAGCAGGAAAATCGCGGTCAGGCCCGGCATCCGGTTGGAGCCGAGAAGTCCGAACATGACGATAACGCCGGCCACAATGCCGATCAGGCTGATGACGACGTGTACGGTGACAAACGTAGACAAGCTCATACCGAGAATCATGATGCGCTCCCCATTTTAGAACCGATCAAACTTTATGGCCCTCGGCAGGGAATTGCCACTCACCTATCCGGGAGATAGTTATGCAAACCGCACGCCGCATGGCTTCCATGTCGCGTGCGGCTTTTGTCGAATCGCCCGATCAATCCTCAGCGGTTGAGAAATTCCACCAGCTTCGGGATCACCTGGTCCGGCGCTTCTTCCATCAGCCAGTGTCCGCGATCCCTGACCAGCACGCCCTCGACATTGGTCGCCACCATCTTGCCTTGCTCGATCAGGAACGGACCGCCGGCTTTTTCGCCTGACAGCACCAGCATCGGCATCTGCAGCCTGGTTTTGGCAAATCCGGCGAACTCCTCGGCATCCCTGGGGAAGGCGCGGAAAACTTCCATCCCGGCCTTCATGTGGCCGGGCTGGGCATAGGCCTTGGCGTAGAATTCGCGATCCTTTTCCGGTACCGACTTTTTTGGATCGGCGGCAAAATCGTTCCAGAAATGTTCGAGATAGATCCGTTCACGGCCGGTGACCAGCGCCAGCGGCGTCTTGCCGAAGAAATGGAAATGCCAGAGATCGCGCAGCAGAAACACATTATTCCAGTCGCCGACGCCGGGCAGGAACGCTTCCATCAACACCAGCCGGTCGACTTCGCCGGGATACTGCGCCGCATAGGCATAGGCGACCATCAACCCGATATCGTGACCGACCAGCCGGATGCGGTCGTATTTGAGGCTCTTCAGCAGCGCATGGATGTCCTGCGCCATCGCCGCCTTGGTATAGCCGTCTGGAGGCGCGGAGGATTCACCGAAGCCGCGCAAGTCAGGCGCGATCACGGTGTGCTTGTCGGCAAGTTTCGCGATCAGCGGCAGCCACATGTGGCTGGTTTCGGCATAGCCGTGCAGCAGCACCACGGGGTCGCCCTTGCCGGCGATGAGATAATGCAGCTTGACGCCGTTGACCTCGGCGAACTTGCTCTGCGGCGTTTGCGCCAACGCTGTGCCAGGACTGAGCAACGCGACCGATAACGCCATCGACATCACAGCGACGATGGCATGGAAGATTCTCGGCACGGATTGCATCCGGTATTCCTCATTCTTCGTTGAAAGAGGAATCAGTAATACCGCGGGATCGGTCCGTTGTGTGGAGTCTTTCGGCTAGATAGATCGAACAGGACTTCATCGACATAGCACCAGCCCCAACCTTCCGGCGGATCATAGCCCTCGATGACCGGATGCGCCGTGGCGTGGAAGTGCCTGGTGGCATGCTTGTTGGGGGAATCGTCGCAGCAGCCGACGTGACCGCAGCTGCGGCAGATCCGCAAATGCAGCCACACGCTGCCGCTCTTGAGGCATTCCTCGCAACCAAGTGCGCTCGGCGTGACATCGCGGATGCCGGCGATGTGGCTGCAACCCTTTGCCATCCTCTATCCCTGCCCTACAGCGCGGGTTTCGCGGCATCGCCGAGAAAACCGTGCAGCGCCGCCACCACCTGCGCGCCCTCGCCAATGGCGCCGCCGACCCGCTTGACCGATCCCGAGCGCACATCGCCGACCGCGAATACGCCGGGCACCGAGGTTTCCAGCGGCGGCACCGGTCGTCCCAGATTTTGCTCGGACTGCGCGCCGGTCACCACGAAGCCTCCGCGATCAAGCGTGACGCCGCAACCATCGAGCCAGGCGGTGGCAGGATCGGCGCCGGCGAACAGGAACAGATTGCGGATATCGAGGGTGCTCTCTTCCGCGGACAGCCGGCTGCGCCAGCGCACGCGCTCGAGCGGTCCGTCTTCGGAGCCTTCCAGCCCGACCACCTCGGTGTTGAACACCGGTTCGATGTTTGGCGTCGCCTCGATGCGCTCGATCAGATAGCGCGACATGCTGGCGCCAAGGCCGCCACCGCGGATCATCATGTGAACCTTGCGGGCGTGACCCGATAGAAACACCGCGGCCTGACCGGCGGAATTGCCCCCGCCGACAAGGGCGATCTCCTGTTCCGCGCACAGCCGTGCCTCGATCGGGGAGGCCCAGTACCAGACGCCGCGGCCTTCAAATTTATCGAGATTTTCGATCTCGGGCCGCCGGTAGCGCGCGCCGCTCGCCACCACGACCGAGCGCGACCGCACGAGGTCGCCGCCATCGAGCGCCAGCGCAAAGGCGCCATCGGTGCGCGCGCAATCGAGCGACTTCGCCGCCATCGGAATCATGATGTCGGCGCCGAACTTCTGCGCCTGGGTGAAGGCGCGCCCGGCCAGCGCCTGGCCCGAGATTCCCGTGGGGAAGCCGAGATAATTTTCGATGCGCGCGCTGGCGCCGGCCTGGCCGCCGAAGGAGCGCGCATCCAATACGACCACCGAAAGACCTTCCGAGGCCGCGTACACCGCGGTCGCAAGACCAGCCGGACCGCAGCCGACGATCGCGGCATCGTAGATTTTTTTTCCGGCCGGACCGCCGATCATGCCCAGCGCGCGGGCGAGCTCGGACTCGCCGGGGTTACGGAGCACGGCGCCGTCGGCAATCACCACCAGCGGCCAATCGCTGGGCGATGGCGAATAACGCGCAATCAGTTCGGCGGCATCGTGATCCCGTTCCGGGTCGAGCAGGTGATGCGGAAAACCGTTGCGGGTGAGAAATCCCTGCAGGCGAACGACACCGCTCGAATTGGTTGGCCCGATCAGCACCGGGCCGCCGACGCCGCCCTGGATCAGGCTGACACGGCGCAGGATGAGCGCGCGCATGACGCGCTCGCCAAGATCGGCTTCGGCGACCAGCAGCGCGCGCAATCGCTCCGGCGGAATCAAAAGCGTCTCGACGTCGCCCTCGGCATGGCCATCGACCAGCGCGACGCGGCCCGAGAGCTGGCCGATTTCGGCAAGAAACTGACCGGGCCCCTGGTCGATGACCGGCGTGACATGACCGAAGCCATCGCGCTGGGTGATCGCGACATGGCCGGACAGGATCACGAACATCCCGGGTCCAGGCTTGCCGGTCTCGAACAGCGGTTCGCCGTCCTTGTAATGGCGCACCTCGCCGAACCGGCGCATGCGCGCGATCTCCGGCGCGGTCAGTTCCGGGAATGTCTGCTCAAGACGCGGAAACGCGGATGCGGCCGAAAGCCTTCTATCCGTCTTGCTTTCAGTCGCGGGATCGACGCCCATTTTTTCTCACGCTATTCAAACCAAAAGGAATTGACCGGGGTGCGGCTGGCCAATTCCGGGCCGCCCGGCCAACGATCAAGGATTTCTTGTCGGTAGCCAACCCGGCTATTTGCCCGGCTTCTTTTCGCTGTCGTCATGTAGGGAGGCGTCGACGTCATCGGAAGGTGCCGCGGCCATGTGGCTTCGTCCCCTCGCCTGCGATTTCCGCCGCTTGAGATTTTCGCGCAACGCCAGCTTCAGCCGATCCTGCTTTGGGTTTTTCGCAGGCATTCCGGTTTGCACCTCGCGTTTATCCTTGTCATCCTGCATCGTGGACCCGTTCGATTGACCAGCGCTTCCAAATTCGCACGAGCAGGAGAATAGACCGATGGGCGAAAACCATGCACTGGCGCCTTTGCCGCAACGGACCCTGGACGGCTGGCATCGCTTTGTCGCATCCGCCGATCGCGACCTGCTGGCCTCCCTGCTGTCGGAACATATTGTGTTTCGCTCGCCGTTCCTGCAATCGCCGATCCCCGGGCGCACGGCGACCCTGCTGGTACTGACCACGGTGATCCAGATTTTCGAGAATTTTCGCTATCACCGCACGTTTGTCGCCGGGTCCCACGATGTAGCCCTCGAATTTGCCGCCAATATCGGCAAATGGCAGCTAAAGGGCGTCGATCTCGTCAAATTCAACGAGGCCGGCGAAATGATCGAATTCGAGGTCATGATCCGCCCCATCAAGGCGCTGCAGGCGCTGGGGGAGGAAATGGGGAACCGGATCGGCCCGCAATTGGCCCGGCTGAAGGAAGCCGCGGGCGGCGTCCAGCCCTGATTTTGGCCATTTTGGATAGGCCGCCCCGCACGCTTGCACCGCTCGGGACCTTGTGGCAAGGATCGGCCCGCCTTGTTGGGGCCGTTTGGCCGATTCTCGCATCCCGGCATGCTGCCGTAGCTCAGTGGTAGAGCACTCCATTGGTAATGGAGAGGTCGGCCCGCGCGCTTGCGCCGCTGGGGACCTTGTGGCAAGGATCGGCCCGCCTTGTTGGGGCCGTTTGGCCGATTCTCGCATCCCGGCATGCTGCCGTAGCTCAGTGGTAGAGCACTCCATTGGTAATGGAGAGGTCGACAGTTCAATCCTGTCTGGCAGCACCATTTTTCTTCAGCAAGATCAGGGCTTTTCGCAATCGGTTGTCAAACCGCGAAGGCCGGTACAATGCAAGAACATGCGCTTGAATGCATCGATAGTGGCACGTTGCGGACACGCGGAATCCGCTTTCGTTCACGGGCAGCGTAGGGCACTGGCCTCTTCCGACCTCTAGGTGCGTTATCAATGCTGGGCCGGTTCATAGTCGGACTGTATAACTACGCGATTTCTAGTTTGAGGCGGCTATTTGCTCTCCCCTCGTGGTTGCGTGATTCACACACCAAAACCAAGGGGAGAGATGGGAATGACCAAATGAATTTTGGCCGGCGCGTTCGCGCTGGTCGCTGCAGGTGCGAACGCTCAATACGCACCGCGGTACGGCGCGGGATCTAACCCCAACGGCCACACGAACTCAGGTTACACCACGAGTACCGGCACCTATGTGCAGCCGCATCAGCAAACCAATCCCAACAGCACTCAGCGCGACAACTTCAGCGCCACCGGCAACGTAAACCCGTATACCGACGCCGTGGGCACGAAATCCGCGCTACTAGCTTGGATAATCCGCGATGGTGTTTAGCCTAAAGGGTTGCATCAATTTGTTGTCGGCGGCCTTCGCAATTGTTGCAGCCATCCTTTGGCTGCAGTCCGCGCGGGTCGAGGTGTGGGCAGACGGACAGATTGCGCCCCGGCAGGACAACATGGTCATTCTGAAGAATGGTCGGATGTTCGACGTCACAGGGACTGCGGAAGCCCAATCACGCTGGAGCGCCTATGCCGCGATGGCCGCTGCTGTCGCGGCAACATTGCAGGCACTCTCTCTTTTCTTGAAAGACTAGCGCGAGCCGATAGCCTCTCCCTGACTCCGGGAAGCCCGCTGGTGCATCCGGATTTTGCGGGCTTCATGTGAAGGCGGCCCCGCTTAAACGAATCGGGCCGCCCGGCATTGAAGCGAGGCGGCCCTGCACGACCGCATGGTGTGATCAGATTTCAACACCGGCGGAAAATCAACTGCGGTTCACCGTTCCGAGTACTGACACCGTACTTCTCCGGTTTTTTTTGGTGTCGACGAATCGGTATGATGCCGACCGGTCACCTTTTCCGGAAAGGCGCAGCAACAATGCGCGACAGGCACCCAATGATCGCGAGCAAGCTTGAGCTGTCGCCCTGCGCCGTCAGCGTCCTCGGTCAGTTGTTCGTCGAGGGCCCAACGTCGGACGACAACATCACGAGTAGGGCTG
>Ga0193726_1001211_pt1 | contig 21397 bp, 25 predicted proteins | sample H2c1metaG_FD_144928 | JGI IMG/M metagenome (GOLD analysis project Ga0193726, IMG submission 144928) | Soil microbial communities from a riparian zone of the East river system, Colorado, United States - H2c1 | ecosystem: Environmental > Terrestrial > Soil > Riparian zone | place: USA: East River... | reverse complement strand
CTCCTCAGCATGAGGTTGTTGTGTTTCAACAAGTTAGACCTCATCCTGAGGAGGCCGCGAAGTGGCCGTCTCGAAGGATGGGCTGCAATACCGATTTGTGATTCCAGGTACTAGGCTGCAGGCAAAAGGGATCGAAGTCCATGGAGAGGAGAAACATGAAAAGCATGAAGGAAAATGTAGAGCGATGAAGGTCATCAAACCGCGGCAACCTGTCGAAGAGGAAAACAAAGTGCACACGACTCAACAACGGCGGCTCGGCCGATCCATCATATCGATCGTCCTGCTGGGCTGGGTGACCGCCGCCGCCGCTCACGAACAACACGGCGGTTATTCGGCCGGCGAGCCCGGCAATCCCAGGAAACCGGCACGTGAGATCGTCGTGCTCTTGAACGAGATGGATTATTCACCGGCCGTCATCGAAGTGAAACGCGGCGAGCAGATCCACTTCGTTCTCCGCAACGTCGGCACCGAAGCGCACGAATTTCTGCTGGCCACGACCGCGGAAAATCTCAAGCACGCGGCAGCCATGAAGAAGAATCCGGATATGGAGCATGACGAGCCGAACGGCTTGCGTCTCAACGCCAAGAAGTCCGGAGAGATTCTCTGGAAGTTCTCGAAAGCCGGAACGTTCGAATATTCATGCCTGATTCCGACGCACCGCGAGTTCGGGATGATCGGCAAGGTCATCGTGAAGTAATCGGCGGCGCAAGGGCTAACTTCAAGGGAAGGAATGCATCATGAAGGTCAAGGTATATCTGGTGCTTGTCGCGGTTGTCGTGCTCGCGGCATGCGGCATCGACGCGTTCGCGCAGGAGGCAATGGTCCGCGGGGAGGTGAAGAAGATCGATGACGGGGCCGGCAAGATAACGCTGAAGCACGGAGCGATCAAAAAGCTCGACATGGACGAAAACGGAATGACGATGGTGTTCCGCGTCCAGGATCCGGCGATGCTCAAGCAGGTGAAAGTCGGCGACAAGGTTCAATTCGAGGCCGATCGCGTCAACGGACAAATCACGGTGACCAGGATCCAAAAGGCCAAGGGATGAGATGAATGCCCTGAAGCCGAAGACGGCTTACGCCGCGATCTCCGGCGTCCCCTCGCGCGGCTGGGCGCGGCGCTCCGGCGGGCGCAGCGGAACATATTCGACGACCATGAAATGCTCGGACACGGTGACGCGCTCGACCAGCGTCGCCTGATCGGCGACCAATGCTACTTCTTCAGTTGGAAGCGGCGTTTCTTGGTCAATCTCTTCAGGAACAAGCGGCGGCGATTCGATCGTTTCTGGAAACACCCCGAATTCGCCGGCTACCTCCTGGAGCGGCTTCTGCTTGTCGGCCCAGTGCAAGGCGGTGTAGTCGAAGCCTTGCACGATGGTGGGTTTGACGATTTCGAAATAGGGCGAGATGTCGAAGTCGCGCGGCATGTACAGCGATGAATCGCGGATGTGCAGGATTTCGCGCCGGGCCTGCCGGCTGCCGGCGCGCGTGATCTTGGGCAGAATAGGGTAGCGCACGGCGTCGAACGCCTGCGCGATCAGCGCCGAGCAGATGATCTTGGTGGGATCGCCGGAGCCGAATGCGATCATCCGCCGTCGCCAGCGCTGCGGTATCGGCAGCGGAAACAGAAAGCGCATCAGATCGAGGATGTTCTTGGTGTCGTAGCCGAAGCCGATCCGGTTGATGGCATAGCGGCACACCGTGTGACGGTCTTCGAACGACAGCCCGACCGGGCGGCACAACCGGGTGTGATACGGTAAATATTTCGACAGTGGCGCCGAAGTGACGCCCTCGCCGATATTGGCCTCGATCAGGACATGCGGTTCGCCGTCGGGCTCGACCGCGCCGTCGATCGGGCCGACAAAAAGCGCGGCGTGCGACCAGGTGGACTGGGTGAGGTACTTGATGATGCCGGAAACCCGGTTGTTGCCTTCGACCAGCATGACATCACCGGCCTCGATGACGCCGCGCAAATGCTCCGGGTCGCTCGGCGTGAACGGCTCATAGCCCGGTACTTCCTTCTGGAGGTACTCCGCGATCAGCTTGCCGACGGTATCGAGCACTACGCCCATGACTACTTTCCCCCAGGGGCCTTTCTGACCGCTTTTTCTGTTTCCTTATCATGGTCGAAAGCCGTTGCAATTTAGTTCATGCATCGGGCGGATCAATCATGATTGATTCACCATGATGGTTGCCGCCAACGCCTGGATGCGGCAAGTTCGCTAGGCGTTCTCCCGTACTTCTCCCGTACTTCTCCTGTTCTTCAAAGTTCCGGAAACCATGGCATGACAATGACGCGCCGCGAGTTCCTGTCGGCGTCGGCGGCACTTGCGGTGGCACCGGCTCTGGGTGCCGACGCTTGGGGGGCGCCGCTGCCGCGCGAAGCCGACATTGTCGTGATCGGCGCAGGCGCCGCCGGCATAGCTGCGGCGCGCCGCATCAAGGCTGCCAACCGCAGGGTCATCGTGGTGGAGGCGACGGGCCAGATCGGAGGCCGCTGCCTCACCGACACCGCGACATTCGATGTGCCGTTCGATCGCGGCGCGCGGTGGATGCACAATGCCGACACCAGCCCGATGGTCAAACTCGCGCGCGGCGCCGGGCTGGAGGTCTATCCGGCGCCGCCCGGCCAGAAAATCCGCGTCGGCCGCCGCAATGCACGCGCCGGGGAGATCGAGTATTTTCTCGCCGCCCTGGTACGTGCCAACCGCGCCATCGACGATGCCTCGCGCGGCAAGGTTGACGTATCCTGCGCGTCCGCGCTGCCAAAGGACCTCGGCGATTGGGCGGGGACGGCGGAATTCATGCTGGGCGCCAATGCCACCGGCAAGGATCTGAAAGACATTTCCGCGATCGACAGGGCCCGCGCGCTGGAGCGCAACAACGCTCCGATCGGCTGCCGCCAGGGCCTCGGCACGTTGATCGCCAAGCTTGGGGAGCAGATCCCGCTTGCACTGTCGACGCCCGCCAGCCGCATCGCCTGGAGCGGGCGCGATGTCACGGTGGAGACTCCGGCCGGCCGGATCGCCGCGCGCGCCGCCATCATTACGGTGTCGAGCAACGTGCTGACCGCGGGCAATATCAAATTCACGCCGGATATTCCCAAGCGCCACCTCGATGCCGCGGCGAAATTGAGCCTCGGCAGCTACGATCACATCGCGCTGCAGCTGCCGGGCAATCCACTCGGGCTGGCGCGCGACGAAATCATCATCGAGCAGAGCAATTCCACCCAGACGGCGCTTCTGTTCGCCGATATAGGGTCGTCGTCGATGTGCTCGATCGATGTTGCAGGTTCGTTCGGCCGCGATCTTGCGGCGCAGGGCGAGCCGGCAATGGTCGCCTTCGCGGTGGAATGGCTGACCAAGCTGTTTGGCAGCGACGCAGTTGCTGCCGTCAAGAAATCGAGCGCGACCCGCTGGAATGCCGCGCCGTTTGCGCTCGGCGCGATGTCATCGGCCGCACCCGGCAGTCAGCCGTCGCGAAAAACCCTGACAGAGCCGATCGGCTGCATGTTCCTCGCCGGCGAGGCGACCCACGAGACGCTATGGGGGACGGTCGACGGCGCGTGGGAAAGCGGCGAGCGCGCGGCGGAGGCGGCGCTGCGAAGGATCGGCGCGTTGAGGGATCCGGAACCCGCAGCGGCGCCGGCGCGCGCACCGAAGCAACGGCGGCGCGTCTCGGAATGACGGTTGAGTTGATTCAGAACGCCGCTAGTACCTGGAAATCACAAATCGGTATTGCAGCCCATCCTTCGAGACGGCCACTTCGCGGCCTCCTCAGGATGAGGTCTAGCTTGCTGAAACGCAACAACCTCATGCTGAGGAGCGAGCGACGCGAGCGTCTCGAAGCATGGGCAGCAAGCGACTCACCGATCTCTCATAGTCAGTACTAGACGGGCAGCGCCAGCTGCATCAGGTCCTTGGCGACGATGATGCGGCCGGAAAAATTCTTTTTCACGTCCTCGGTCCAGTTGTCGTCGGTGACGAGGGGATCGTCGCCCGGCACGAAGTGGCTGAGCACCAGCAGCTTCACGCCGGCCGCGGCGGCGATGCGGCCGACGTCTTCGGTGGCGGTGTGGCTCTCGAGCAGGTGCTTCTTCAGCGTCGCGCCGTTCTTGGTTTTGAGCACGAGGCGGTCGACCGCGGGCACGTAAAGGCATTCGTGCACCAGCACGTCGGCACCCCGGGCAAATTCCGCCAGCTTCGGGTTGTAGGCGGTGTCGCTGGAAAACACGATGACCCCGTCCGGGGTCTCGAACTTGTAGGCGAAATTGTCCGTGATCGGCGGATGCGGCGTGCGGAAGGCCGTCACTTTCACGTCCGAAGTCTGCAGTACCACGCCGTCTTCATTGATATCCTTGGCAATCAGAAGCTTGCGCGGATCGGGGCGGCCTTCGTCCTCGATCCGGGTCTCGACGTCGAACCTGTTCAGCTCCCAATAGGCGTTGGTCATCGCCTCGATGCCCTTGGGGCCGAACGAATGGATCGGCGTCGAAAGGCCGGCGACCCAGGCGTTGTAGAACAGGTTGCCGTATTCGAGGTTGTGATCGGAATGATGGTGGCTGATGAAGATATATTTCACCGACGGAATCGGCACGCCGGCTGCCACCAGTTGACGGCTGACACCCATGCCGCAGTCGATCACGTAGGGCGTGTCGTTCACCATCACCAGGTTGGCGGGATTGGATGCCCCCGTGGTGACGCGCGGCCCGCCTTTGGTGCCCAGGAATACGATACGCGTGCGCGGCTTCACGGCGGTCTGCGCCAGCGCCGGCGAGGTCAGCGCGGCGGCGCCGCTTAGGGCAAGCTTCAGCACATCGCGGCGGTCGATCATGGCGTTTCCCCCCAAAATGCTTGTTGAGAGAAACTTAACGGTATCCGCATTTCGCGCAAGCGTTCAGCGCAGCACGCCGTCAAGGGCGGGCAAGCCGATGATCACGGCGGCCGCGATCAAGGCGTAGCAGATCGAGCGGAACAGCTTCTCGCTTGCACGGCCGAAAAGGGACGCGCCGAACCAAACGCCAACGGCATACACCGGACCGACCAGAAACGAAAACCGGATTGCATCTGCGGTGATGAGTCCTGTCAGGGCGTAGCTCACGGTGGAAAAGAAATCAGAAGCCGCAAAAAACAACAGGATGTTGGCGCGCGCAATCGCCGAGGGAAGCGGCCGGCCGAGCCAATAGCCCACGATGGGCGGCCCGCCGGTCTGCGCCAGCCCGCTGCAGAAGCCGGACAATCCACCGATGCCGATCGAAATCGCCGGGTAGTCTTTCCCGCGATAACGCCAGCCCGACAGCAGCAGTATCAGCAGTGTGAACACGAAGGCGGAGATGATCCAGCGCGTTGTGACGGGATCGAGCCGGCTGAGGAAGTAGGTACCGATGGGTACGCCGACCAGCGCGCCCGCCACCATGACCGCAGTCGCCTTGCGGTCGGCGTGCTTCCATGCATTCGGAATCAGGGGAGCCGCCGCGACGAAATCGATGATGAGCAGGAGTGCCGCGACAAGGCGCGGAGCCGCCATGCTGCTTGCCAGCGGCATGAAGATCAGCGCCGAGCCGAAGCCGGAAAATCCGCGCGCCGTCCCCGAGACGAAGGCGATGGTGCAGATGGCGATGGCGGCGTTGATGCTGACATCGGTCGGGATCAGGCCGGCGAAGTTCATCCGCGCAACGTGCCGCCGGTCTTCTTCGTCACTTCGGCCACGATCTTGTTGGCTACCGCGTCGATCTCCTGGTCGGTCAGGGTTTTCTCGCGCGGCTGGATCGTCACGGCGATGGCGACGGATTTCTTGCCGTCGTCGATGCCCTTGCCTTCGTAAACGTCGAATACCGTGACATCCGTGATCAGTTTCTTGTCGACGCCTTGCGCGGCGCGAACGATATCGCTAGCCTTGATGCCGCGATCGACGATAAACGCAAAGTCGCGCGACACCGGCTGGAACGGCGAGAGTTCGAGCACCGGCTTGGCGCGGGTCGGCTTCTGCTTGGCGTCGGGAATGCGATCGAGGATCACCTCGAATGCGATCAAGGGGCCGTCGGCGCCGAGCGCTTCCAGCGCTTGGGGATGCAGTTCGCCGAAATAGCCCAGCACGTTTTGCGGACCGATCTGGATGGTGCCGGATCGTCCCGGATGCAGCCAGTTCGCGCCGCCGGGCGCGACCTGCAGCGCCTGCATCGGCGCGCCGGCGGCGGCGAGTACCGCGAACGCGTCGGCCTTGGCGTCGAATGCATCTGACGTGGCTGAACCGGACCAGTGCCGGCCGATGCCCTTGGAGGACGCAAGGCCGTGGCGAATGCCCGATGCCGCGATCAGTTGATCCTCCGGCCGGTCGCCCTTGAACACCTGCCCTACTTCGAACAGCGCCACATCGGGAAAGCCGCGATCGGCATTGGCCTGCGCCGCCGCGACCAGCCCCGGCAGCAGGCTTGGCCGCATGTCGGACAGGTCGGACGCGATCGGATTGGCGAGCGCGAGTTCGCCCTGCCCTCCGCCGAACAGTTCGGCGGCCGGCTTGGCAATGAACGACCACGTCACCGCCTCGACCATGCCGCGCGCGGCGAGCGCACGCTTGGCGCGGCGGGTACGCAACTGGATCGCGGTGAGAACCGGCTTGCGCGGCGCGTCGCCGCGCTCGAACGGCGTCATCGGCACCTTGTCGACGCCGACAATGCGCACGATCTCCTCGACGATGTCGGCCTTGCCGTGCACGTCCGATCGCCAGGAGGGTACCGCGACCTTCACCACCGGGCCGGGGCCGGCCATCATGAAGCCGAGATGGCCGAGGATGCGTTTCATCTCTGGAAGCGGCACGTCGATCGCGGCGAGGCGCTTGACCTCGGTCAGCGGAAAATCGATCACACGGTCTTCGCCGAAGGCGTTGCCGACGACGACATTCTCCGAGGGCGCGCCGCCGCACAGCTCCATGACCAGCCGGGTGGCCATCTCCAGCCCGGGCAGCATGAAGGCCGGATCGACGCCGCGCTCGAAGCGGTAGCGCGCGTCCGAATTGATGCCGAGCTTGCGGCCGGTCTGCGCGATGTTGATCTCGTTCCACAGCGCGGATTCGATCAGCACGTCGGTGGTTGCTTCCGAGCAGCCGGAAGCCTCGCCGCCCATGATGCCGGCGAGCGATTCGACGCCGTGCTCGTCGGCAATCACGCAGACGTTGCTGTCGAAGGTGTAGGTGCGACCGTCCAGCGCCAGCAACGTCTCGCCGTCGCGCGCGCGGCGCACGGTGAGATTGCCGCGCACTTTTGCCGCGTCGAACACATGCAGCGGCCGGGCGCGGTCGTAGGTCATGAAGTTGGTGATATCGACCAGCGCATTGATCGGCCGCAGCCCGATGGAAGTCAGGCGCTTTTGCAGCCATTCCGGCGACGGGCCGTTCCTGACGCCGCGCACCAGACGCAAGGCAAAGCCCGGACACAGCGTGGCGTCCTCGACCGTGACCTTCACCGGGCACGGGAATTCGCCCTTGATGGGCTTGATCCCGGGATCTCTGAACTTGCCCATGTCGGCGGCGGCAAGGTCGCGGGCGATGCCGTGCACGCCGGTGCAGTCCTGACGATTGGGCGTGAGATTGATTTCCAGCACGGGATCGCCGAGTCCGGCCCATTGCGCGTAGCCGGCGCCAACAGGCGCGTCGGCCGGCAGCTCCATGATGCCGTCGTGATCTTCCGAGATCTGCAATTCTGCCGCCGAGCACAGCATGCCGCGGCTTTCGACACCGCGGATGGTGCCGATACCGAGCGTGATGTTCTTGCCGGGGATGAAGGTGCCGGGGGCCGAGAACACGCTAATCAGGCCGGCACGCGCATTCGGCGCGCCGCAGACCACCTGCACCGGCGCGCCGCCGTCGCCGGCGTCGACCATGCAGACCCGCAAGCGATCGGCGTTGGGGTGCTGCTCGGCGGAGATCACGCGCGCGATGGTGAAAGGCGCGAGCGCCTTCGCCTTGTCGTCGATGTGCTCAACCTCAAGCCCGATCATGGTGAGCTTGTCGGCGAGCTTTTCCACGGGCTCGTCGGTGTCGAGATGTTCCTTCAGCCAGGAGAGCGTGAATTTCATGATGCCACTCTATGGTCCGCGAAAATCTCAACCAGACGAAAACGCTCGCACATCAGCATCATGTCTTCGCTGAATTTGCCCAAACGGCCAAAATACGCGCGGTGCGCCTCGCGCCAGTAGGCGAGGCTGCGATCGCCTTCGCCCTCGTCATGCGCGAAGGCGGCATCGACATCACCGTATCGGCGATAACTGACCTCGGTTGACTCGATCACGCAGCGGGGTTCGCCGCGTCCGTCGAGCACGATCCAGCGCTCGCCCGGCTTTGATGTGTTCGGCTCATCCTCGGTGCTGCAGGTGGCGGTCTTGACGCCCTTGAGCACGAGGTCGAGCAGTTCGTCGGCCAGTGCAGGGCCGTCGCCGAACGCGAACGAACGCAGCCCCCGATAGGTTTCCGGGACTATCGAATCGCTCACGAACTCAATCCTCCCGCCAGCGCCGGGACGTCGAGCGGCTTGAAGCCGTAATGGGCGAGCCAGCGCACGTCGCTCTCGAACAGCTGCCGCAGGTCGGACATGCCATATTTCAGCATCGCGATGCGGTCGATGCCCATGCCCCAGGCAAAGCCCTGATAGACGTCGGGATCGATGCCGCAGGCGCGCAACACGTTCGGATGCACCATGCCGCAGCCGAGAATCTCCAGCCAGTCCTCGCCTTCGCCGAAACGGATTTCGCCCTTGTCGCGCCGGCACTGGATATCGACTTCGAGCGACGGCTCGGTGAACGGAAAAAACGACGGCCGGAATCGCATGTTGATGTGATCGACCTCGAAGAACGCCTTGCAGAATTCATGCAGGATCCATTTGAGGTGGCCGAGATGCGAGCTCTTGTCGATGACGAGACCTTCGACCTGGTGAAACTGCGGCGTGTGGGTGGCATCGGAATCGATCCGATAGGTGCGCCCCGGACAGATGATGCGGATCGGCGGCTTCTGGGTCAGCATGGTGCGCACCTGCACCGGCGAGGTGTGGGTGCGCAACAGCATGCGCGAGCCATCTTCTTTTGGCTGGAAGAAGAACGTGTCGTGCATCTCCCGCGCCGGATGGCCCTCGGGAAAATTCAACTTGGTGAAGTTGAAATCATCGGTCTCGATGTCAGGGCCTTCGGCAATCGCAAATCCCATGTCGGCGAAGATCGCGGTGAGTTCATCCATCACCTGGCTGAGCGGATGAATCCGGCCCTGCTCGGCGGGAGTCTCGCGCAGCGGCAACGTGACGTCGATGGTTTCCGACGCCAGCCGCGCATCGAGTGCGGCGGATTTCAGGATATCGCGGCGCGCGGTCAGCGCCTGGTTGACCGCGTCCTTGGCGAGGTTGATCGCCGCACCCTGTGTCTTGCGTTCGTCCGGCGACATCTTGCCGAGCGTCGCCAACAGCGCGGAAATCGCACCCTTCTTGCCGAGCGCCGCGACCCGCACGGCCTCAAGCGCCGCTTCGTCGCTGGCGGCGGCGATCTGGCTGAGGATTTGGGATTCGAGTTTTGCAAGGTCGGTCATGGCGACGGTCACCTTTTGGGAGCGCGCGCGCAGCCCGCACACGAGGCCGTCATCATCCGCGAAAGCGGATGATCCAGTAACCCCCGTGCTCAAAATGTTGGTCGGTGGTTACTGGATGCCCCGCTTTCGCGGGGCATGACACCGGAGTTGCAAGAGGCCGCAGCGATAGCGAACTTACGCCGCCAGCGCGGCCTTGGCCTTTTCAGCGATCGCCTGGAACGCCGCCGGCTCGTGGATGGCGAGATCCGACAGCACCTTGCGGTCGACCGTGATGCCCGACTTGGCGAGGCCGTTGATAAAGACGCTGTAGGTCATGCCGAGCGGACGCACGGCGGCATTGAGGCGCTGGATCCACAGGGCGCGGAAGGTGCGCTTCTTGCGCTTGCGATCGCGGAAGGCGTATTGCGCGGCCTTCTCGACCGCGGCCTTGGCGGTGCGGATGGTGTTCTTGCGCCGGCCGCGGAAACCCTTGGCAAGTTTGTAGACTTTCTTGTGCTTGGCGTGAGAGGTCACACCGCGTTTGACGCGAGACATGACGGATCTCCTTCATCTCAAAAAAAATGGGTGACGGATCGCCGCGCGGACGCGGCTTGGCAAATGGGATCGTGATCGCGTGGCTGCGATCAGGCGTTCGGCAAGAAATACTTCTTGATGTTGTCGCCGTCGGTCTTGAACAGCACCCGGGTGCCGCGAAGCTGACGAATCTGCTTCTTGGTCCGCTTGATCATGCCGTGGCGCTTGCCGCGCTGGGCGGCCATTACTTTGCCGGTGGCAGTCACCTTGAAGCGCTTTTTAGCGCCTGACTTGGTCTTCAGCTTGGGCATTTGGCTCTCCTGTTGCCGCAACACGAAAGCGCCCGTAAAGGCGTCCGGTCGGCTGAAATGCTCGTTAGAGCGTTGAAAGTGCTCGATTATTTCGTAAGCGAAACAACCGGCACGGGCATCGACACGGCAGCCCTTGATCAGCCGGGCGATGAGGTTGCGCTTATGGCAGAGCCTAGCCAGATTGGCAACGACGAACGCGGGAACCGCAATGCCCTGATACATCACCTGACGCCATCAGCGGCGCAGCCCTAATGGAAAAGAAAATGAGGATATCAGCCCGGCCGATGGCCCTTTTTGCCGATTTCGGCACGCTGCGCGCCTTGCAATGGATCTTGGTCGCTGCCGTTCTCGCCGCGGTGGCCGCGCCTGGTGCCGCCGATGCCCGGAAGGCCGGCGCAGCCGTGGCGGCGGGCGGCGGCTATGATGGAATCTGGAACGTTCTGGTCATCACCCAGGCCGGCAGTTGCGATCCTGCCTACAGCTATCCGTTCCGGGTCTCGGGCGGCCGCATCTCGACCATGGGGCCAGCCGACGTGTCTGGAACCGTTGGCCGGGGTGGCGCTGTTGCCGTCAGGATTTCGGCCGGCGGCAGGACGGCGTCAGGCATCGGCAGGCTCGGCGGCAGCACCGGCGCGGGCCGCTGGACTGCCAGAGTGTCGAGCGGAAACTGCAGCGGTCGCTGGCAGGCCACGCGGGGGTAACCGTCTCTGAAAAGAAAATGGCCCGCCAGATCGCCTGACGGGCCGTATTCCAAAATTCACAAACCCGAAAGGCTGTTGCTAGTCAGCGTGGCGCCAGCACCATCACCACCTGACGGCCTTCGAAACGCGCGTCCTGCTCGACCTTCGCGATCTCGGCGACGTCGCTCTTGACCTTGTCCAGAAGCTTGGTGCCGATCTCCTGATGGGCCATTTCGCGGCCGCGGTAGCGTAGGGTGACCTTGACCTTGTCGCCCTCTTCGAAGAACCGCTGCATGGCGCGCATCTTCACGTCGTAATCGTGATCGTCGATCATCGGCCGGAGCTTGATCTCCTTGATCTCGACGACCTTTTGCTTCTTGCGGGCTTCGGCGGCTTTCTTCTGCGCCGAATATTTGAACTTCCCGTAATCCATGATCTTGCAAACGGGAGGATTGGTATTGGGCGAAATCTCCACAAGGTCCATGCCGGCTTCCATCGCCATCTTGATGGCGGCGATCGTTTCGACATTGCCGTGGTTCAGGCCTGTCTGATCAATCAGCTGGATTTCGTGGTTGCGGATTTCATCGTTGGTGCGCGGCCCGTCTTTGGTGGCAGCGGGCGGGGCTCTGTTGGGACGGCGAATGGGTAACTCTCCAAGGTTGTGGACGAAGCCGGTAGTGTGAAGGAATAAGGCTCAACGGGCAAGCTAAGTCACACACTTGCGGTACAAAACCGTCAAATGCGAGGCATTTTGGTCACGCTGACAACGCCTACCGGTGCCGAATGTTCAGATCAGCCCAGATAGAGGCGAGGGTTCGCTCCGCAAGCGCGGCGATGGCCTTCTCAAGGACTGGTATCGGCCTTCCGTTGACGGATTGTGCGTGCTCACCCAAACAACAGCGAACAAGGGTAACGATTCATGACCAATTCCGCCGCATCCGGGCCGCAGCCTGCCGTCATCGAGGTCGGCAACGATAGCGCCGCGCGCAATATCGCGGTGCGCGCCCGGGCCGGCGGCGCGCCCGGGTTGTTCTGGCTGGGCGGCTTCAATTCGGACATGCAGGGCACCAAGGCCATCGCGCTGGATGGCTGGGCGGCCGACCACGGCCGCGCCTGCGTTCGGTTCGATTATTCCGGCCACGGCGAATCCGGCGGCGCGTTCACCGATGGTACCATCGGGCGCTGGCTGGAGGAGAGCGTCGCGGTATTCGAGCAGTTCTGTGCAGGCCCGCAGGTCGTGATCGGCTCCTCGATGGGCGGCTGGATGGCACTGCTGCTGGCGCGGGAACTCGGCAGGCGCGGCATTGGTCGCGCGACCCTGGCCGGGCTGGTGCTGATCGCGCCGGCGCCGGATTTCACTGAAGAGTTGATGTGGAAAGGCTTTTCGCCGGAGATTCGCCAGGAGATCGAAACCACGGGCGTGTGGCTGCGGCCGTCGCAATATGGCGAGCCCTACCCGATCACGCGCGTGCTGATCGAAGAGGGCCGCAACCATCTCCTGCTTGGCAGCGCCATCGACGTCGGATGTCCGGTTCGCATCCTGCAGGGCGCGCAGGATCCGGATGTGCCATGGCGGCACGCGTTCGCGCTGGCGCATCGGCTGCCTGCCGACGACGTGGTGCTGACGGTGATCCAGGACGGCGATCACCGCCTGTCGCGGCCGCAGGACATCGCGCGGATGATCGCGGCGGTGGCGGAAATTGGGTAATGTGTTTGCTATTAATGAGACACGTATTCACAACATGACCGTCATCGTCCGCGAATGCGGACGATCCAGTACGCCGTGACGTCTCGGATCATCTTGGCGCTCTGGAATACTGGATGCCCCGCTTTCGCGGGGCATGACGGCAATGTTGTCGGGAGAAACGCCATGAACACTACCGCCATGCTCCGCGCATTCTGCGACGCCGTCGAACAACGTAACGGCGCAGCGTTCGCCGCACTGTTCACCGAGGATGGGGTCTACCACGACGTCTTCTACGGCGCCTTCGCGGGCCGCGCGAAGATCGCCGAGATGATCGACGATTGGTTCTACCGAACCGCTGTGGATTTTCGCTGGGACATGCACACGCCGGTCAGCGACGGGCAGACGCTCTACGCACGCTACACGTTCAGCTATCGCTCATTGCTGCCGGAAGCCAACGGCGCGCGCGCGATGTTCGAGGGCGTCGCGATCATGAGGCTCACGGACGGCAAGATCGCCGAGTACCACGAGGTCGCCAACACCGCGACCGGCTTCGTCGACATGAATTTTGCGCCGGAACGCCTCGCCAAGATTGTCGCCAGGCAGGGCGCGGCGCTGAAGGCGCGGCCGGAGATGAAGCGGCATTTGGAGGGGTGATAACAATCCGTCATTCCGGGGCGCGACCGGAGGGAGCGAACCCGGAATGACGGCGGAATGACGGGTCCCTCACCGCCTCACGACGGCTACCCCATCCGCTTGCGCTGCGCCAGCGCCGCCACGGTGGACGTTCCGATCGGGCCTTTTTGATCGTAGAGAAAACACTCGCCGATCGCGATGCCCTCGGTGGCATGATGGTTCACCACCTCGAAGCCGATCCATTCCTGTTCCGGCAGGCGATGCAGGTACAATGTGACGTCGCTGTTGATGTAGCCGAGGCCCTGGTCGCCGGCGTTGGCGAACGGGCTGGCGAAATCCGCCGCCACCGCGACCCGCACGAATGGCGTCAGCGGCGCGCCTTCGACGAGGTCGCGCACCTCGCTCATCCACAGCCGCCGCGGGCCGAGGGTGCCCATAGCGCCGACGATCGGGCGGGTGGTCCATTTGCCGTTCATGCCAAGCCGCGGATCGGTGGGTACCGGAATATCGGCGGGCGCGGGCACATCCCAGTTTGGCGGCGACCAGACCTGGCCTTGCGGCTTTTCCGTGGTCCGCAGCAGTTGGCAGGACGCGCGCGCCATGCTCGTGCCGCCGCTGAAAAATTCGGCTTCGACCAGCTTGAGGCGCAGGCCGTCGCGGACGAGCCGCGTGGTGACCTCGATCGGCGCCATATTCGGCAGCCGGAACATGTCCACGGTCAATCGCGCCGGCACGAATTGGTCAGCGCCGTGGCGCTGCTCGATCACGAACGCCAACAGGCCGATGATGACGCGGCCGTGCAGCGATTGTGGGTCCCAAGGTCCCCGCGCGGCGTCGGTGGGGATGAAGGCGTCGCGGTTGGTTGTAAAGAAAGGCTGATTTGTCATGGCGCGGGACCATGACGGAATTTGCAGGATGAAATCAAGGCCGGGTGCTGATGATCGGAAGCCTCATGGTGAGGAGGCGCTCTTGCGCCGTCTCGAACCATGAGCCCGCAGCCTCATCCTTCGAGACGCCGCGCGAAGATGCGCGGCTCCTCAGGATGAGGAGTCAGCACTTGCGCCTGCAAGCAGCCACTCCGCGCGTACGCCGGCATCGGCTTCGGAATTCAGCGCCTTCGCCGCGCGCGCCGCGAACTGCTCCGGCTCCGTCAGCTGCGACAGCGCCCACGCCGCGGCGCCGCGAACCAGCGCGCTGTCGTCGTCCGCCAGGCGTTCGGCCTCGACGGCAAATCCCTTGTCGTTCGAGTTGCCGATGGCGATCAGCACATTGCGGATGAACCGGTCGCGGCCGATGCGCTTGACCGGCGACTTTGTAAATCGCGCGCGAAACGCCGCGTCGTCGAGGCGCGCAAGTTCGGCAAGATCGGGGGCGCGCAATTCATCGCGCGCGGCGAGTTTGGCTTCGCGCCCGGCTTGCGCGAACTTGTTCCATGGGCAGACGGCGAGGCAATCGTCGCAGCCATAGATGCGGTTGCCGATGGCTTTACGAAATTCGTGCGGGATCGGACCCTTGCTTTCAATCGTGAGATAGGAAATGCAGCGCCTGGCATCGAGCTTGTAAGGTGCCGGAAATGCCGCGGTCGGGCAGATATCGAGGCAGGCCTGACATGAGCCGCAATGGTCGGCTTCACTTTCGTCGCGCGGCAGGTCAGAGGTGGTGAAGATCGCGCCGAGAAACAGCCATGAGCCGAATTCGCGCGACACCAGGTTGGTATGCTTGCCCTGCCAGCCGAGTCCCGCCGCCCGCGCCAGCGGCTTCTCCATCACCGCGGCGGTGTCGACGAACACCTTGACCTCGGCGCCGGAGGTGGCGACCAGCCATCGCGCCAACGCCTTCAGCCGCTTCTTGATCAGATCGTGATAATCGTCGCCCTGCGCGTAGACTGAGATCGCGCCGCGCGTGCGCTGCGCGAGTATCGCCAACGGATTCTCGTCAGGCCCGTAATTGACGCCGAGCATGATCACCGAGCGTACGCCCGCCCACAGCACGCGCGGATCGGCGCGGCGTTCCGGATGAGCCGCGAGCCAGTCCATGTCGCCATGCGCGCCGGCGTCGAGGAAGCTGCGGAAATGCTTCGCGGCATCCGCGATCGCACCCGGATCGGTGACGCCGACGCAATCGAATCCGAGCCCGCGCGCTTCATGGACAAGCGCTTCTTTGAGAGACGACGTCATGATGTGAAGATTGGAGAGGCAGCGGCCTCACCTCTCCCAAAGGGAGAGGTCGGCACGCGAAGCGTGACGGGTGAGGGGTTAGCGCCCAACGATAGACCGTAACCCCTCACCCCAACCCTCTCCCAATCGAAGTCGGATATATCCGACTTCGATAATTTGAGATGCCCAACTCGGGTAAACCCGAGTTGGGTGGCGAGGGAGCCCACCGCCATCGCCGGGATGTCAGCGTTCAATTCGAAAGATTGAATCAGAAGTCGAGATCCACGTAGGTGCGTGACGCCGGCACGCCCGCCAGCCATTCGCTCAGCAGCGGACGGAACGACGGGCGGGATTTCACCCGCGCGTACCACGCCTTTGCCGCTTCGTCCTCGATCCATGGCACGTCGCCCAGATAATCGATCGCCGAAAGGTGCGCCGCGGCGGCGAGATCCGCATAGGTCAGCCGGTCCCCGGCCAGGAAGTTCCGCGTCTGCGCCAGCCAGCCGATATAGGCCAGATGATAGCGCACATTTGCCTTGGCCGCGCGAATCACATCCATCGCCGGCGCGCCGCCGCCGTCTTGCTCGCTCATGAAGCGTTTGTAGATGCGCTCGGTGACCAGGGGATGAGAGACCTCCTCAAAGAATTTCTCGTTGAACCACGCCATCAGCCGGCGCACCTCGATGCGCTCGCCCATCGCCGATGGCAGCAGCCGGCGTTGCTTCATCGCGGCGCCATGGGTTTCATCAAGATATTCGGCGATGATTCCGGCGCCGGGAATCGCAGGCTTGCCTTCCGATATCAACACCGGCGTGGTGGCCGCGGGGTTCAGGGCAAGAAATGCCTCGCGACGTTCCCAGGCGCGCTCGTCCACCAGCCGCAGATCCAGGCCATATTCGCCCAGCGCGAGGCGGACGAAGCGCGAATGCGGACAGAACGGATGATGAAACAGCGTGAACATGAAACCCTTGATACGTTCGCGATCTTAAGAAAGTTTTGCTTCAGGCGGCGGCAGCCCGGCCGCGGAAGTGCGCCAAACTACAGAAGCTTGCGCACGAGGCAACCCGTGTTTTTCGTGTTTTTGACGTTGCGGCAAAGCAACGAATAAGCGAGAAGAACCCGGCGTTTTCGGGTCAATATTGATCACAATGGAACAGGTCATAATGTCTGATGCATTGAGGGCAGTGATTCTCGGAATTGTCGAGGGCGTTACGGAGTTCCTTCCGGTGTCCTCGACCGGACATTTGCTGCTGGCGGAACGATTCTTCGATCTCGGCGAAGGCAATTTCTGGAAGAGTTTCGCCGTGCTGATTCAGCTCGGCGCGATTCTTGCGATTGTCGCCATTTATTTCTTCAAATTATGGCGGGTCGCGCTCGGCATGTTTTCCAATCCCGACGATAGGCGATTCGTGATCGGTTTGCTGGTGGCGTTTTTGCCGGCTGCGGTGATCGGCGCTGCCGCCGGCGGCTACATCAAGGCATTCCTGTTCAATCCGTGGGTGGTGTGCTTTTCGCTGATCGTCGGCGGCGCCATCCTGTTGTGGGTCGATCAGCTCGATCTTAAACCGCACCAGCACGATGCCATGACATTTCCGCTGCCGATGTATCTCATGATCGGCTTCGCGCAGTGCCTCGCCATGATTCCCGGGGTGTCACGTTCCGGCGCCAGCATCGTCGCGGCGATGCTGCTCGGCGCCGACAAGCGCGCGGCGGCGGAGTTCTCGTTCTACCTCGCGATCCCGACCATGGTCGGCGCGTTTGCCTACGACCTCTACAAGAACCGCGCCGACATGACGGCCGATCACGCGGGCATCATCGCGATCGGATTCGCGGTATCGTTCGTCACGGCGATCATCGTGGTGAAAACGTTTTTGACGTACGTCACCCGCCACGGCTTCACCTTGTTCGCCTGGTGGCGCGTCATCGTCGGCACGCTCGGTCTGGTCGCGCTGGCGATGGGGAAGTAGGTTTCGGCGCCGTAGGGTGGGCAAAGCCAACGGGTGGCGCGAATGCGCGCCCGATGATAAACTCCGCGTGCCCACCATCCTGCATCAACTTGCATCAATATGGAATCGTCACGGTGGGCACGGCGCAAAGCGCGCCTTTGCCCACCCTACGGATCGCGTGCGCCGGGACGACGGGCCTCTAAATTACGCGCTGAAACTGCCCGGCGGCGCGGAAGCGCCAGAGATATTGCGGCGCGATCGCTTCCAGCGAATCCGGCGCTACTCCCATGCCCTCCAGGGTCAGGCCGGCAGCCTTTGCCGCGTCCGACACCACGTTATCCGATCGGAGCAGCTCCACCTGATCCGGCGTCAGTGTTAGCGGTCCCGGAGCGAATTGCAGGAACAGCGCCTGGATTTTGGCCAGCCCGAACGGCAATGAGATCAGCATGCGCCGGCGTTCGGTTGTCGCGAGAATAATTTTCATGATCTCGCGCATCGTCAGCACTTCCGGGCCGCCGAGCTCGTAGGTGGCGCCGGCCTTTGTCTTGCCGTCGACGGCATCCGCAACCGCGGTCGCGACATCTCCGACGTAAACCGGCTGCAGTCTTGTCACGCCACCGCCGATCAGCGGCAGCATCGGCGACATCCTGGCGAGGCTTGCAAAACGATTGGTGAATTGATCCTCGGGGCCGAACACCACCGAAGGCCGCAGGATGGTGGCTGTGGGAGTGGCCGACAGCACCGCCTTTTCGCCCGCGGCCTTGGCGCGGGCGTAACGCGACGGCGAATTCTGGTCGGCGCCGATGGCGGAGACATGCACCATCCGCGCGCCGACGGCACTGGCGGCTTTTGCCACTGCGCCTGCGCCGGCGGCCTGCACCGCATCGAAGGTCTGCGCGCCGCCCTCGGCGAGAATGCCGACCAGGTTGATGGCGACGTGGGAGTCGCGCATCGCGGCCTCGACCGACGCCGGATAGCGCAGATTGGCCTGGACGGCGTGGATTTGGCCGACCTTGCCGAGCGGCTGCAGATGCCCGGCCAGTTCCGGCCGCCGCACCGCGACCCGGACCCGGTAATCGCGCTTGCAGAGGGCGCGGACCACGTTTCGCCCCACAAAACCCGATCCGCCGAAAACCGTGACCAGCGTGTCCAGATTCGATGCCATCGTGTCAGATCCTGCCGGTCAAATTCGAGAGGTCGCGGGGGGCTATTTAGCGGGTTCGCGATACGCCAACCCACCGGCGCTGTACAGTTTATTTGAGCGGCAATCGCCAATTTGACAAGCGCGCGACCGATCCGTACTAACCGGCCCGGGCCCAGGTGGCGGAATTGGTAGACGCGCTGGCTTCAGGTGCCAGTGGCTTAACGGCCGTGAAGGTTCGAGTCCTTTCCTGGGCACCATTTGCGCCCAAGCCCGCGATTTCGCGAAAAATGCGGCTAAACGATCCGTGCAGCGGCACGCCATGCCGGGACACCGTGTTGATGGCCTGTCGTAATTATGGTTGCGGGCGGAATGCCGAGGGAGCGGAATGATTGACCCGGTTCCAGCGTTCGGGATCTTGTCGTTCACCCTTCAATTCGGTTTAATAGCGCAGCACCGGAACCAGCGCGTGCGAAAAGACCGGTTGTGGCGCCTCTGCGACATGACGAGGGTCTCCGATGAAAAAGCCAATTCTCTCAGTTGATGAGCCAGCGCCGAAGAAAGCACCCCGAGCCGACAGGCCTCCCACCGAAGGGTTCGTGGTGATTGTCGACGGCCATTTCAAGTCGGAGTTTGCCACCATCGAGGCTGCTGAAGTATCGGGCCGAAAACTGAAGTCGACTTATCCGATGCTTCAAATCGAAATCTATGACGCTGCCAAAAAAATTCGAACTTTACTGAGCCAGCAAGATTGAGCTCGCACGGTTGTCACGGAGGCAGAAAAATGGCGCTCCTCAAGCGAGAATTGCATCGTGAGGTTAAAGGCTCCAAGGTTACCCATGCGGATCGCTGGACGCTTGTCTTCGATACCGACAGCAAGAGTTTGTATGTCGAGTGTGAAGCGGCGCATTTCGGGACGAACACGGGCGGCACAGCCAACGTCCAAACAGCCACGATGGATATCGCGGATTATCTCAAGCAAGGCGGTCAGACTGCGGGGCACCGCGAACTATGGCGTTTGCTGAGAGCGCTTTTCAATGAGAATAGCGCGAGCGTCGAACGCACCGACGAGACGTCATCCGCGGCGGGTTGACCCGGGTTGACCTATGTCAAATCTGAAACTTGGGAAATGGCTATCCCTCGGCTCGACTGTGAAACATGCGTCGGTAGCAACCCTCCATCATAAGCCAGAGGTGGCATATGAATAATTTGTCCAAGGAGTTTGAGCTGTTGCTGGGTCACGCGGCGTTCAGGCTTTGGCCAGACCTGCCGCGCGATATGCAGGAAAGACTCTTTGAGGCCGCTGTTCCCGACAATCCTCTGTTGAGATACAGCTTCGCCGTATTTCTTCATGACCATCATCCAAGAACCGCACACCCGCCCAAGCCGACGAATTCGGCGTGAGAACTTGGGCGTCACAATTCGCTCTTTTCGGGCAACGAGATCTGCGTCTCACGTTTCCGGAAACAGCAATCGCTCGTAGTCGCGGGCGCCGTGGAGAACATGCATGACTTCGATGGCGTTGGCGCCCACGCGGTAGAAAATCAAGTAATTGCCGAACGGACGCCTGCGAATACCGAGATGTTAAAGCGGGATGACTTTTCTTCGAATCGTCATCCCGCTCTATTTTTTTGTTTGAGCATGATCTTTTCGGAAAACCGGTACCCACTTTTCCAGATCATGCTCTGGTGGCGCGGCACCAGCGGATAGCCGCGCGGCGCATCCGCCGGAGACTCGCATTTTTCCTGCGGCTCTTGCACGAAATTGAGTACGATTTCGACACTCTGCTCGGCGATGTGGGTGGCAATCTGTTCGAGATCAGATTCGGCCTCGGCGGCAGCGACAACGATCACTTTCGAGCTGCTTTGGCCTTGAGCTTCGATTCCAGGCGGTCAAACACCTGGGACGTTGATTTGACGCGACCCGCGTCGGCCACGCCGCGCACGATAGAGGCGTCAAGATCCGCCAGCCGCGTCTCGCGCTCCTGAATGAGCCGGACGCCCTCACGCAGCACCTCGCTTTTGGAATGATAGCGGCCGCTCGCCACCAGCTCAGTGACGAATTTTTCAAGCGTCTTTCCCAAATCCGCACTCATTGCCATGGGGAATTTCCTTCTCCGCCGCAAGTCCGACTATTATTGGAAGGGGCTGGTTTCAAGCGGCACCGTCGTGGCCTTTCACTCCCCTGCCCGTCCCCGCACCAGCAGCTTCACTGCTTGCTCGGCGCGGCGCAGCGGCTCGAGGCTGCGGTAGGTGCGCGCCAGCAACAGCGCGCCTTCGAGTTGGCTGAGCACCGTGGTCGCGGCCAGGTCCGCGTCGCCCGCGGGTATGCCGAGGCGGAACAGCCCGCGTTTGATCTCAAGCTCCCATTTCTGGAAGGCGCTGCGGGTCGCCGCACCCAGCACCTCGGACTGCGCCGCGGTTTCCAGCGCGGTGGTGGCGATCGGACAACCTTCCTTGTAGTCGGACTTCTCCAGATCGGAGGCCATGCTGCGTACAATCCGCGTGAGAAACATTTCGGCATTCTCGGACGTCTCGGCGGCTTTCGCGATGGCTTGGCGCACCGCCTCGCCGGCAAGCGTCAGCGCGGCTGCGCCAATCTGCTCTTTGCCTTTGGGAAAATGGAAATAGAGCGAGCCGCGCGGGGAGCCACCAGCGGTTAGAATGTCGTGCAGGGCGGTGCCATGATAGCCCTGCTGTCGAAACAGCCTGGCCGCGGCGGCTAGCGTTTTCCCTTTGGAATCAGTAGCTTTTGCCATGGCCGAAAATA
>Ga0193726_1001210_pt1 | contig 21397 bp, 22 predicted proteins | sample H2c1metaG_FD_144928 | JGI IMG/M metagenome (GOLD analysis project Ga0193726, IMG submission 144928) | Soil microbial communities from a riparian zone of the East river system, Colorado, United States - H2c1 | ecosystem: Environmental > Terrestrial > Soil > Riparian zone | place: USA: East River... | reverse complement strand
CATTCGATCGAGCGCCGCCCGATGGCCACGCGCGCGAATTCGCCGTTCCCGGCGAGGAATCCGTCCGGCAGGATGGCCAGGAAGGCCCGCCGGGCCCTCGTTCGACCGAGCCCGATGCACTTCGCGACCACGATCCACGGCGCAGTCCGCCGCACCCGCACGGACCGCCGGATCTGATGTCGCGCCTGCTGCTGACCGACGTCGATGGCAAGCCGGTCGCGGGCAATCGCACCATTGCAGGCAATGCGCTGGCGCTGCCACTGCTGTTCGACGACAAACCGGTTGGCACGCTGCGACTGGCGCGCCAGTCGCAGATCAATGCGGCCGTCGATCTGGCGTTTTCGCGTACGCAGACGGCCGACGCGCTGATTGTCGGCGCGGCCATCCTGCTCGGCGCGCTGGCGCTGGCATTCGCGCTGGCGCGCTGGCTGCTCGCGCCGGTGCGGGCTCTGGCGACGGCGACGCAGGCGCTTGCCGCGGGCGATTTCGGCCAGCGCGTAACGACCGCGCGCACCGACGAACTCGGCGCGCTGGCCCAGGACTTCAATCGGCTCGCCGCGACGCTCGAACGGCATCGCGATGCGCGTCAGCGCTGGGGCGCCGACATCGCGCACGAACTGCGCACGCCGCTCAGCGTCCTGCGCGGCGAAATCCAGGCCCTGCAGGATGGCGTGCGCGCAGCGACGCCAGCGGCGCTGGACTCGCTGCATGCCGAGTGTGCGCGGCTCGGCAACCTGATCGAGGATCTTTACCAGCTCTCGCTGGCCGATGCCGGTGCACTGGACTATCACTTCGAGCCGATCGACCTGGACGAACTCGTGGACGAGGCGCTGGCGCAGCAACAGCGCAGCTGCGCCGACGTGGGACTGATGCTGGATCGCGCGCTCGCGTCGCTGCCGGCGGTGCGTGGCGACGCGCGCCGCCTGACCCAGCTGATCGACAACCTGCTGGCCAATGCGCGCCGTTACACCGACGCGCCGGGCCGCATCCATATCGAACTGGCCGCGTTCGAGCACCAGGCGCAGCTGGTGATCGAGGACACCGCGCCGGGTGTTCCGGCGGAGGCTCTGCCGCGCCTGTTCGAACGCCTCTACCGCGTTGAAGGGTCGCGTGCGCGCAGCGCCGGCGGTGCCGGCCTCGGCCTGTCGATCTGTCGCGCAATCGTCGATGCGCATGGCGGCACGATCGAGGCGCATCATTCACTGCTCGGCGGCCTGCGCATCGTCGTGCGCCTGCCGTTCGCCGACGGCGCAGCGACATGAACGAAGATTCCTCGCGGCCTTCCGGCGCTGCCGGGCTGCATATCCTGATCGTCGAGGACGAACCGAAGATCGCCGCGTTGCTGCGCGACTACCTGCTCGCGTCGAACTACCGCGTCAGCCTGCGCGACAGCGGCACCGGCACGATCGATTGGGTGCGCACTCACGCGCCGGACGCGCTGTTGCTCGACCTGATGCTGCCGGGCGAGGACGGCCTGTCGATCTGTCGTGGATTGCGCGCGTTTTCCTCGATTCCGATCCTGATGATCACGGCGCGCGTCGAGGAGATCGACCGTCTGCTCGGGCTGGAGCTCGGCGCCGATGACTACATCTGCAAGCCGTTCAGTCCGCGCGAGGTGGTTGCGCGCGTCAAGGCCGTGCTGCGGCGCGCGCACGCCAGCCCGACCACGCAGGCCGCGCCGATCGAGCTCGACGAGGCGCGCTTCGAGGCGCGCGTGCGCGGCCGTGCGCTGACCCTGACGCCGGTCGAGTTCCGCCTGCTGAGCAAATTCGCCGCACAGCCCGGACGCGTGTTCTCGCGCCAGCAGCTGATCGACGCGTCGTACCGCGATCATCGCGTGGTCAGCGATCGCACCGTTGACAGCCACGTCAAGAACGTGCGCCGCAAGCTCGCCGAACTCGACGTCGATCCGATCACGTCGGTCTACGGCGTCGGCTATCGCCTCGAGTGGCCGGACGATGCTGTCTAAGCGACCGCAAGAGCCTTGAACGCGGATTTACGCGGATGAAGAGCGAAGAACGCGGATTACGCGGATAAAACTGAATTGATGTTGCTCTATCCGCATTGATTGCCTTTCATCCGCGTCGATCCGACGTCCAAGGCTCTTCTTTTTTCGCCGTCGACGCGGCGAGATCGGAGCCTACATCAGTCCGTCGCGGTTCGAATACTGGAAGCACGCAGCTGATCATCGACGTGGTCGAAGGCCGCGACGGCATGTTCTCGCTCGAGAACGGCGAAGGCGTGCGTTTTCTGTCGCGCGCGCGCCTGTTCGAGGATGCCGAGGTGAGTGCACTGATCAGCGCCGGGCGTTTCGGCGCAGCGTTCTGACTTGTGGCGTCAGCGCGTGCGTTGCCAGACGCGGCAGCGATTGTTCGCCGGCATGGCAACGTCGTCGATCAGGTCGAAGCCGGCGGCATGCGCCAGCTCATCGACGGCAGCGGCATCACGGATGCCCATGTGGGGCGCGCGTTCCTTCAGGCTGCGGTCGAAGTCGGCGTTGCTGACGCTGGTGTACTTTCCGCCGTAGTTGAACGGCCCGTAGATGACGAGCCTGGCGGTCTTCGTCGTCAGGCGTGGCAGTGCAGCGAACAATTGACCGACTTCCGGCCAGCTCATGATGTGCAGCGTGTTGGCGCTGAAGATTGCGTCGTAGCCGGTGGCCGTGGACGGATCGCGTGCCAGCGGCAGCACATGTCGCGCCACGTCGAATTCGAGCGGGCCTGGCGGCCCCTCTTGGCCCACCATGGCCTCCGCAGCACTTGGGCTGCTGCCTGGTGGCCCGGCCGCGTCAGCCAGCCATTGACGGATTCCCGCCAGGTTCTCTGCACGGTCCGATGTTTGCCAGGTGAGGTGCGGCAGCGCAGCGGAAAAATATGCCGCATGCTGGCCGGTGCCGCTGCCGATTTCGAGCACGCGCCGGCGGTCGGCGAACTGCGCGCGCAGCACCTGCAATATCGGATCGCGGTTGCGCTGACACGCGGCGGAATACGGCTTCTCCGCGACGACGCCGGCTGTCGCCAGACGAAGCGGCGTGTCAGTGCGCAGGACGGCGGCCACCGAGGACGCGGGCCGGCAGTGTCAGCACGGCGCGCAACAACTCGAACACGCCGTCAACCGCGACGCCGACGAGGCGGAACGGCAGGCTCAGCAACCAGATGAACGGGTAGAGCACCAGCGCGAGCAGCGCCAGCGGCCAACAGAACACCAGCAGCAGCAGCCAGAGCAGGAACTTCAGCATCAGTGCCTCCGCAACATGAGGTCGGGTAACGCTAGCGGATATGGGGGCGCCGGTCGTGTCCCAAAAGTACTTGGCTGGGCAAACGGCTTGGCGCGCCCGGCGCCCGGTTCAGCGCAGCGACGGGCGGCGCGAATTATTGTCTTGAAATGTTCCGGACTGTCCTGCGGTCAAGAGGACCGTGATGAGAGGATCGCTCATACCGCTGCTTGGCGCCGCCGCGATGACAGGCGCCGCCTGCGCGAACGCCGCACCGGCCGTTGCCGATCAAGTGAACGTCACACTGATCGCCGAGCAGACTGCACTGGTGCCCGGCGAACGCGCCTGGGTCGGGCTTCGGCTCGAGCACGAACCGCATTGGCATACCTACTGGATCAATCCCGGCGATTCGGGTCTGCCGACCAAACTGACCTGGCACTTGCCGTCCGAGATCAAGGCGGGTGACATCGCGTGGCCGGCGCCGCAGCGCTTCGCGGTTGGCGGTCTGTCCAACTTCGGCTATGGCGGCGAGATCGTGTTGCCGGTTCCGATCCAGGTCGACGCCGACGCCAAGCCCGGCAGCAACGCCAAGCTCGCGCTCGAAGCGCGCTGGCTGGTTTGCCGCGAGGAATGCGTTCCGGGAAAGAAACGCCTCACGCTCACCCTGCCGATCGCTACCGGCGCGCGGGCAAATGCCGCCACGCGCAAGGCGTTCGCGTCGGCCCACGCGGCGCAGCCGGTCGCCAGCAGCTGGTCCGGCCAGGCCATTCTGGACGGCGATCAGGTCGTGGTCGCACTGAGCGGCACCGATCTGCCATCAGCCGAACCGTTCGACGCGTTCGTCGTGCAAAATCAGCTTGTCGGCTATGCCCCGCCCAGGTTCGCGCGCCGTGACGGTGGGCTGACGCTGACGTTCGACAAGAGCGAATATCTGACCGCTACTCCGGCGACGCTCGATCTGGTGCTGGTCGACGGCAAACCGCCGAACACGCATGCGCGCAGCGTGACCGTGCCGTTTGCCGCTGCAAACCCTTCTGTGAAACCGTAAGAGGAATTGCTCATGAAGCTCGGCTTTCTCACAGCGCTGTCCATGCTTTTCCTGATGGTTGCCACTCCGGTTTCGGCCAAGGTCGCGGTCGGCGAACGCGTGCCGGATTTCAGTCTTGCCGACAGCAACGGCAAGACGCAAACGCTGTCGCAGTACCGGGGAAAGGTCGTCGTGCTTGAATGGACCAACCCGGCCTGTCCGTTCGTCGGCAAGCATTACGGCAGCGGCAACATGCAAAAGCAGCAAGTCGATGCGACTGCGGCCGGTGTGGTCTGGCTGACGATCAACTCGAGCGCGACCGGCAAGCAGGGCGACATCGACGCGGCCGGGGCGAATGCCTACATCGCGAAGGTCGGCGGCAGGCAGACGGCATATCTGCTCGATCCGTCGGGCAGTGCCGGCCATCGGTACGCCGCGCGCACCACACCGCACATGTACATCATCGATGCCGAGGGGATCCTGCGCTACATGGGCGGCATCGACTCGATCGCGAGCACCGACAAGGACGACATCAGCAAGGCGACGCAGTACGTGCCGCAGGCGCTGGCTGAATTGAAAGCCGGCCAGCCGGTCAGCGTGCCGACGTCGCAGCCGTACGGCTGCAGCGTCAAATATGGATCGTAGTTCGCGCTAGACGCGCGTCTGGTTCTCGTTGAACGGCGGCTCGAGATCGGCGCCGCCGGCGATGATCTGCGAGGTGACGATCGCCTCGGGCGGCTGCGTTGCCGTAGTCGCCGCGACCGGCAGGTGCGAGACCGTATACCAGGCGAGCACCAGCGCGCCGCCGACCATCAGCGCGGCAAGACCAAACGTGATGCCGGCCCAGGCGCCATGCATGTGGGCCTGCGTCACCGCGGCGAACGTGCGCGTGAACAGCGACGGCGCAATGATGCCGGCGATTGCCGACAGACTCGCGACGGCGCCCTGCAGGCGGCCCTGTTCGCGCGGATCGACATGGTGCGTCATGATCGCCTGCGCGGCCGGACCCGCGACGCCCCATAGCGCGGCAATCGGCATGAAGCTCCAGAACCAGTAGCCGGTCGGCGCGAGGCCATATAGCGCGAAACCGAGCGTGCCGCAGGCCAGGCCGAACAACAAAGCGTGGCGCTCGCCGAGCGCGCCGACGATCTTCTTGATCAGCCCACCTTGCACGATCGCCGCCAGCACGCCGACGACCGCCAATGTGTAGCCGACCATCCGCGGTCCCCAGCCGAAACGATAATCGGCGTACAGAACGAACGTCGTCGGATAGACCATGTGCGCGAGCGCCATCAGGAACAGCACGCCGACGAGGCCAAGCACCTGCGGATAGCGGCGCAGCAGTTTCAGCGCACCGAACGGATTGGCGTGCGCCCAGTCGAAGTGCGCCGTCCGTTTTTCCTTCGGCAGCGATTCGGGCAGCACGAACAGGCCGTAGACGAAGTTCGTCAGGCACATGACGACCGCCGCCCAGAACGGCAGGCGCACGTTGATCTCGCCGAGGAAGCCACCGATTGCAGGAGCCACGACGAAACCGATGCCGAACGCCATGCCGATCATGCCGAACGCCTGCGCGCGCTTTTCCGGCGGCGTCACATCGGCGACATAGGCATTGGCCGTGCTGAAGCTTGCCGCGGTGATCCCGGAGATGATGCGGCCGATGAACAGCAGCGGCAGCGTATTGACCGTTGCCATCAGGATGAAATCAAGGCCGAGGCCGAGATTCGAAGCCAGGATGACCGGACGGCGTCCAAGCCAGTCCGACAGGGCGCCCTGCACCGGCGTGAAGAAGAACTGCATCGTCATGTAGGCAGTCGAAAACCAGCCGTACCAGATCGCCGCATCGGACACGTTGCCGGCAAGGAAATTCTCGATCAGGTGCGGCAGCACCGGAATGATCAGGCCGAACGCGAGGATGTCGATCAGGACCGTGATGAAGATGAAGACGAGCGCGGCGCGGCGCGGTGGCGGCGTGACGGAATTTGTATTGTTTTCCACTAATATACCTTGACGGTTAGGGGGTTAGGTCGACCGCTGCACGGCCTCGTGAGGTCGCTCGCTGCGCTCGCTTGTGAGGAAGCGACTCCTCAGTCTCCATTCTCGCGCCACTCCTCACTCCTCAGTCCTCACTCCTCGCATCTTCGTTAGCGCCCAGCATGGATATCGACGAAGCGCAGGAATTCGGCGCGCGTCCGGGCGTCCTTGCGGAACGTGCCGAGCATCTGGCTGGTGATCATCGACACGCCGCGCTTGTGCACGCCGCGGGTCGTCATGCACTGATGCGTCGCATCGATCACGACACCGACGCCGCGCGGCTTGAGCACCATGTCGATGCAGTGAGCGACTTGCGCGGTGAGCTTTTCCTGTACCTGGAAGCGGCGCGCGTAGGCGTCGACGACGCGTGCCAGCTTGCTGATGCCGACGACCTTGTTGGTCGGCAGATAGCCGACGTGCGCGCGGCCGATGATCGGCGCCATGTGGTGTTCGCAGAACGATTCGAACTCGATGTCGCGCAAAACGATCATCTCGTCGTAGCCGTCGACTTCCTCGAAGGTGCGGCGCAGGTACTCGGCCGGATCGATCGCGTAGCCGGAAAACCAGTCGCGGTAGGCGTCGACGACGCGCTTGGGCGTGTCGATCAGGCCTTCGCGCGCCGGGTCCTCGCCGGCCCAGCTCAGCAATGTGCGCACGGCCTGCTCGGCCTGCGCCTGGTCCACCACCACTTTAGGCTTGGTTCGTTTGCTGCGCTTCATTGCCGGTCTCCGCGCGCCGGAAAACGACGCGCACCCGAATAGTGTAGCCGGTGCGCGCTGTCGTACGCGTCAACGCGCCTTCACGCGCGGCGCGCGCGCCGCAGGGTCTGTTGGCCGGCGCAAAGGCTTGTCGTCGATCGGCGCCAAAATCCAGGCCAGCGTGATCAGCTGGTCGCGACGCGGGTCGCGTGGCTGCTGCAGCAGTTGGCTCAGACGCACGAGCAGGCGGTTGATCTCGCGCAGGTCCGCGCCGCCGATCCAGCCTTTGAGACGCGACGCCCACAGGTCGCGCTGTGCCCCTTCGCCCTGGGCCGCACCACTGCGCAGGGCGCGACCAAAATCGCGCTCGGCCGTGCGCAGCAGGCCGCTGACCAGACGCGCGACGGTATCGTGGTCGGCGCTGGAGTCGCGTCCATACTTGAGCTGTACGCGCTTGCCGCGCCGCGCGGTGGTGCTGTAGCGGCGGCCGCTGCCGTCGCCCGGATCATCGCTGGCGCGCAGCACGCCGCTGTCGAGCAGACGGCGCAGGTGGTAGTAGATGCCGTCGGCGGGCCGGCCCAGGTGCGCGGCGATGTCGGCCACGGTGGCATCGCCACCGAGCGCCTCGATCGTGTCGACGACTTCCTGGCGTACCGTCGACACCAATGCGGTCAACGCGGCCTTGTGCTCGATCGCGCCACGGGAGCGTCTGTTATGTGCCATCGGTTGGGTTGTCCTTTGTTGAAAATAGATACTAGTATTCAACAACGATACGTCGGCGCCACCAGCCCGGAGGCATTCCATGTCCCACTTGCGTACTGTACTGATCCTGCTTCTCGCGCTCGCCGCCCCGGCCCATGCCGAGGATAGCGCGGCCGTGCTGGCGCGCGCCAAGGCTGTCAGCGGCAGCGACCAGTGGGAGGGCGCACGCTCGTGGCGCGGCGACGGAACGTTCGCGGCCGGCGGCCTGAGCGGCGAGTTCCACATGCTGGTCGACGTTCAGACGGGCCGCTCGGCAGATTCCTACAAGCTCGGCAGCGTTGCCGGCGCCGACGGTTATGACGGCGTGCACGCGTGGAGCCAGGATCCCGGCGGCGAAATCGCCGCGCTCGACGCACCGGAAGCCGTGCGGCGCGCGCGCAGCCAGGCCTGGCTCGACGCGCACGCGTACTGGTTCCCGCAACGCATCGAGGCGACCATCGACAAGGTCGATTCGCGGCAGGACCACGGCAAGAAGTACGCCGTGGTGACGGCTACGCCGAAGGATGGCGATCCGGTCGCGCTGTGGTTCGCCGGCGACAGCGGCCTGCTCGCGCGCGTCGACCAACGCCAGGGCCAGGACACCGCGACCACCACGTTCGACGACTTCCGCGATATCGCCGGCCTGCGCCTGCCGTTCCATCTCGTGACCAATATGACCGATGCGACTGGACGCACCGATCCGCGCCGTCGCACGGAAGTGCGCTTTGCGCAGATTGCCACGAACGTGGCGGTCGCCGCCGCCGATTTCGCCATGCCGGCGATGGCGGCGACGGCCCACATCGATGATCCGTCCGGCGTCGCCAAGGTCACCTTCCAGCTGGTCAACAACCACATCTACGTCGATGGCCGCATCGACGGCAAGCCGGCGCGGCTGGTCGTCGACACCGGCGGCTTCAACATGCTGACGCCGGCCGGTGCGCGCAAGTTCGGCATCGCCGGCGAGGGCAGGCTGTCGGCAGCCGGCACCGGCGAGAACCGAACCGATCTGGAAATCGGCCATGCCCAGTCGGTTTCGGTCGGTGCCGTGACGCTGGATGCGCCGGTGTTCTACATCACCGACCTCGGCCGCCTCGCGGCGGTCGAAGGCGTCGAGTTCGACGGCCTGGTCGGCTACGAGCTGTTCCGCCGCTTCGATGTGCAAATCGACTACGCCGGTGCGCAACTGACGATTGCCGAACCGGCGCGCTTCGTCGTGCCGACCGGTGCAACGCAGCTGCCATTCGAACTCGACGATCACCAGCCGATCGTCGCCGGCACGCTCGATGGCCGCCCGATCCGCATCAGCATCGATACCGGCTCGCGCTCGTCGCTGACGCTGCATTCGCCGTTCGTCAAGAAGAACGCGCTGCTGGCGCGCTATGGCGCGAACGTCGAAAGCGTGACCGGCTGGGGCGTCGGCGGTGCGCAGCGCGGCTATCCGGCGCGGCTCGGCACGTTGCAGCTGGGCGACCTGCAGATCGACGGCATCGCTGCCGACCTGTACGCCGGCAACAAGGGTTCGTTCGCCAATCCGGACATCGACGGCAATATGGGCGGAGGCGTGTTGCGCCGCTTCACGGTCGCCTTCGACTATGCCAACCGGCGCATGTACCTCAAGCCGAACGCGCACCTCGACGAGTTCGACAACTTCGATCGCAGCGGCCTGTGGCTGCTCGGCGATGGCGACGCGCTGAAGGTCGCCGACGTCGCGGCCGGCAGCGCGGGTGAACAGGCGGGACTGCGCAGCGGCGATCGGATCACGCTGATCGACGGCATCGCGGTGGCGAAACGGCCGCTACCGCAGTGGCGCCAGCTGCTGGCCGACTCGCCGGCAGGAACCGTCCTTGCCCTGCACTTCGCGCGTGACGGCGCGCAGAAGAGCGCACAACTCATACTCGCTGACCGCATCGCGGCGAAGCTATGCTGACGCTGCGTCATTCGACGCGACAGAACGCAGCCTTCAGATAGCGCGATTCCGGCACGTGTGCCTGCCACGGATGATCCGGGCCGGCGCCGGATACCTTGATTACCTGCAGCGTGCGATTGGCATAGAACGCCGCGCGCCGCAGCATGTCGAGGAACTGCTCCTCGCTGACCAGGCCCGTGCACGAGCAGCTCAGCAAGATGCCGCCCGGCTTGACCGCACCGAGCGCGAGCTTGTTCATGTCGAGGTACTTCTTCAACGCCGGGATGACCTGTTCGCGGTCGCGCGTCATCTTGGCCGGGTCGAGCACGACGACGTCATACTGCTCGCGCTGGTTGACGGCAAGTTCGCGCAGCCAGGCGAATACGTCGGCCTGGACGAAGCGCAGCTTCACCTTGTTGAGGCGCGCATTCTGCTCGGCAATGCCGAGGATTTCCTCGTCGAGGTCGATGCCGGTCACTTCGCGCGCGCCGCCAAGCACCTTCGCGTAGATGCCGAAGCCGCCGGAGTTGCAGCACAGGTCGAGCATGCGCGAATCGGCGCAAAATCCGGCCAGGTCGCGGCGATTGTCGCGCTGATCGGCGAAGAAACCGGTCTTGTGCTTGCTGCCGGGCGCGGCGTGGAATTTCACGCCGTGCTCGTGGATCACGCTCGGCGCCGGCGTCGGCGGGTGGGCGAAGTCGAAGCTTTCCTGCTTCTGCACGTGGTCTTCGGCGAACGCGTAGATGTTCGCGTCGGGAAAGTGCTCGAGCAGGCAGCGCTTGATCAGATCGCGCTGCTTGAACATGCCGGCCGAGAAGAATTCGATCACCACGGTCTCGGCAAAGCGATCGACAACGAGCCCGGACAGCCCGTCGCCCTCCGAATGGATCACGCGGTAGGCATCGGTCACCGCGTCGAGTTTCAGGACTTCGCGCCGCAGCTGCACCGCGCGCGCGATCTTGCGCGCAAAGAAAGCTTCGTCGACGGCTTCGTCGGGATCCGGCGTCAGCACACGTAGCGCGATGCGCGAATGGCCGTTGTAGAAGCCGCGCCCGGCGAACGTGCCGTCGCGATCGATGATGTCGACGATACTGCCCGGCTTCGGCCGCGGATCGGGTTTTTCGACCATCTTCTGGAAGATCCACGGATGGTTCGAGCGCCGCTCGATCTTCAAGCGCACGACCGGGTTTTCGCTGGCAATTCGCTCTTTCATGGCGCCATGATAAACGATGGCGCCCGACGCAGAAGATCAACCACGAAGACGCGAAGTTCGCGAAGTTCGCGAAGAAGAGCCTCGGATATGCCGGGCAAACAAACAATTCAGCAATTTTCACCCTGCTTCTGCCTTCCTTCGTGTCCTTCGTGCCTTCGTGGTGTTCTTTGGATCTTGCCGTGACTCTCATTCTGATCTTGCGGAATCGCGAGCAGCCCCAACAACGTGGCCATGGACATCGCCCCGCCGACCCCGGAACCCAGCGCCGCAACGGTGCAGCGCGACCGCAAACGCCTGCGCTACGCGCTGATCGGCGCGCTGGGGCTGGTCGCAGGCATCTGGCTGGCGTGGCTCGGCGCGTGGCTGCTCGGCTGGAACATCGACGACCTCGGCATCCGCCCGCGCGACGTGCATGGCCTGATCGGCATCCTGACCGCACCGTTTGCGCACGCCTCGTTCGAACACCTGATGTCGAACACGCTGCCGCTCGGCTTGTTGTCGGCGCTGATGCTGTATGCGTATCCGCGCGCGACACGCTATGCATTGCCACTGATCTGGCTGGCGTCCGGACTCGGCGTCTGGCTGTGGGCGCGGCCCTCGGTGCATGTCGGCATCAGCGGCATCACGCACGGCCTGATGTTCTTCCTGTTCCTGATGGGCCTGCTGCGCCGCGACCGGCTCGGCGTCACGCTCGCGTTGCTGGTGTTTTTCCTCTATGGCGGCATGCTGATGACCGTGCTGCCGCGCGAGATCCAGGTGTCGTTCGAGTATCACCTTGCCGGTGCCGTAGCCGGCGTGATCAGCGCGCTGCTGCTGTTCCGCCTCGATCCGCAGGCGCCGCGCAAGCGCTACAGTTGGGAAGAGGAAGAGGACATGAGCGCGGCCGACGATGATATCGAGCCGCCGCCGCCGGCCGACGTACCGGTGCTATGGCAAGGGCCGCGGCTGCGCCAGACCGGCGGTGACAACGTCATTGTTTTTCCGGACCGCCCGCGCGATGGCCCGACGCTCCACTGAATTGCTGACGCCCGGCACGCGTTCAGCGCTGCGGTGCTAAAATCACAGCTCTATTGGAAATCGTGATGGCTGCCATGAGCGCACAACCGCGCCGCGTAGAACATCAGCAGACCGACAAGGGCAGCGTGCCGGTTTACACGACCGCCGTGGTCGAACAGCCGTGGTCGACCTACACGGCCGAAGATCACGCGACCTGGGCGACGCTGTTCAAGCGCCAGCAGGAGATCCTGGTCGGCCGGGCGTGCAGGGAGTTCAGCGAGAACCAGCAGCGCTTCGGCATGACGCCGGATGCGATTCCGAAGTTCGAAGCAGGCAACCGGCTGGACGTTGATCGGCGTCGAAGGCCTGCTGCCCGAGCTGACCTTCTTCGATCACCTGGCCAACCGGCGTTTCCCGGTGACCTGGTGGATCCGCAAACCGGCGCAGATCGACTACATCGCCGAGCCGGACCTGTTCCACGACCTGTTCGGCCACGTGCCGCTGCTGCTCAACCCGGTGTTCGCCGACTACATGCAGGCCTACGGCGCCGGCGGCGTCAAGGCGCACGGCCTCGGTGCCGACGCGCTGGTGCACTTGACGCGTCTGTACTGGTACACGGTCGAGTTCGGCCTGATCCGAGAAAAAAATGCGAGTGGAAACGTCGGCCTGCGCATTTACGGCTCCGGCATCGTCTCGTCGAAAGGCGAATCGATCCACTGCCTCGAATCAGCCGCGCCGAACCGCATCGGCTTCGACATGTGCCGCATCATGCGCACGCGCTATCGCATCGACACCTACCAGAAGACCTACTTCGTCATCGACAGCTTCCAGCAACTGATGGACGCGACCGAGCCGGACTTCACGCCGATCTACGCCGACCTGCGCGCGCAGGATTCGATCCCAGCCGGCACGGTGCTGCAAAGTGACAAAGTATACAACCATGGCAGCGGGGAAGGCTGGGCCCAGGACGGCGACGTGTAGGGCTGGGTCTCGTGTAGGCTGGGCCTTGTGTAGGCTGGGCCTTGGCCCAGCGTTTTTCTTCTTGGCGTATAAAAGTGAAGACCGGTGGGCCGAGGCCCACGCTACGACTTTTCCGTCTTCGTCTTCTGCTCGTCGATGAAGCGCCGGATGTGCTCTTCGAGCAGCGGCAGCGGCACCGAGCCGATCTCGAGCAGCGCGTCGTGGAACTTGCGGATGTCGAACTTCGTGCCGAGTTCGGCTTCGGCCAGCGTGCGCAGCTCGACGATCTTGATCTCGCCGAGCTTGTACGACAGCGCCTGGCCCGGCCACGAAATGTAGCGGTCGACCTCGGTTTCGACTTCGTGCTGGCTCAGCGCCGTGTGACTGGCGAGGTAGTCGATCGCCTGTTGCCGGGTCCAGCCCTTGTGGTGCACGCCGGTGTCGATGACCAGGCGCGCGGCGCGCCACATCTCGTAGGTCAGGCGGCCGAAGTCGTCGTACGGCGTCTGATAGATGCCCATTTCCTTGCCGAGCTTCTCGCAGTACAGCGCCCAGCCTTCGCCATAGGCCGAGATGTATTCATGGCGGAAGTCCGGAACGGCCTTCTGCTCCTCGACCAGCGAGCCCTGGAACGAATGGCCCGGCGCCGATTCGTGCAGCGTCAGCGCGGTGAGGTTGTACAGCGAGCGCGACGGCAGGTCGTAGGTGTTGAGCCAGTAGGTGTGCGGACCGCCGCGGCCGGCGGTCCAGAACGGCGCGATCGCCGCCGGCACCGGCTCGATGCCGAAGCGGCCGCGCGGCAGCAGACCGAAGTACTGGGCCAGCTTGCCGTCGACGCGCTTGGCGATCCACGACGCGCGCATCATCAGCTCGTCCGGCGTCTTCGCGGCGAATTGCGCATCGCTGCGCAGGAATTTCAAGAACGCCGGAAAGTCGCCGGCGAAGCCGGTGGCCTTCATCGTTGCCTGCATCTGCGCGTCGATGCGCGCGACTTCCTTGAGGCCGATCGCATGGATCGCTTCGGGATCCAGGTCGAGCGTGACGTAGGTGCGGATCTGCTGGCGATAGAATGCCTTGCCGTCCGGCAGCGCTTCGGCGGCCAGTGTCGTGCGCGCATGCGGCATGTAGTCGTCACGAAAGAACTTCAGCAGCTTCGCGTAGGCCGGCAGCACGCGCTCGCCGATCACCTTGGCGCATTCTGCGCGCAGTGCGGCCTGCTCGACTTCCGGAATGTTTCCCGGCAGCTGCTTGAACGGCTTGTAGAAGACGCTTTCCTGCGAATCCTTTGCTTCTGCAAAACTCGAGATCGATACGTCGCGACCAGACAGCACGGCGCGCGGCACCGAAAAACCGCGCTTGAGGCCGACGCGCATGTTGCCGACCTGCTCGTCGAAATAGCGCGGCACGTCGCGCAGGCGCGCGATGTAGTTGCGCGCCTCGAGCGCCGACTTCAGCGGCCGGTCGGCCATGAAGCCCAGGTCGGACCAGAACTGCGAGTCGCTGTTGAACGGCATCTCGTAGTCGCGAAAGCGCAAGGCGGCGGCCAGATTCTCGATCTGCGGCCGGTAGACGGCGAGATTGACCTTGTTTTCCGCCGACAGGTCGGCGGCCGGAATCGCGTCGAGCTTGTGCAGCACGTCATCCCAGTATTTCAGGCGCACGGCCTGAGATTTCGCATCGACTGCCGGCAGGCGATCGTCGTGCTCGGCGCTCTTGTCTTCGTTGTCTACGCCGGGAAACTGCTGCTTGCGCCAGCTCCATTCCTCGCTGTAGATCGCTTTGAAGCGCTCGTCGGCCGACGACGGCTTTGCCATGTCGGCATGCGCCGCCATCGCCACTGCACAGAAAGCGAGCACGCCAAGCCATTGCTTCATCGTCGGTCTTCCCCTGCGCTGATTCGCGCAATGATCGCACTGTTTCGGACGCGCGGGAGTGCCGATGGATGGGGACCCGGCGCCAACGATACTGTTGTCGGCAGTCGGGCCTCTGCCGGAAAATTCCTGCAGTCCCGAAAAACGATCCGCCACGGTTCAGGATACGTCGCTAGAATGGCCGCTGACCCACCTCCAGGAACCGCTGATGAATTTCCACTCCCCCTCGTTCCGGCGCACTGCCGTTGCGTTGTTTGCCGCACTGTTGCCGGCCACCGTCGCGCTCGCGCAGGATGCCGAGCGCCTCAAGAGCATGCAGGATCACGCCAAGGAGCGTTTTACCGCCGCTGATACCGATCACGATGGCATGCTGACGAAGGCGGAAGCACAGAAAGGCATGCCGTTCGTCGCCAAGCACTTCGACCAGATCGATACCGCGAAAGCCGGCAAGTTGTCGCTCGCCGACATCACCAAGTTCATCGAGGAACGCCGCGCCAAACTCAACGAGGCGCAGAAGCAGAAGACCGAAGCGAAAAGCGAGTCGAAAACAGAAAAGTGACGCAGCGGCGGCCAGGGCCGCCTCAGTCTTCGAGTTCGTCGGTGTCGCCGCCGACCGAGCGCAGATAGGCGACGAGCCCGCGCTCGGCGGTCTCGATGAACGTCTCGCCGGTCGCGTCGAAACGCGTGATGCGATCCGGCCGGAAGTTGCGAAAGTCATTGCGGAACCGGCACCATGCGCCGAGCGTCCAGGCGCCGCCCCAGAACGCCAGGCACAGCGGCTCGACGTCGCGCGACGTCGCGCGGTCGCCTTCGTCGCGATAGTCCAGGTGCAACACGTGGTGGCCGATTATCGCCGCATGCAGGCGGTCGATCGTACCGCTTGCCTCGATCCGGTCGCGGCGCGGCGGCGCGAAGATGCGCGAGCGCCGCGTGCGCGCGCGTAGTTCGGCTGGCAGCACCGCCTCGATCTTCAACAATGCAGCCTGGGCGGACTGCGCCAGGCGCTCGCCGCCGAATGCCCGGACGAAACGCGTGCCGACCACAAGGGCTTCGAGTTCGTCGGCGTTGAACATCAGCGGTGGTATGTCCGAGCCCTTGCGCAGCAGATAGCCGACGCCGGCCTCGCCTTCGATCGGCACGCCGGAAACCTGCAGATCGGCGACATCGCGATAGACCGTGCGCAACGACACGCCCAGCGTTTCGGCCAGGCGTCGCGCCGGCAACGCCATGCGGCGTCCGCGCAGGGCATGGATGATGAGGAACAGTCGGTCGGCGCGGCGCACGAGGCCGCTTCTATCACATCCCGGGTTCGCGCGCAGCGCGACGCGGTACGAAGCAATGCTGCGCCGGACCTTTTCACGGCCCGGCGCGGCCTTCGTTCCGACGTTGCACGCCAACCGTCACCGCAGCAACGAACGTGCGGTCGGTTCGAGACGCAGCACCTGCGGCTGACCCAGCAGACGCTTCACCAGTTCCGGCGCAACCGCCATCTGCCAGGCTGCGGAGCCGGTCGCACGATCCAGCGCCGCATCCGCCTGCGTGCGGTCGGCAAATCGCGCGATCCAGACGAAAACATGCTCGCCTTCGCGTACCGGCAGGCGTCGAAAGTTGTTGGGCGTAGGATCGGTTTCGAACGATGCGATCACCGAAACGCCGGCCCGTGCAAGCAACGGGCGCACGCTCGCATCGAACCAGCGCGGGAAATCCGGCGCGGCAGCCGCATCGAGCGACCAGACCGTCGCGACGAAGATTCCTGTCGCACCCGGCACCGCCCCGATCGCCGTGCGCTGCATCCCGCCGAGGTCGAACCGCGCGTCCGCCGCCGTCGGCCGCAGCAGCAGCACGTCGTCGGTATCGGTGAAATTGGCGTTCGCCTCGTCGCGCAACGACTTCCACAGGGCGCCGCCGTAGAACGCCTCCAATGCCACGGCGCGCGATGTCATGTCAGGAAAGCCGCGCAACCAGACGAAGCGCTCCGGATCATCCAGATTGCGGAACTGGCCGATGACCGTGATGCCGACCGCCTCCTGTGGTTCGATGAACTCGCGCTCGAACAAGTCGCTAAAGACGTCGAAGCGCTGCGGTCGCAGCGCGTATTGGCGCAGTTCGACGACCCGGCAGCAACGTGCTGCGTCGCCGCCATCGGCTACACCGGCCGTCGCCGCCGCCGTGGCGAACAGGCCTCCGGCCATCGTGCTGATGGCGCCGAACAACGCGTGGCGCAGGCCACGCGAGCGTCGCTGCTGCACTCTCATGACACACCGCCAGTAGCCGGCTGGTACGCGGCCAGGCGCGTCATGCGCATGCGCCAGTTGGTCTCCCAGGTCATGCCGCCGTCGGTCGAGAACGCCTGCTCCCAATGGGCGCTGCCGGCCTCGATGCCCGACCAGAGGAAGCGGGCACGCACTGGAACGCCGTTGTGCGTATCGTCGCCTTCGAAGCGGCCGATGCCGTCGACGAATGCGCCGCGGACCGGTGCGTCGAGTCCACTCTTGCGGTTGCTGGCCCACCAGATGCTCCACTGGCGCGTTGCACGGTCGAACAGGCGCAGCGTCATGCCCAGGAAGACGCCCTGACCGAATTCGTCGGTAACGAACTCGTCGATGTTGCCGAGGCCGCCGAGTATCGGACGGCATTCCTGGATCGCGTCGAAGTGCTGCCAGTCGGCCGAGCCGACCAGTCGCTCACGCAACCGCTCGTTGTGCACGCGCCAGCGGCCGAAATAGAAGTCGAAGTCGTGCGCGCCATCGTGCTCACGCTCATGCGGCGCACGCCGGTCGTCGGCAAGCTGGTTGCGGAACAGCGCAGTGCTCGCCGCGGCCGCCGCCTGGCTGCTCGCCAGCGCGGCCAAGATGCCGGCGCCGGTGCTGCTGCGCAGGAAGTCCCTCCGTGCAGCGCTCATGCCGGCGACCACAGGCCGACGCGATTGCCCTCGCAGTCGCGCAATTGGGCGAAGTAGCCCATGCCGGCCGGCAGCGCGGTACGTTCCATCAGCGTGTCACCGCCCAAAGTCTGCGCGCGTTCCAGCACGGGGCGCAGATCGTCGACGCTGAGATAGACGATGCTGCCCTGCACCGACGGCCGGCAATCATCCATGCGGATCAGCGCGCCGGTCGCATTCGGCTTGTCGCCGCGCGGGAACACGGCGATGTCGGTGTCGCCGAAGCGCTCACGCTGCAGTGGCTGGGCCAAAATCGCCTCATAAAAGTGCTGGGCGCGATCCAGGTCGTCGGCCGGGATCTCGAACCAGGCAGGAACGTTGGCATTCAACATGACGCATCTCCATCGCTAAGCTGTGCCGGATTGCACGAAGCACAGCTTGCGCTGCCGTTGCTGCCAGCCTGCTGTCAGCAGTGCGTGTCGCGTCGGGGCTGCCTGTCGCCGCGGAAAGCAATATCATTCGCGCCGACGATCCTGGTTCCGGACCAAATGGACAACGACGGCAGCGACGACTTCATCGAAATTTACGACGATGCCCTCGATGGCGCGTCATGTGCCGCACTGATACGCCAGTTCGATGCCAGCGGCGGCGGCGGACGAGGCCGCGCCGGCGGCAACGTCGATACGGCGGTGAAGAACAGCTGGGACATCGCCATCAGCGCCAAGCCCGAGTGGGCCGACGCCGAACGCCGCCTGAACCTGGCGATGCTCGAAGGCCTCAAGCGCTATCTGCGCAAATATCCGTACACGGTGCTCGGACCGCTTTGGCTGAGGATGAAGGATGAAGCCACCGGGGAACTGGCGCTGCTGGGTCCGGAACAGCTGGTCGCATTGCCGGACGAGCGCCTGCGTGCTCTGGCCGTGCATGCGTTCCGGCCCGGCAACATCAATATCCAGAAATACATCGCCGACGAAGGCGGCTATCCGCGCTGGCATTGCGAGTTGCATCCGCAGATCGGCGATCCGACCGGCGAGAAATTGCATCGCGCGCTGCTGTGGACGATCTATCTCAACGACGGGTTTGCCGACGGCGAGACCGAGTTTCTGCATCAGCGCCGCAAGATCGTACCGCGTACCGGTGCGCTGCTGATCGCGCCGACTGCGTTCACACACACGCATCGCGGCAACATGCCCAAGGGCGGCGACAAATACATCGCCACATCGTGGATATTGTTCCAGCGTGCCGATGCCCTGCATCGCGGAGCGGACGTCAATCCCGGCTGAACAGTTCGGCCTGTGGCGAAGCCGGTCGCGGCGCACGGAACAGCGAACAGTCCAGGCTCAGGTCGCGGTTGCGTGCCAGGCCCAGCCGGCGTGTCGCCAGGGTGAAGCGCTGGCGGATCAACTCCGCGAACTCGCCTTCACCGCGCATGCGCTTGCCGAAACGCGGATCGTTGTCGCGGCCGCCGCGCATCTGGCGCACGAGGCTCAGCACGTGTTCGGCGCGCTGCGGAAAGTGCAGCTCCAGCCATTCGCGGACCAGGTCTTTTAGTTCGTATGGCAGGCGCAGAACCGTGTAGCCGGCCATGCGGGCTCCGGCCGCCTGGGCCTGCTCGAGGATCTGTTCGATCCAGCGGTCGGTCAGCATCGGGATGATCGGCGCAACCAGCACGCCGCAGGGCACGCCGGCCTCATTCAATGCGCGCAGCGCCTCGATGCGCCGATGCGGCGCACTGGCGCGTGGTTCCAGTTTCGATGACAGGTGGTTGTCGAGCGACGTGACCGACACGAACGCATAGACCAGGTTCTGCCGCGCGAGCGGCGCAAGCAGATCCAGATCGCGTTCGATCAGTGCGTTCTTGGTCACGATCGTCAGCGGATGGCGATGCTCGGCAAGGACTTCGATGACCTGGCGCGTGATGCGGTAACGCCGCTCGATCGGCTGGTACGGATCGGTATTCGCGCCCAGATTGATCGGGCTGACGCGATAGCCCGGCTTGGCCAGTTCGGCGCGCAATAGTTCGGCCGCATTAGTCTTGGCGAACAGCTTCGTTTCGAAGTCGATGCCGGCCGAAAGATTCAGATAACCGTGCGATGGCCGCGCGTAGCAATAGATGCAACCGTGTTCGCAACCGCGATACGGATTGACGCTCTGCTCGAATGGAATGTCCGGCGAATCGTTGCGGCTGATGATAGTGCGCGCGCGCTCTTCGGTCACTGTGGTGGCCAGGCGGCCGGGTTCCTCGGCCTCGCGCTCCCATCCGTCGTCCACCGAAACCTGAGTTCGAGTCTCGAAGCGGCCTTCGGGATTCGAGGCCGCGCCGCGGCCCTTGATCTTGCGCGTTCGATCAAGGCTGTCGATGTGGGTGGAAATGTTTTTCATAGCGGGACCGTCACCGCCATTATGCGCTCTCGAATCTCAGCGGGCGCGACTGCAACACCATCCCAGGCAAGCCTCCCCTTGACGGACTTGACGAGCTCGCAATCACCAGCGTGCGCCGCCGCCAGTCTCCTGCGTTCAAGGGATATCGGGAGGAGGATAGTTTGCTGTGACGGCCGGCTGGAAAAGTCCTGACACCATCCCCACCCAACCCTCCCCTTGAAGGGGAGGGCTCGATCAAGAGCTTAGTGCGCGGCGTAAACCTTCATGACGTCGGCGCGCAACGCCGCCTGGCTCGAGCCGCGGCTGTAGAACATGTGTCCGCCCGGATACTCCTTGACCTGCACGCGGTTCGGATCGCCCATGACCGGCATCTGGTCGACGATCAGCTTCGAGGCCATGAACGGACACGACAGATCGTCCCAGCCGTGCACGATCAGCACCTGCATTTTCGGATCGATCGCGATCGACTGGCGCAGCTCGGTGACCGATCCTTTGTTCATCTCGTCCTTGTCGCCCCACAGCCGATTCACTTCGTAGCTCAGCGCGTTGTAGCGGCCGTCGTATTTCCAGCCGACCGTGCGCGTGATGAAGTCGACGATCGCCGTGGTCGTCGGCGCGATGATCGAATCGAGCAGAGGATCGTTGGTGCGCTGCTGCGGCGCGAACGGGAACGGATCCCATTGCGTGACGTTGGAATCGTAGCGGCTGCCGAGCTTGCCCTCGGTGCGATAGACCTCGCGCAGATAGGCCTGTGTTTCCAGGCGGCCGCCGGAGCGGCGCACGAAGGTCGGATCGAGGCCGGAAAGCTCGGTCACGCGCTTGACGATGCGGTCGAGCGCCTGCGGATCGGAGCGGCCCTTGAGCAGATCGACGACGTAGTCACCACGCGTGTAGGCGACGACCTCGTTCATCGCCGCATCGGTCAGCTTGCCCTGGCGTTCAAGGTTAGCAGCGGAAATGCTCGGCAAGGTCATCATCCACGGTAGCGGCGACAAGTCGCCGCCGTCGTTGGCGGAGGGTTCCAGATACGGCGACACGAGTACGACGCCGTTCATCGCGACGCCGAGGCGGGTTTGCAGAAAATGCGTGATGCGCGGACCGCGGAACCCGCCGTAGCTTTCGCCGACCAGATACTTGCGCGAACCGAGTCGGCCGTTCTTGACCAGCCAGTCATAGACGACGCGCGACAGATACTCGATGTCGGCACCGGTCGCGTAGAACTTCTTCTTCGCTTCGTCCTCGCCGACGCGCGCGCGCGAAAAGCCGGTGCCGACCGGATCGATGAAGACGAGGTCGGTGAAGTCGAGCCAGGTACCGGGATTGTCGAGCAGCGTCGCCGGATCGGACGGGCTGTTGCCCTCGGCGCCGAACTGCACGCGCTTGGGACCGATCGCGCCGAGATTGAGATACACCGACGCGGCACCGGGTCCGCCGTTCAGCGCAAACGTCACCGGGCGATTCGCGCCGGGCATCG
>Ga0193726_1001209_pt1 | contig 21403 bp, 23 predicted proteins | sample H2c1metaG_FD_144928 | JGI IMG/M metagenome (GOLD analysis project Ga0193726, IMG submission 144928) | Soil microbial communities from a riparian zone of the East river system, Colorado, United States - H2c1 | ecosystem: Environmental > Terrestrial > Soil > Riparian zone | place: USA: East River... | reverse complement strand
TCGCCGAAGGCGCCGCACCAGAGCGCGGTCGCCAGCGGCATGATACTGATCAGCGCCACAGTCGCGCCGGAACTCACCCAGTGCTCCGCGACTGACACGGCGCCGTTTCCAACCACGAGAAGCAGAAATCCCACCAGCGCAGCCCCGCCCCACTGCCTCGCCGTCGGCGCCGGTGCGCCACGCAGTGCTTGCCAGCCCAGCAGCAGCACTCCTGCAGCAACAAAACGAGTTCCAACCAAGAAGAAAGGCGCGATGCCTTCGATCGCCACCTTGATGGCGAAGTAGGTGGTACCCCACACAATGTACACAGCGAGTAGACAGGCGCCCACCAGCCATGCGGCCGGCTTTACGGCAGCGGGATTCTTGAGATTGGACGACATAGACTGTCAATCGTACCGGTCTTCGGGATCACTCCGGTTTAGCTTATCTAATCCTTCTCTAAGATCTACTAAACTTGCGTTGTATTGGCTCACACTCAGGTGCTCTCCCGGCCGTGCGGGTAGATTTATTCCAAAGGTCCGCTTTCGGCAACGCGGCTGCCGTCGTCGATAAAAACTCTGTGTCACTTCGGCCATATATGTCATCTGATATTTTGTATCCAGGCGCAGAAATGTCCCTACGATGCGATTCATGGAATATCATACGGAAGACTTTCTGCTGGCGCCGTTGATTCTGAATCGATGGCGCACCGACGCAAGCATTGCGTAACGCGTTCGTGATTCGCAAGCGTTTCTCATCTAGTCGCGAGTCGATCTCTATTACTACCGATCAGGGGAATACGAGATGAACAACCTCAAGAGTTTCACGCTTGCCATAGCCTGCGCGGTTATCAGCCTCACAGGCTGCCACAATGGCGACGACGGTGGCCCACCAATCGTAGTTACTACGCAGATACAGAGCGACCCAGGCTTCGACGGACATATTGAACAAACCTCGCCGACCTCATTCACGACAACGCAGGGAATGTCTCCCTTGGTGCAGAGTGTGTTTGCCGGCATCGATCCGGTAGCCCGCACGGAATTCAGGGCGTTCTTGGATTTCCCCCTGACAGGTGCGGGTGGTGTCCCGGGAAACGCAATCATTGATTCTGCGTTCCTCGATGTCTTTGTCAACAGTCTTCAACCGAATTTCGGCGACATTCCCATTTTGATCGATCTTGTATCCTTCCAACCACCGACACTGATCGGGACTGATTTCGACCGTAACCTACAGCCGTCTCTGGCATCCGTAATAGTCTCCCCGCCGCTCTCTCAGGCGGACGTCGGTACCAATGTCTCCATTGACGTAACTCCCTTGATGATGGAAGCGCAGAAATTGGGATTGCTCGACTTCCAAGTGCGCATCATGCAGGACCTAGGGCCGGCCATTCCGATACTGCTTGAAATCAACAACACCACAGGAGTGGATCGAGGTTCATTTGCGCCGCTGCTAACCGTCACCTATTTCTAAATTCGTGGTTCCTTGCCGCTGCCATCAGTCGCCTCATGGTTGTCATCGTTGACTACTGCCCAGCGATGAATTGTATCTCAACGAATATCTCAATCTTAACGTCGAATGCTTTTTCACGGTACTGGCTCTTTCCTGCAAGATGTTAAGATAGGCACCCGTTCTTAAAGGTGCCCAATGCTTCTCTACGTCGATTCCAATATTGCGAGCCCCTATGCTTTGGTCGCGTATGTCAGTCTGCTCGAGAAAGGTTTGACCTTCGACGTCAGACCCCTCGAGATATTCGCGAATGCTCAAAAGGAAAGCGCCTTCGCCGCAACTTCCATCACCCGGCGGGTTCCGACGCTCATTCACGATCACTTTGCCTTGTCGGAAAGCTCGGCAATCTGTGAGTACATCGACGAGAGCTTCGATGGCACACAGCTTTATCCGGTAGGATTGCGCGACCGGGCGCGTGCGCGCCAAGTTCAAGCGTGGTTACGCAGCGATCTGATTCCGATTCGCGAGGAGCGGCCAACATTCGTCGTATTCTGCCGAGCAAAAAGGCCCGCTCTCTCGCCACAAGCGATCGAAGCCGCTCAGAAGCTCTTTGCGGCCGCTCTTCAACTGCTCGAAGGCCGCACTGAATATCTGTTTGGCGAGTGGTCAATCGCAGACGTGGATTTGGCCATGATGCTGCAGCGCCTTGTGGCGCACGGTGACTCGGTACCTCAGCGACTCGTCGACTATGCCAATCATCAGTGGCATAGGCCCAGCGTTCAACACTGGATCAACCACTCGCGCCCTCCCCTCACCGAGTACTGAGTAACTCCACCGTCTCCGACTTTATCACTTGGCCTACGAGCCCAAGCGCAAACGCGTACCCATCCGCCCACCCGCTCGCTCGCGGCCCCGCGACATTCAGCGTTTCAATACCATTGTCGTGAATGAAATTCATCACCGCCACCGCCGCCGCGATCGGATCCGGAGTCTCGCGCGCGCTAATGAGAATGCACGGCCGCTCTAATAGTTCGCACAGATCGCGCGTGAGGCGAGTCCCACCGCTTAGACAGCCCTCATAAAGAATGGCGGTGCCGTCACTGTCCACCACATTCAATCGCGTGCGCTGCCGATAATTGCCGTTCGGCAAAATCGTCAGAGGGTACCAGTCAGGGATAATCCCATCTTCCGCCATACGATCACCCGGCACCCAACCACCGCAATCAAACCCCGACATCAGCGCCGCATCCAGCGCGCCGCGATCCACACCGGTCTGTCCGCCGGCGACGATTCTCTTCAAGGTCGTCGGCGGGGTGACGATACTCATTCGGTAGCTCACCTCCATGTGAAACTCCTCCCCGGTAGTCGAGTGGGCTACAGAGCGATTCGGTGCTTTAGCGGTCATTGATCCATTCTTAAATAAAACCCGCCCAATGCTCAAACTGTCGCCACGCGAAGACAAGGCACAAGTCGAAGGCGTCGACCGCCACTTGGTTTGGGCCACCTAGAAAATCGGCGCGCGAAGGCATGGACCTTAAGACAGTTTCAATGAAGCACAACACGTAAGCTTGGCTATTGCGGGTGCGGTACTGGGAAGCCAAGAACATTGGCGGTGTAGGATTCCACGACTTCGCTGAAGGGAGTGCCGTCCGGTAAAGTCAAAATGGCCCGATGCTCCAACAGATTGGCGGGCATGGGAGGAACAACCGCAGCACCAATGCTGGCTGCGTTCATCTCCCAGTCATCGGGCAGCGGCCGCCACAGTACTTTGGCCGACAACGTGCGGCGCTGGAAATGAAGCGGCAGCACCGCCCTGCCGAACGGCGTATCAGTGGTGTCCAGGAGATTGTTCATCTCGGGCGTCAATCGGTTGGGGACATACCAATTGTCAGCTTCTGACAGAACAACTGATCCACACTTGAGTCTCACCCTTCGGTAGCGCACCGGTTCGGTCGGTGTCACGTCCAATTCTCGACGCTGCTCAGGCAAGGCCGGTTTGTACACATCAGGGACTCGTACGGCAACGATCCGTGGCGGCGATGCCAAATGGTGAATGTCGCACCAATGCTCGAGAGTCAAAGTCGCACTGTTATTGCTCAACAACTCGGCATTCAGCGTTTCGAGGAGTGCGAGCGCCTCAACACGAGCAACAACACTTCCCGACCAATTCTGCGATTGCCCCGATGAAGCGTCATCCGCGCCGGCGACCGCCGACCCCAGGAGTACGACGCCCAACGCAAGAGCCGACGAGAATCCACACGTGTTCGACCGTCCCCTCTGCACCGTCTTATCCGGCATTGGCTACCTCGCACTCAATGACAAATCTTCCATCAAAGCTCCGCCCGCGAATGTAACGCCAAGAATTCCGCAAACGGCAGCACAGAATCAACGCAAGCCTTGACCAGCGCATCGAGCAGAGCGGTGCCGAAGACGACAATATCGAATTCACGATCCAGGTTCATTCTCGCTTCCAAGCGCTACATTCTATCCGCGGCCGCCAATCAGCGCGAAATATCTTAGCAGGCGTGACAAAATGCGGGAGACGCGATTGGATGAGTCATATGACCAACTCCCTCATAGCGGGTCTTGCATCCTGGATCGTTCAGGACGGGTCCCCGAGCCTGAAACCATGAAGCCATTACAAGCCGGCGCGGCCATAGCCTTGGTGATTTTTGGGACAACGGCCCTCCATAGCGAGTCTGCTCGGCCACAAGTCTCTAAGCCGACCGCGCGCGAAATAATCGCCGCCATTCAACACCAGATTCCTATCAGCTGGGACGAGCCGACGGTGGATACGTTCAAAGCGGGCAATCCGGACACGCCAGTAAACGGGATTGCGGTGACCATGATGGCGACGATGGATGTCCTACAACGTGCCGCGGCGCACGGCGACAATCTCATCATCACGCATGAGCCGACGTTTTTTGATCATTTAGACACGCCGCAGGGAATCAAAGAAGACGATGCTGTCTGGAAAGAAAAGCGTGAGTTCATCGAACAGCACGGCTTAGTTGTCTGGAGGTTCCATGATCATTGGCACAGTCGGACGCCGGACGGCATTCTAACTGGCATGACGCGCGTACTGGGCTGGACTCATTTTCAGAATCCGGAGAACCCACATTTGTATACCCTGCCTGCCACGACGCTGCGCAAACTGGCCGCCGATGTGGCGAAGAAGTTGGACCAGCCAATCTTGCGCATCGTCGGGGATCCCGCCATGCCCGTGAAGGGAGTTGCTCTCGCTCCCGGAGCGTCCGGGTTTGCCCGGCAAGTCGCGGCGCTTGAATTGGACGGCGTTGACGTGCTACTTGCCGGGGAATCGCGAGAATGGGAAACCGTGGAATACGCAGCCGACGCCGTTTCCCAAGGAAGAAAAAAGGCGCTCATTCTGATCGGACATGTGCCCTCCGAACAGGCCGGAATGGAAGACTGCGCAAAATGGTTGAAAACCTTCGTTAAAGGCTTACGTATCGAATTCGTTGCGACACAACAACCGTTTTGGACTGTCCCCGCACCAAGGTAGTAGGCACTGCCCGTCCAGGATTCTTCGTCGGCCACGCCGTTCGTACGCACTTGTACGCAGGACCTGCGGACCTGCTTCGTTTTGGACACCGCAAGCGTCCTTGCCGATAGCTAGTTTGTAGCCAAGACGCCATTCCCGGCGAGCTCGCTTACTCCATGAGCCTCTTATAAGTTGCAAAATGCTCCCCCGAATAGCAACAGAACACGACTTTCTGGATCTCCTCTGATTCCTGCGTAAAACGCCGGACCTCTCTGATGGCAATCTCGGTCGCCTCTTTCAGAGGATACGCATATGCGCCCGTGCTGATCGCGGGAAAGGCGATCGATTTCAAATTCCTCTCCACCGCCAATCGCAGCGAATTCTCATAACACGACGTCAGAAGCGCGGCTTCGTTGCGAGCACCACCCTTCCAAACCGGCCCCACGGTGTGAATGATCCACCGCGCCGGAAGCCGATAACCGCGGGTGATGCGCGCCTCTCCGGTTGGACAGCCTTTGAGCCGGCGGCATTCCTCCAACAGCTCCGGCCCAGCGGCATAGTGAATGGCCCCATCCACACCCCCGCCGCCCAATAATGTCGTGTTCGCCGCGTTGACGATCGCATCGACGTCCAAAGTTGTGATATCCCCCCTAACGACGCGGATCTCGGTCGGCATGCACGCCTCACAGGCTGTTAAAGGGCCATTGTAGCCAGGCACTCCGCGAAGACGGATCATTAATCCACGGGTCCCGTCCAACTTCCGCGACGCCGATCGCACTCGGACTCTTTACGTATACTCAGGCCACTATGCGCCAAAATGGGAACCCGTCAGCGCTGGCAGAATTTGTTCGGTAAGCAGTTTGTCAGTAAGGGCGCCGGCGCCTGGCACCTTGAAGTTCGTGGTAGTAACTACGACGACCAGTCCTTCCTGTGGAAATACATACACCTTGTTGCCGCCGGAACCGTACATGGCGAAGCATTTGAAGTCACGACCAGCTAGATGGAAGGTCTGCAGCCAGAGTAAGTAGCCGTAGTCCGTGTCCTCACGCGCGTTGGCATGCGGACTGATTGAGCGCGCAACCCATTCGGCGGAGACGATGCGCTTACCGTTCCAAGTACCGCCGTCCAAATAAAGTTGACCCAACTTGACCAAGTCACGGCTTCGCAAATTCAAGCCCCCGCCAGTCATGGCCGTGCCGAGCGGCTGGAACTGCCACTTTACATTCGTAATACCTAGCGGAAGAAAGAGGTTGTCGCGCGCGAACTCCGAAACGCTTGTCTTGGTCGCCCGTTCGAGCACAGCGCCAAGCGTCGTCGCTCCGGCCGTACAGTAGCTCCAACTGCGCCCGTACGGAGAATCGGCAGGTTTGGGAACCCAGTCCGGGAAGCCCCGAATGGGCAAATCCAGCGTGAACTTGACCCAATCCTCCACTAGATACATGCGCTCTTCGTTGCCGCGCGAAAACGCGCTCTCGTCATCGCATTCCAGCAGCGAACTCATCGTCAGGAAATCTTCCACCGTAATGCGAGCCTTGCGGGCATCCGGATTCTGCACCGGCAATTTGTCGGGGAAAAAATCCAGGATCTGGGCGTTAGGTCCCGAGAGTAGTCTGCGGTCAATGGCAATACCGATCAGCATGCCAGTGACACTCTTGGTCGCTGATCGGGTATTGCGGAGCCCTTCTTTACCGGCTTCGTCGAAATAGCGTTCGAAGGCCAATTTGCCGCCGCGAGAAATCAGCACGCTTGTAACCTGTTTGAAATCTCCAGCCCGAATGGACTGTTCCATCTGAGTCAAGCGCGGCACGGATAGTCCGACTGCGGCCGGGTCAACCGCGCCCGCATCTACGGCGGCGATTGCCATCGAACCAAGTCCCATCGATAAAAGACTGAGCAGATAGACGAACCCACGGTTAATCATCGATTCGACCTCGCAAATTCCCGGGCGGCCTTGTCACACTCCCGGAGTTTGCGCATTCTTGGCGTGCATCTCTTGTCATTTTGAAACATGCCTGCGCCTAAGCGTTGGACGCCCGCCATGCTCCGATACTCCCCGGGCGCAATGCCCAGATCTCGGGCGAACGCTCTGCTGAATTGGCTCTGGTCCGCGAATCTGTCCGGCTTGTCCGCGGACACTGTCCGCAGACACCCGCGTCGCCCCAACCGATGAAAATTGCCTTCCAAACGATCCTTTTTCCCAGATACGTGCAACTGGCACCACCCTTGCTGTGTTATGCAATCAGGATCGATGACAAGCCACTTACTAAATAGGAAACACACATGAACACCCTCTCTACCAAACTCACTGCCTTCGCAGCCGCCCTCTTAGTAAACGGCCTTGTCATGGGCGCCGTCGGTTATCTGTTCGAGCTACAGTCTCACCCCCATATGTCAGCATTCGCTTTCGCCCGGCAGCTTGCGGCGCATCAATGGTTCACTTAAAGGTTCTCGGCCCCGCAAATTTACTTGAGCATCGAAATCCACGCATGTTCAGGATCCGCGCTCACGCGAATTCACCCATTACGTGCCAGTCCCTCTTTTTGTGATCGGTGCCATTTCCCCGAGCTGCACTTGCACGAGCTACCTTCGATCAGTAACGAGTACCTTACGATCAATCGAGGACCCGCGTATCGAGGGCAGCTCCGACCAGGCAATATAAACTTTATAAGCAGCCGCGGGGCAGCCGTCAAAGAAGGACTGAGATGAACACAATAGTGCAAGGCGTCGTGCGCAGCGCGACCCTCACCTTGATTTCGACCAACCTGTTGTTGGCGACCTCTGTAACCGATGCTGCAGAACCAATACACGCGCTGCTATTCAAGCCCTGGATCAACGGCATCTCAGCCGCTGAGCCGCAGATGCAGGTGCAGCGCTACGACGCCGACACCTACGTCATCCGCCAATCGATCCGCACCAACTTTGAGGGGCCCTTTCTTTACGTGCTGTTCGGTAGCGACCGCGCCCTCCTGATCGACACCGGAGCCGGCGGGTTGAAGGTGCGCCCGACAATCGACCGGGTGATCGCCGAATGGGCGGCTCAACATCACCGGATTTCCGTCCCTCTGGTCGTCTCCCATTCCCACAGCCACGGCGACCACCACCAGGGTGACGCGGAATTCCAGGATCGACCGGACACCACTGTGGTCGGCCTGTACCCTACGGACGTGGCTGACTTCTTCAAGATCGCCGACTGGCCGAATCAGATCGTGCCGTATGACCTCGGCGGCCGCGTACTCGATATCATTCCGACGCCCGGCCACCAGTCGGCGCACATCATGTTGTTCGATCGCAAGACGCGACTCCTGTTCTCGGGCGACTCGCTGGGTCCCTACCGTCTCTACATACCGATGAACGAGGCGAAGACCTATCGCGACAGCATCGACCGTGTGGCGGCCTTTACTAAGGACAAGCACGTGTCCTGGATCCTCGGCGCTCATATCGAGATGACCACAAAGCCCGGAGAGCTAATCCCCGACGAGGCGCCCACGCACCCCGATGAGCACGTGCTCGAGATTTCCTACTCGAACCTGCCCGAGCTGCAGACTGCGCTCCACACCATGGGCGATAGTCTGGAGCGGCAGGCACACCGCGACTTCGTGATCTTTCCTAAGCCTGCACATTCTCCGTTGCCATCTGCCGGCTTGCATTGACCGAATTTATACGCCATTGCTCACAAGCCATTGATTTGTCGTATCATTTTCCAGATTGATTGACAGCGGAGCCCCCCTCCGCAAGAAACACGTCGAATCGGAAGCGGTCCATTCGTCGTTGATTCATACAAGGCAGGGAGGGTGACCTATGCGGAAGATAATCGTCGGCGCCATGGTTTCCATGGATGGCGTTATGCAATTAACAGGAACCTTCCAATGACCCCCACCATTACCGCCTTTGAACATTCGCCCGATCGCGGCAGGGGACTGGCGCGTGACATGCGCGTTCGCTGGGCGCTTGAAGAGGTGGGCCAGCCTTACCAGGTTCGCCTTGTTTCGTTCGGTGCGATGAAGGAACCCGCGCATCGAGCGCTTCATCCTTTCGGGCAGATTCCGACCTATGAAGAAGGCGATCTTGCCCTGTTCGAGTCGGGGGCGATCGTATTCCATCTCGCCGAGCGCCATGCAGGCCTGCTGCCGGATGATGCGAATGCCCGGGCGCGCGCAATCACATGGATGTTTGCCGCGGTCAACACAATTGAGCCGCCGATCCTTGATCTCCAAAACGCCAAGTTCTTGGAGGCCGACAAGAGTTGGTCCAAGGAGCGCCTGCCTATCGTCCAGGATCGCATCCGTGACCGCCTCGGCGTACTTTCTGATCGCCTGGGCGATGCCGTTTGGCTCGATGGTGCGTTCAGCGCGGGCGATCTGATGATGGTGGCGGTGTTGCTCAGGTTGAAGCCATCGGGAATGCTCGACGAATATCCGAAACTCGCCGCCTATGTCGCCCGCGGCGAAGCGAGGCCCGCTTACAAGCGTGCTTTCGCCGCTCAATTGGCGGTGTTCACTGGCAAGCGACCGACCGGCGCCTGAACACGGCTCCTTCTTTTATTTCACGACGCGGCGAAGCTTGCCGAGATCGTTGTGCCGCGTGGCGATATCGCTGCGATGGGCGGCGAGCCGCAGGTCACGCAGCACTTCGAGCGAGCGCAGCAGTACCGGCAGCGGCGGCCCGCTGGCAGTGATTCCCTCGAGGCCTTGCTCGTTGAGATTGGCCGCGGGCCCTTCGATGAACCGCCTCACCAAACCATCGTGGTGCTGGGCCGCCGCCTGCCCGAACAAGTCGCAGACCTCGAGGTAAGCGTGCGCGTTCTGCTGAAACCACTCCGCATGTTGGTAGTCGTCGATAAAGGACAGCAACTCATCCAGCAGGCTCGTTCGCGTCATACAGTCGCGCAGCCGCGCCTGATCGGACGGCAACATGAACAGCATTTTGTCGACCAGCAGCTGCGCATAGTAGGGGTCGTTGGCGCGGCACAGGCCCAAGAGCAGGTCGATCTCGTTGATGCCGGAGAAATCCCCGGCGTTTGCACCACGATACTCCTGCCGGCCGACACGGTAAGGCTTGTAGTACGGCCGCACCGAATAGAAAAACCGGTCGACATCCAGCTGGCTCATCAGCCTGTCGTTGAATCGTATGACATCGCGAAGCGCCTGCTTCGCGGCATCAAACATGACGTCCGCCACGGGACTGGAGACTCCGAGATGGACAATACTCGCGAGCGCATCCGCCGCGCGCTGCAGCGAGAGAATTCCGCGCGTGTTCTCGTCGATGAACAGGAATTCATCCCGGAGTGATGTAAAGCTCTTGCGAACGCCGGCGCGCGCCCTATTGTGCGTCGCTAGGTGCCCGGTTGAGAATCTCGGCGCCATGCCCAATGATGCGCCGACGTGCAGCGCAAGCGATGACGCCTCGGGGAACGGCGACCGCTCTTCTCGCGCGGGATTGGTCAGTTCGTGCCGCCGCAATGCACCGAGGTAGAGACCCACGCTGCCAAGCACACCGTAGGCGCTGTCAAATCCCTCGCCGGTGTTGCCCTCGGCAAGCAATGCGACGACGTGCGTATGACCCTCGTCGCGAAGCGACGCCTTGATCGGATCTCCACAGCCGATCACTTGCGCGCGGTCCTCATTCGCAAAATATAGATTCTCGAGTTCGGTATTCATCTGAACAAAGGATGTACGAATCCAGTGCTCGAATGCTTCTGCCCTTCTGCTCATTCCGGCATCGTACCTCTTTATGTCGTGACGGCGCTGCGCGCTCGGAAAATGGACAGCGCCGAACAGACTGCGGCAATGGCAACGAGATAACCCGCCGCCACGGTCAACACAATCGGTGGCCCGAGCCCCGCCTTCGCAGCGAATACGTGGGCACCGGCGACAGCCACCGCGGTCGGACCGAGCCCCGCTCCAAGCGCCACGTTGAGAAAAAAGCTCATAGACATCGCAAGCCCCCGCGAACGATTCGGCACGACATCGAGAATCGCGGAAAAACCTACCGCGGTCACGATGCCCGACAGAGCAAAGTACAACGGCACACCGGCCAGAACGAAGCTGAAAATCGACGAGTTCATCAGCAGCGAGACCGGCAATATCAACAGGCCGGAATACAAACACACGCGCAGCTTGCGTGGCCATCCACCGCGTGCCCCGGCACGGTCGGCCAGGGCGCCGCCGATGAGCACACCCCCACCGAACCCTACCGTCAAAAGCAAACCCAATTCGACCCCGATTTGGGCCGGGTCTTTGCTGAAGTCCCTAATGAGCAGGGTCGGCGCCCATGCGCCCACGGCATTGTCGACGAATGAAGCCGCTGCCAATACTATATAGATGGGCACTACTCGAGCCCATGGCGTAGCCCGCCAGGTGCTGCCGTCCGTTGCGCCAATCGAGGCCGACGCGCCTTCCGCAGTGTGGCGATCCGGCTCCCGAATGAGCAAAATTGCCATAGCCCACAAAAGTCCGGGCCCCCCGATTACGAGCAATACCATCCGCCACGGTGCGTAGGTGGCCAGGGGTGTAGCGGCAAGAGCGCCCAATTCTATGGCGTGCAGAACGCCGCCGCCGATGAGAATAGCCGCACCGCTGCCCATCGCAATGCCGCTCAAGAAAAACCCGACGGCGGTACCCCGCCGTGAGGGTGGAAAATAATCGCTGATCAGGGATATCGCGGCTGGAGAAAGTGCTGCCTCGCCCAACCCGACGACAATGCGGCTTGCGAAAATCTCAGCGAAGTTGTGCGAAAAACCGCAGGCGATCGTGCCCAGACTCCAGACGGCTACTCCGGCGAAGATGAGGTTGCGCCGCGAAATGCGGTCTGCCAGAAGCCCCAGCGGGATACCGGCGATTCCATAGATGACGGCGAATGCCGTGCCCAACAGCAGGCTGATCTGAGTATCGCTGATACCCATATCGCCGCGGATTGGATCGACCAAGAGGCTCAATACCTGGCGATCGGTGTACGACAGGACCGCCGTCGCAATCAAAATTGCAACGACGGTCCATGCATAGGGACGACTGGGATAGGCAGCTGCCAAAGCTTTCAGAACTTGATGTTCAAATCGACGCCAATCGTTCGCGGCTGGTTCGTGGCGACCCGGTTCAAAATCGAAATGTTCGCCGACAGAGCGCCTGTGTCGCTCAGCAACGCCATCTTGTTCGTGAGGTTGTCCGCGAACAAGAATGCGGACCATCGGCCTGTCTCGACCCCCGCGCGCAATCCAACCAGATCGTACGCCGGCAGCGAATTGCGCGTGAAGGTGATGTCCTGGATCCCACTTACGTAGCTGTTGGTCAGGCGCGAGACGAAGTTCATGTCATTCGCTAACGGCTGCTTGAAACTGAGAGCCGTGTTGGCGGTCACCTCCGGTACGTCCAGGAGCCGCTGCCCCGCCACGACGCCGGCGGCCGGCAGCGTGGTTGAGTTCGTCGCGTGAGTGTAGCCGGCGTTCTGCGACAGCACGAGGCCCGGCATCAATACCACGGCCAATTCGAGTTCCGCACCGTACACCTTGGCCTTGCCCGCATTCGCGGTAAACTTGAACCCGCAGCTCGGAGCCACTTGCTGCTGCACGTTGGTCCAGTCTTCGTAATAGATGGCTCCATTGACCGAGATGCGCGAATCGAAGAACCGAAGTTTCTCGCCCAGTTCGTAATTCCAAACACTGTCCGGACCGAACTGAGTGGGAGCTGCTGAGGCGCAGGGAGGAACGGGAATCGGCGAGTTCGGGCCGCCCGGACGGAAGCCCTTGGACACGGTGCCATAGACAGTCGTGTTGTTATCCGGGATGTACGCCAGATCCACCTTCGGGGTCACGCCAGAATTTTGCGCCAGCCCGAACAGTGGGTCGCTCGTGCCATTGGCCGAGACGCCGCTGACACTGGTCACCGAATTGCTGTGGTACTGGTAGTAGCGTGCCCCAAGGCTCGCTTTCAAGTTATCCGGCAGCATGTAAGACACCTCGCCGAATGCCGCGTACTGGTCGATGTCGACCTTGCGATGGTTGTCTGCCAGGTTGGTGGTTCCGAAATTCGCGTTGAAGCCATCATTGGTGTCGGGATAAAACGAGAACACATGCGAAGTCGCACCGAAGCTGCTGTAGTACCCACCCACCAGCCACTGCAACGGTCCAGGACCCGTTGAAGCCAGCCGTAGCTCTTCGCTGAATTGACGCGTGTAATCGTCCTCGGTAATCGATCCGGCGCCGAGTCCGAAAAACGTACTGCCGCCCTCCGTCACCGTTGCCGTCGATGAATATGGAAACGCCGCCGGAGGTCCGAAAAATCCGCCGATGTAATCCTGCATCGCCTCAGAAATATCTTGAGTTTGGTTCTGCTGGCGATCCCAGTAGGCCGACGCAGACACCAGCTGGAAGGAATCAAAGTTGAACTTGCCCGTCAGGGTGTACAGATTGAACTTATCCTCGAAGGGCTCCGACACGTCAAACGGCTGGTAATGAGTTTCATTCAGCGGCGGACTGTCGATGGTGCTCGGCCCATCCTGGGTGAGTGACTGATGCATGAAGCCAAGCGTGACGCTCAGGCGATCGGTGGGCTGAATCAACAACATCGCACGCCCCGCCTGCAAGTGTTCCGTGTTCGAGTGTCGAAAATCCTGCGCCACGGGCGCCCCAGCAACATCGCCGCGCGCCGTGCTGCCGTTGACCTCAGGAGGAAACGGGTTCAGTACTTTCCGGTCGATCCATCCATCGATGTATTTGTCCGTGCCAACCAAGCGCAAGGCAGCCACATCCTGCATCAACGGGATGTTCAACATCACGTTCTCGGTGTGATTGAAGCCACCGCCGCTGGTCGTTCCGGAGCCAATGACCTCGACGTTGGCGGCGAAGGCCTTCGGGTCAGGTTGATTGGTCACGAGTTTGATCGTACCGCCCATCGATCCGGCGCCGTACAACGTACCCTGGGGTCCGCGGAGCACCTCGACGCGGTTCAGGTCGAACAGGCTCGGGTCGATGACAGTCTTGCCGTTCTGCGCCATCGCCGCAGGCGTCAACACCGCATCGTCCAGATAGAAGCCCACGGTCGGCGACTCGCCGCCGGTGGAGGTCAGTCCTCGCATCTCGAATTCCGTCTGTCCGGGGCCCGACGTCTTGAACGACACCCCCGGCACCTGCTGCGCGACCGAGGCCATGTCTGACAGCCCTTGGGCCTGCAGATCCGCTCCGCTGATCGCGGTGATGCTGATCGGCGTCTTTTGCACAGTGGACTCGCGCTTTTCCGCGGTGACAACAATTTCTTGCAATTCCTCGCTTGGCGGCGCGACCTGTGCCCACACCGTGCCGGTCAACGCCGTACAACAGCCCAAAGCCGCGAGCGCTCGCTTGACGCAGTATTGCTTTGTCATATCCCCACCCCTCTTATTGATCGGTCAACTACGGTTCAATCGGGACGTTCAACACCCAATGTTCATGTCACTGCTGATCGGCAACGAGCTGCTCAGGCAACGCATTCAATTCATATCTCATGATCCGACCGTGAGCGCCCGAGCGATCGCGCTCCAAATCGTATACATCGCCCGCAGGACCTTGTCGCCGGCCAATGACGTTCACAATCGACGACAATTCATCGGCATTCAGGCGAAGCCTGCCGATCTGCGTGTGCGCGTGCAGGTGCGACGTATTGACGGCTCCGACAATCGCCGCGGCGACCTGACCCCGGTCCAGCATCACTCGCGTCGCAACTGAAGCAATATCGGTATCGTGTGCCGCGGCAACGCGGCTAAGCACTCCCAGTAGTTCTTGGAACAGTCCCCAGCCGCCGAAATCCTCGATGATCAACTTGTACTTGGCCAATGAGCGGTTCGCTAAATCATGCACCGGAGCGGGTTTGCCCAACCATCGCTCGGAAAGAAAGCCACCGCAAACCGTGCCGTAACACAGCAATGCGATGTTCTGAGCTCGACAATAGGCCACCATCCCGTGATTCGGCCGATCATCCACCAGTGAGTATTGAACCTGATGCGATGTGATCGGTATCCCCGCTTCGACGAGTTCTTTCAGACGTGGCGTGTCGAAGTTCGTGACTCCGATGCGCGCGATTTTCCCGGCGCGACGCAGCCGGTCGAGTTCCAGAGCCGTCTCGATGTAGCGAGGTATGGCGAAGTCCCACCAATGAAATTGCACCAGATCCAGTCGCTCCTGCCCCAATCGCGCCAAGGATCGATCGACGATCGCTTCAACGTGCGGGCGATCAATAGAGTGCAGATCGGGGAGGTCAGGAACGAACTTGGTATGAATCTGTACCTGCTTCGCGTGCGCCGGGTACGCTCGACGGAAACTGCCGATCAGACGCTCGACGCCGGTATAGATATCCGCACAGTCGAAGGTGGTGATCCCCGCGTCGACGAACGTCGCCATATCCTTTTGCGCTAGTTCGGGATCGATGTCCCCATGATCACCGGCGAGGTGCCAGCCGCCTTTGATGATGCGCGAAATGGCGTAATCGCCGGACAGGGAAATCCGCGGAATCACCTCGGATTCTCGCCTGCGGGGGAAGTTGCGGTCACCTGCGAGCGCGTGAAGCGGCGGCGGCCCGTGCGGGTAATGCGAAAGCGCGTCGGACAGTTCGGGTCGGGGCAGGCGACCTCCGCATCGGTCGACATCCAATCATTCGGATCAGTAATGCGTTGTTTAGCGGGCAGTAGGGGTAACAATGCCGCCAATGAATAGATCGAAAATCCTTGGCCCGGCGGAAGCTTCAACATCTCGCCTTGCAGTTCGAAATAATCACCCAGTCGCGCGCCGCAATAAATCGTTCGGTCAGGCGGTCCTGTCACTTCGACACGTAGATCGTAAAGTTCGAACTCTTGAGGGTCCTGCGGGCCGTTGGGTGGCCTGGTCACGCGACTCCATCCCGTCGCAGCCAGAGCGACTCATCACTCATGACAAGATCGAACGCACGGCCAATGTCGGCTTCGAGCGCTCCACGCGCTGCAACGGCGTCGCCCCGCGACAGTGCATCGAGCATTTCGAGGTGAAAGTTCGTCCCGCGCCCTTCTCCGCCGTCAAAGAGCTCAGACGCCTCGCGCAGATATGGCCCAAACTGAAGCCACAGACTTTCGATGATCGGCAATAAAACCATGGACCCGGATTGGCGATAGATCGCGAAGTGAAAGGCCCGGTTCTGTTCCGCGCTTTCTTCGGAGACGTGCTCCTCATCCGTTTCGCTTTGGGCGACGATGAGCCGCCGGAGCGTCACCAGCGATTCATCGGTCATATTCGACGCAGCGCGCGATATCGCCAGTCCCTCGATCGCAAACCTCGTTTCCCGCAAGTCCTGCAACGCGTCTTTTGACAGGGCCGGTACGCGAACGGTCCGGCTGGGCAACGTTTCCAGCGCTCGCTCGACAGTCAAACGGTTGAGGGCATCGCGAACCGGCATGGCACTGGTGCCAAACGCCTCGGCTAGTTCGGCAATTTTCAATTTTTGCCCAGGCTCGAAACCGCCGCGCATCAACTGATCTCGCAGCGCGCAGTAGACGCGCTCCTGGACCGTCTCACGGGCAATACGGGCTACCCCGAGATTTGTACGGACGGACATCGGTGCATCCTTGATTTGTGATCACAGATTTATAATCAAAGATATTTGATATTGCAAGCCCCAATTTGCCCTCGAGCCCGCCAAATGGCTCCGCTGGGCCCCCCTGCGTGCGCATAGCGGATCATCAAGTAGCTCGACATTCGTGGACGGCGATCTCGAACTGATGGTCGAGTGGCTGCGGGCTCGGGGCTTGGCACCGCAGACGTCGTGGAGCCCGTGCGCGATCGCCTCTCGGCCGACTTGCGCTCACGTGTTCAATCACTGGACGTCCGTATAGAGAAGGCTAGCGCGAATTTCCCATCGACTTCATCAGCCGGTAGGTAAATTCGACGCTCTCGTCGAAGGCCCGCACACTGACTCTCTCGTCGCGCCCGTGAGCCCGATTCTCGCCTTCCTCAATCCAAATGCCGCTGATGTCGTAGCTCGGAATGCCGGCGTTGCGTGTTTGGCGGTCGTCGCTGAAGCCGGTGGCCATCGTGGGCATGATGGGTACACCGGGCCACATCGAATGTGCCAGTGTCGCCACTTGCTCGAGAATCTTCGGTGTGGGTGGAGATTCAGGGCTAATGATGGGCTTGGCATCAAGCGTAAGCGTCATTCGGCTGTCGCCCACCGCCTCGCTCAGCAGCGCCTGTACATGACCTTCGCTATCGCCCGGCAGCATGCGGCATTGAATTGTCGCCTTGGCCCGTTGCGGCAAGGCGTTCTCAGCATGGCCTCCGGAAATGAGCGTCGCGACGCAGGTCGTACGCAATTGCGCATTGCTCCAGGGATCCTCGCTCAATCGCTCGGCCGCGCTTGAGTCCACAGGCGATTGCGATACCGCGCGCAAGTCCGCCGCCTTCGTACCGGTACTGAGACCGGCGAGCTTGTCGAATGTTGCGCGGGTCGTGCTGGTCAGCGTGACGGGAAATTTGAGGGCCTCGATCCTACCCAAGGCTTGCGCCAGGCGATAGATGGCATTGTCGGGACCTGGCAGCGACCCGTGGCCGCCCGGACTGGTGGTCTCCAACGTGAACGTCACATAGTTCTTCTCGCTGGTCCCCAGTTCGAAGAATTGGAGCGCGCCGTTCTTCGTCGTGCCACCCCCGCCGTCGAGGTTCACTACCATGCCGGCCTCGATGAGGTCGCGATGCTCCTTGAGCAAGTAGGCAGGTCCGTTGGCATCGCCGCCTGCCTCTTCATCCGCCGTGAAGGCGACGATCACATCGCGAGTCGGGACATAGTGTTCGCGCTTCAGGCGGATCAGTGTCTCGACCAGGGCCGCATCGCCATCCTTCATGTCGATGGTACCGCGGCCATAGAACCAACCGTCTTTCTCTGTGAGCTTGAAAGGATCCGATGACCAGTCCTCAGCCTTTGCTTCGACCACATCGAGATGGCCGAGAAACAAAATGGGCGCCAAGGAATGAGACCGCGCCTTTGCACGCAGACGCACGATCAGATTGCCACTCTTGGGATGTTCCGGCGGCGCGATGAGGGTGACGTCGGAGGGCGTATAGCCCGCCCTGGACAGCCACTCCTGAATCGCCTCAGCCGCCGGCGTAGTACCGTGCGAATGGGTGGTATTGAGTTCCACCAGCCCTTTGAAAATATCGCGCGCCAACTCTTGGTCGACTGGCGGCGGCAATGTTTGCAGCGTGTCTTTGGCTGCCGCGTTCTGGATCACCGGCACGTAGCCTGCCAGACAAGCCGCGAGGAGTAGGCCTAAGCGCATGTAGTAATCCCTTTTTTTGACTTTCGCTTAAGAGTATACCGAACAGCCAGAGTCGCGACGTGGGCATTCATGCTCTGCAGAACCTCGAAGTCCGCTCCCATGTCCTCACCCTTCGCGAAGGTGAACTCGACTCCCGAATGTGCAACGGATGTTGACCGAGTCAGTAGCTCATCAAGCGTTGGCGTTTGGCTCAAAGGTGCAGCGGATAATCCTGCATCCGTATCGCCCCGGCTGGGGGCCCATTCAGCGACTCTACTGGCTATCCGTCGATCAGTCAGCTAACTTAACGCGTGACAACCAGCAACACTGTATGGCTGGATAGCGCAATGCTCGTGATCATCGAGATCCATGACCGGAAGTTCCCCTGGCAAGCGACCGCGGCATCTTTTTTTTCGGCCATATCACGTCGCAAGCGCGATTGCTTCTTCAGAGATGAAAATATTTTCTGCTTTCTTCACCCCAGCGACACGTTGGACGCAACACCACACAGTATTGTCACAGGCACCGACGTCTAACCAAGTGCTTCGGCTTCGCAAATGCGGACCGCCGGGTTTGAGAACACCCGACTGACGGTCGAGCACATGGTCTTTAAGTTTAGGGCGGTAATGACCGAGAAAGACGCAATCACGTCAGTCCTACAGCACTACATTGACGGCGCCAAGTCGGGATCCAGCGCCGAGATGCGACGCGCTTTTCACGACGACGCAACGATTTTCGGCTATGAGGGCGATAGCTTATTCGCGGGACCCATCCAACGGCTCTTCGATTGGCACGATCAGAACGGTCCGGCCGTGGAGCTCAAAGCGAATATCGTGAACATCGACGTCGCCGGCACCATCGCGACCGTGCGCCTCGAACTCGATAATTGGACAGGCACGAACTACACCGACCTATTCACGCTGCTTAAAGTGGATGGGCACTGGAAGATCATGAACAAGGTATTTCACATTAACGCCGATTCCGGATAGGCGAAGGCGCTGCCGGATCGCGAAGAACTCCCAACAATGCAGAAGTAGGTACACCTAAGGCGCGACGACATGTTCGACGGCGTGAGGCAAATGCAATGTCTTTTGAAGCTCAATCCCTATCTGTACTGACCCTCAACGTCTGGAATCGCGAAGGTCCGTGGCCAAAGCGTTTGTCGCTGATCAGGTCTTGGATTGGTCGCTTACAACCCGACTTGATCGGGCTCCAAGAAGTGCTAGACCCCAATCACACGCAAGAATTATTGAACGATTGCAATTTTCACAGCGAATGGATGGGCACGACTTCCGGTATTGCCATCGCCGCCCGATGGCCGATTCAAGATCGGCAAGAGCTCTGGTTACCAGCCGACGGCAAGTCAAATGGCGGCCCGGCGTTGCGCGGCATGGTGATCTCCCCCCACGGAATCATTCCGTTTACATGTGCAGCTACTTCATTTTACATGACACACCACGGATACAGGCGCGAGCGACAGATGCCCGCACTCAATGAATTTGCGCGTGGACGGGCCAAGAACGATTTTCCGGCGATTCTGGTCGGCGATTTCAACACCGATCCGGAATCCGCGGAAATTCGCTACCTCAAAGGACTGCAGTCATTGGAGGGAGGGAGCGCCTATTGGTGCGATGCGTGGGATCAGGCAGGCGAAGGCGGTAAAGGAACAACCTGGTCCAGGAGCAATGACTTTGCCGCATGGGCGCCGTGGCCAGACCGGCGCATCGACTACATCTTTGTCGCACAACCACGCCTCGATGGCGCCGGCACGATCGAACACTGCTCGGTCGTGTGCAACGAAAAAGTCGCCGACGTATGGCCCTCTGACCACTTTGGAGTGCTTGCTCGCGTGAGGGTAAGGTGATGTCCCAATGCCTGAGTATTGCGGGCAGGTAAATAGGTCCAATTTCGGCCGTCGTTTTTATACTAGTGTCATCTTCCGTCTGTGGAAATGCTTTCGAGGACAACGGGACACATCTCGCCTATGTACTGGGGAAGGGAGCACAGCAACTGCAGGCTTCGACCGCCTCCGAACTAGTCGTGCGCTACGAATCACTCGACAAGCTTAACGAGCCCTACTACGTCGAGATCACGCCCTCCATCTTAAGTGGACAGGCATCCAACATCTGGGGCAGCTATGTGGTCGTTTCTGGCAAGACCTCCGGCGGGACGAGCTACCACAATCGCTTCGTCCTTGTACCGCAGCGGCTCTAACTCAAGAAGGACCTAGGCGGCTCGACCGAACTCGTTTTGCGCAAGGACGGTGACCGCATCAGTGTCGTCGAGTTGCGGTAGGCGTGCACCGCCTAGGACGCGGGCGCTTTGCCTGCTTTCCTTGCTCAAAAGCATACGGTCGACATCTACGTCCTTGATCACATCTTAGGTGGATTTTGCAGTGTCACCACCGCGGTCAAAATACATCAATCGCCAGGGTTTCGCAGGTATCAATCGCGCACAAAGGATTTATAGACGGATGGTGACACTTTTGGGCGATTTGTCCGCGAATTTCGCATAGGCGAGGACTGCGCCACGGGAGTCCGGTCTTGAAGAGCGATTGGTGGCAAGGGTTCAATTGACGCGATCGGTAGTGCTATTCTCCTAGGCGTCGGTGCCCCGGAATCGGCCAACTTCAGACCGTGACTGTCATGAAATGGTTGATGTAAAGCGGTCGTTCGATTATCGGCTTGGCGCGACAATATTGCCTGTGGCCTGGTTATCGCTATCGGACGCAGTCAGGAATGTTGCGTCCGGCTTCCTTACGCAATACCAACAAGCTAATTACATCAACCACCGAATGCAAAACTGCGGCCGCTACTAGACCGATCCCAATAAGTACATGGCCCATCAGCACAGACGCAAGAAACACGAACCCGGCGTATCCCCACTTCGTCGGATTCATCGATTTGAAACCACCAGTGCCATAGTGAGCGAGCGTGAAAAGCAAGCTGGTCCACCAGATCCCCAGGAGCGGCTGCAGCGCTCCCCGACACAAAGCTTCTTCGCCTACACCGGCGCATAGGCCGAACCACAATGGGTTCAATCCACCGAGATCAGCTCGGTCGGCGAGTTCTAGCATTTGGGTCCTAAAGCCTCCGAAGATATTGATCTTGAGAACTACGATCCACGCGGGTATGGAAAATGCGAGACCAATCGCGATGCCCGCACCGACTTGCCAGACCAAACTTCTGCCATCTGCCACGACTGCCCACAGCGACTTCGGGCCAAATAAGG
>Ga0193726_1001208_pt1 | contig 21408 bp, 19 predicted proteins | sample H2c1metaG_FD_144928 | JGI IMG/M metagenome (GOLD analysis project Ga0193726, IMG submission 144928) | Soil microbial communities from a riparian zone of the East river system, Colorado, United States - H2c1 | ecosystem: Environmental > Terrestrial > Soil > Riparian zone | place: USA: East River... | reverse complement strand
GACTTACAGTCCGGCTGTGTACGCAGCGGGGGCAGCGTGCCTGATCGCAGCGCTCGCCATATTTTTGGTGCCTCGGCCGGCTCGGTCGGAGCTACCCAGCGGCCGGGTTGCAGCCGCCTGAAGGCAATCACTTCAAAAGGGGGATAGATCATGCCGCTCGCCAGAATTGACATCAGTAAAAATGCCTCGGACCAACTCGTTCGGATCGTGAGCGACGCGGTTTACCGGGCGATGGTGGAAGTCGCGAATGTTCCGGCGCACGACAAATTCCAGATCATCAATCGTCACGCGCCCGACGAGATTATTTATCCGCAAGAGGGATACCTCGGCGTGCAATACACCGCCGGCATCATTCTTATCCAGGTGACTTGGGTCGCCGGTAGATCGACCGACATCAAGAAAAAATTCTATCGCCAGATTGCCGACGAAATCCACGAAAAGGGCGGCGTTCGAAAACAAGATGTATGGATCAATCTCGTGGATTGCAGCCGCGAGGACTGGTCGTTTGGAAATGGCGAGATGCAATATGCGCCAAAGTAAACGCGCGGCCCTATGCGCTGCGGGCAATGGCGCCTTTCGAGCTTCATCGCCTAGTTCAGGCGCTGCAGGGTGACCTGTAGCCCATCCTTGGGCTTGGCGATGGGCACGAGCTGATACGGCATGACGTAGCCCGGCGCTATGCTCCAGCGATAACGCAGCAGCAATTGATGCATGATGGCCTTGACCTGCAAGGTGGCAAAGTGCTGGCCAATGCACATGTGCGCGCCGCCGCCAAAGGGCACCCAGGCAAATGCGTGCCGTTTGTCCTCCTGACGTTCTGGGCTGAACCGTTCGGGGTCGAATCGAGTGGGATCGGTCCACACCGAGGGCATGTAATGCACATGGATGGGGTAAACGCCGACCATCATCCCCGCGGGGATCTCGTATCCTTGAAATACCGTGTCCTTGGTACACATCCGCGGCATCGAGGTGAGCGGCGGCGTCAGGCGCAGCGCCTCGCGCATCGTCCACGAAAGATCTTCGAGCCGATCAAGATCGTCATACTCGAGTTGAGCCTTGCCCAGCGCCGCCGCCTTGGCGCGCAACCGCTCCTGCCATTCCGGATGGCGCGCCAGCAGATACATCATCGTCGTCAGCGTGCTGGTGGTCGTGTCGTGCGCCGCCATCATCAGGAATATCATGTGATCGATGATTTCCTGGTCCGTGAAGCGCTCTCCCTGTTCACTCTGCGCGTGGCAAAACTCACTGAAGAAATCATTGGTGTGGTTCCGGCGTTTTTCCGGCAACAGGGCGCGGAAACGCTTCACCAGCAATTCGCGTCCGCGAATGCCGCGCCACATCGTAAGTCCAGGTATGGGTACGCGAATGATGGCCAGGGATGCCGCCACCGTGGCCACGAAGGCTCGATTCAGATCCTTGGCGCTGCGGCCGAGTTCAACCCCCATGAACACGGAAGCGGCAAGGTCCAGCGTGAGCTGCTTGAGCAGGGGAAACATCTGGCGCGCGGCCGAGCGCGTCGTCGCCGGCATCCAGGCTTCGATGCCGACATCGATGGCCGGGCTCATTTGCGCAAGATAGGTGCGCAAGGCCGGCTTTCGAAACGCCACCTGCATGATGCGCCGCTGATAGCGGTGCTCATCGCCGTCCATGGCCATGATGGCGCCGGGAAACACCCGGCCGATATATGGCTCCCAGCCCCGCGCGCTGGAAAAAGCGCCGTCGCGATTCTTCCAGACGAATTCCAGCGCGTCCGGCCCCAGCAGGCTGATCATGCCGCCGCGGCCGATGGCGATCCGCCAAATGGGACCGTGGGTTTTCTCGAGCGCCATCAAATGGCCGACCAGATCTTTGCGCATCGCCATGATCTGTCCCAAGACCGAGGAACGGTGCGTCGGAATCGTCTTGTAGGGAGCGGTGCTCGGTCCCAGGGTCGGCGAGAGCTGCGTCGCTGGCTCATTCATTTTAGGTCATGCTAGCAGATCCTTCAGTTTAGGCTGATTCATCGACGCCGGGGGCGCCGGCGCCGACCGCCCACCACAGGCCGGATTTTCATCAATATCGTTTTGGCATAGCCATATATCGGGCGGCGACTATGCTGATGCGCAAGATGCCCGGATAATAGCGGTGATGGCTACCATAGGAACAGAACGGGTATTGACGGTCCATCATTGGAACGAGACCGTGTTCAGCTTTACCACCACACGCGACCAGGCTTTGCGATTCGAGAACGGCCATTTCATCATGCTGGGGCTGCGGATTGACGAAAAGCCCGTCATGCGAGCTTATAGCATTGCCAGTGCGAATCATGAGGAGCATCTGGAGTTCTTGAGCATCAAGGTCCCCGATGGGCCGCTGACCTCGCGCCTTCAACATATCAAGCCCGGTGATGAAGTTCTCATCAGCCGCAAGCCGACCGGCACGCTGCTGTTGCACGATTTGAAGCCGGGTAAGCGTCTCTACCTCTTGAGTTCGGGCACGGGTCTGGCGCCGTTCATGAGCCTCATCAAGGATCCGGAAGTCTATGAACGATTCGAGAAAGTCATTTTGGTTCACGGTGTGCGCTACAGAAGCGAACTGGCCTATCGGGATTACATCGAATGGGAATTGACGCACCACGAATATCTCGGTGAGCTGGTTCGGGAGAAGCTGGTTTACTTCCCAACCGTCACGCGCGAACGGTTTCGCTACCAAGGCCGCGTCACGGCTTTGATCGAAACCGGCAAGCTTTTCGAAGACATTGACATGCCTGCCCTGAATCCGGCGGAGGACCGGGTCATGATTTGCGGCAGTCCCGCCATGCTGAGCGATCTGTCCGCCATGCTGGATGCGCGAGGATTTCAGATCTCACCCCACGTGGGGGAGCCCGGCGACTATGTCATCGAGCGCGCGTTCGTCGCCCGGTAAGGTCGGAGCGGCTTCGCTTATACAGTAGTCGCGGCTCCCGACTACTGGATTTACGAACGTTGAGTCGGCGCGTAGAGTTTGCGGCATGACGCGCAATTTCTTTGGCCATCAATCCTTCAAGGGCAGGGGCGCTTCGTCAAATGTTCCGGGTCGATTCGATGCGCTCAATCTCGAGCAAACCGATGACGGCTGGTATCGGGACGAGATCGTCGAGAACTTTACCGAAACCGTGCTGCCGGATCGAGCCCGCAGTGTGATCACCTCGAACAATTCGCCTGATGTCGGATTTGAAGTCTCGATAAACCCGTACCGCGGCTGCAGTCATGGCTGCATTTATTGCTTTGCGCGTCCCACGCATTCCTATCTCGGGCTATCGCCGGGGCTGGATTTTGAAACCAAGCTTTTCTACAAAGCCGATGCCGTCACTCTCTTGGAAGCCGAGCTCGCCAAGCCGAAATACCACTGCAAAACCATTGCGCTCGGCATCAACACTGATAGCTATCAGCCGTTGGAGAAGCGGCTGGAGGTCACGCGGGGCATCCTCGGCGTGCTGGCACGCTGCCGTCACCCGGTCACCATCGTCACCAAGAGCGCCTTGATAATCCGCGACCTTGATTTGCTCAGCGATCTGGCGAAAGACCGGTTGGTGTCGGTGATGTTGAGCATCACTTCTCTGACCGCTGATATCAAACGAACCTTGGAGCCGAGGACCGCCTCGCCGCAGGCGCGATTGCGGGTGATTCAGCAACTATCCGAAGCGGGCGTTCCGGTCGGCGTGCTGATCGCACCGGTCATACCGGCAATCACCGACCACGAAATAGAGGATATCTTGAGCGCGGCAAGATCCGCCGGCGCCACGCGCGCGGGCTACGTCTTGCTGCGGTTGCCGCATGAGCTGAAGATACTTTTTCGCGAGTGGCTCGCCGAGCATTATCCTGACCGTGCCAAGCACGTCATGTCGCTGATCAATCAGGCGCGCGGCGGCAAGGACTATGATTCGCAATTCGGCGTGCGCATGCGCGGTACCGGTCCTTATGCCGAACTTCTGCGCACGCGATTCGATCTGGCGAAGCGCAAGCTGGGCTTCTCAGGCGCAGAGGAGCGCCACGACCTCGATACGACCCTGTTTCGCCCACCCAACCTGAACACACTGCAGCTCAACCTCGGATTCTGATCAAGCGTCGCCGGCGTTCCGTGTGACGATGAGCTGAAATTTTCGCGTGCGCTCATTCAGCGGAATGTCCGCAACGATCGGTACCTCGAATGTGACGTTGCCGAGGCCTTTCTGCCCGAGAATTTCCCTCAAGCGAGCCGTCACGCCGGCAGCCGCGGCGGTTCGATCTTCATCGTCCAGGCCGGCATCGACGCAGATCGGAAAGCGAAATGAACTCGGCCCCGTGATCTGCATCTGGAATCGCGCAACCCCGCCCACGAATATCTCATTGATGGTGTGTGGGCTGATGAAATCCTTGACTCCCGCGCTGTTGACAAACACCGGCATCTGCTCGGTGCGGCCCACCAGGTTCTCGATCACGATGCGGCGCGCATCCGGCGCACTCACGGGGCGCAGAATATCCGACATCCGGTAGCGGATCAGAGGCATGGTGAAATTGTAGAGATTGGTGATGATCGAGTGATCTTCGTAGAACTCGAACACCAAATCGTCGTCCATGAGCGTCATGGTGTCGGTGCCGGGGTTCGATAACCCCAACATCATGTGTTCGGTACAGGCATAGATGCTGGAAGCGGCCGCGCCGCCGAAGGCGGCGGAAAGAAATTGCATGTCCGCGGCCGTCACCATTTCTCCGGTGGCGGCTACGGCAACCGGTTTGATGTCGAGCCTGCCGGCGCGCTGTTCCTCGCCCAGCATTTTCAAGGCCGTGGTATAGCCCCACAGCATATCGGGCCGGAATTGATTGATGCGTTCCACTACCTGCGGCAGCGGTGTGTTGACCTCGAACGCCTGCGCATTGATGAACAGCCGTCTCACGCCCTGCTGCAGGGACGCGATGCTGGTGACGCCGGCGAAATGACCGCCGGTCGCGCCGTAAAACGCCACCCGAATCCGGCGGGGGCGCAAGTGCGTGCGCGGAAACAAGCTGCGATACGCCTCGCGGTTGCGCATGGCCGCGGCGCGCATCCGCGCATGATCGGCCGGCGAGTACAGGAAGTAGCCGACCTCGCCGGAGGTACCCGAGGTGTGCACGACGGTAAGCTCATTGAACAGCAGTTCTTTGGGATCCTTGGAGCGGCTCAGGAAATCGGCGACGATCTGTTTGCTGATGCGCGGATCGGTGACGATGTCATTGAAATTCGCCATCAGAAGCGATTTCGTCAGCACCGGGAAGTCCGCCGGCGTGCAGGTATTCAAGTCGATCGCGCGCTCGCGGACGATGTTGGCGTAGTAGGGGGCATGCGCATGGGCATGGCGCGCCAGACCGCGGAACTTCTGTTTCTTGAGCGCCTCGAGTTCGGCGCGGGATTTAGGATATGCCATCTGGGCGCCTCTGCAATTGAACGGCCGGATTGGTCAGATTAAGCTCGCGAGCAACTCGGTCGCCGGCGCGACTCTAATACCGTCTGGGGTCCGGTACAGGCCAATGGTTGGTCCTTTTGTGATGACACGCTATTCTTGTCACTCCCGGCTACTATCGCAATCGATATACTCGTCCATATACTCGCACGAATACGCAAAATTCCGCCGAAGCGCACCGCATGGAAAACACTGCAAAAATAGGCATTTCCTCCGAAAAACGTAGTGTTTTGATCGACCGGAGGCTGTCGGTCGCCCCCATGATGGACTGGACCGACCGCCACTGTCGGTTCCTGCATCGGCTTTATGCGCCCCATGCCTTGCTTTACACGGAAATGATCGTTGCCGCGGCCATCGTGCGCGGCGATGTGCGCCAATTGCTCGACCATGATGCGGGCGAGCATCCGGTCGCGCTGCAGCTGGGCGGCTGCAACCCCGCGGAGCTGGCCAAGGCGGCACGCATCGGCACCGCCGCCGGCTACGCTGAAATCAATCTGAACGTGGGCTGCCCCAGCGATCGCGTCAAGAACGGCTCCTTCGGCGCCTGTCTCATGCTCAAGCCCGTGTTGGTGGCCGACTGCGTGCGCAGCTTGCGCGAGGCCACCCATTTGCCGGTCACGGTGAAGTGCCGCATCGGCATCGATGAGCGCGACGACTATGAGTTCTTCTGTGAATTCGCCGATACCGTGGTGGCTGCAGGCATCGATGCGCTCATCGTGCATGCGCGGGCTGCGATCCTGGCAGGCTTGTCCCCCAAGCAAAATCGCGAAATTCCGCCGCTTAAACACGACTTCGTGCATCGACTCAAGCGCGAACGACCCGAATTGACCGTGATATTGAACGGCGGACTGTCCGATGGCGCGGCGGTGAGCGCGCACTTGAGCGAGGGCATCGACGGCGTCATGCTGGGGCGGGCCGCCTATCATCGTCCCGCATTGCTCGCCGAACTGGAGCGGAGCCTGATCAACCCCGCTTGGGCGATTCCGGAGCCCTGGCAGATCGTCGAGCGCATGGTTCCCTATGCGAAAGCCTGCGCGCAGCGAGGTATGCGCTTGCATTCGATCACTCGCCATATGCATGGCGTGATGGCGGGCCGCGAGGGTGCTCGGGCGTGGCGCCGGTTTCTCTCCGAGGTCGCGGCGCGCCCGGAAGCGGCTCCGGAAACGCTGTTTTCGGCGTTGCCCATCATAAAACAGGGCATCGCTGCATAAAGCCCTTAAGCGGGCTCAACCTACAATAAGTATAATAATGTTGGCAATGGGCAAAGAAATCGAAGTCGCCATCCTGTTTGCCGATGTCGTCGGCAGTACCAAGCTCTACGAGCTGCTGGGAGATCTGCGCGCGCGCGACATGGTCGGCATTTGCATCGACGTCATGCGCGCGGCGACCGACCAGAATCACGGTACGGTCATCAAAACCATGGGCGATGAGGTGATGGCGACCTTTCCCACCGCCGACGATGCCTTGAATGCGGCCGCACAGATGCAGAGACAGATCACCTCGCATCCTCAGCTCAAGGTCGATGAGCAGACCGTTGCCATCCGCATCGGCTGCAACTTCGGTCCGGAGCTGAGGATGGTTGAGCGCTTGTCGCCCGACTGGCGCACCTCGGTGCGCCAGATCGACATTGCAACGCTCAAGGGGCGCAGCAGCGAGGTGGCGCTATTCGAAGTGTTGTGGCAGACCGAGGATGTCACCAGCATGGTGCCGGAAATCGCCATTACCTCTCGGGAGCGCGAGAAGGCGAGCAAATCGCAACGCCTGCGCCTGCGGTATCAGGGGCAGGAAGTCCTCGTGAATGAGACTCGCGCCAACATCACCATCGGCCGCGCCGAAGAAAACGACCTGGTGGTGAAAGGCAATCTCATTTCGCGCCTGCACGCCCGCGTGGAAATCAACCGCAATAAGTTCATGCTGATCGATCAGAGCACCAACGGCACGTTTGTTTTGGGTAAGGACGGCGAGGAAGCCTTTGTACGCCGCGATTCCATGCAGATTCGCGGCGAAGGGTTGATCGGGCTCGGCAAGGCGCCCGACAGCAACTCGTCCCAGGTTATCCGCTACACCTGCGAGGAATGAACCCGCTCCACCGCGCTCTTCAGCTCGGCTTTGAGTGATTGCGGTACGCGGTCGCCGAATTCGGCCAGGTACTTGTCGATTCCGGCAAATTCTTCCCGCCAAAGTTGCGGATTGACCGCCAATAGTTCCTCGAGCGCGGCCGGGCTGATCTGCAATCCCTGTAAATCCAAATCCGCTGGATTGGGCAGATGCCCGATCGCGGTGTCGCGCGCCGCGGCTTTGCCCTTGCAGCGATCGATGATCCAACGCAGAACGCGCAAATTTTCGCCATAGCCCGGCCACAAATACTTGCCGGCGGCGTCCTGGCGGAACCAGTTGACGTGAAAGATTTGCGGCGGCGTTTTGAGCTTCGCGCCGACATTGATCCAATGCGACCAATAGTCGCCGAAGTTGTAGCCCGCAAAGGGCTTCATGGCCATCGGATCTCGCCGCACCACGCCGATCGCGTCCGTGGCGGCAGCCGTGGTCTCCGAGGCCACGCCGGCGCCGACGAGAACGCCGTGCAGCCAATTTCGCGCTTGGTACGCGAGGGGTGCAAGGGCGCGGCGGCGTCCGCCGAACACGATTGCCGAAATCGGTACGCCGCCAGGCGCATCGGCAAGCTTCGAATAGCTCGCGTTTTGCTTGGCGGACACGGTGAAACGAGAATTGGGTTGTGCCGCAGGACCATTGCTCGAGTCGTAAGGCCGTCCCTGCCAATCGGTCACGGGCTCGCCTTCAGTCAAACCCTCCCACCAGGGTTGGTTGTCGGCAGTCAAACCGACATTCGTAAAAATCGTGTCCTTATGAATCATCTCGTACGCATTGCGATTGGTCTTGGCGTTGGTCCCCGGCACCACGCCGAAATATCCCGATTCGGGATTGATGGCGTACAGACGACCGTCCTTGCCGGGGTGCAGCCACGCGATGTCATCGCCCACGGTCCAGACCTTCCAGCCCTTATAGCTGGCCGGCGGAATCAGCATCGCCAAATTGGTTTTGCCGCAGGCGGAAGGGAAGGCGCACGCCAGGTAGTGAATCTCACCCTGGGGATTTTCGATGCCGACGATCAGCATGTGCTCCGCCAACCAGCCCTCGGTGCGCGCCTGCCAACTGGCAATGCGCAACGCATGACACTTCTTGCCGAGCAGCGCGTTGCCGCCGTAGCCGGAGCCGAAGCTCTTGATGGACAGCTCCTCGGGGAAATGCATGATGAAGCGGCGTTCGGGATTCAAATCGCCGGTGGAATGCAGACCCCGGACGAAGGTGCCGTCGCGCGTGATGCGCTCCAGCGCTGCGTGCCCCATGCGCGTCATGAGTTGCATGTTGAGCACGACATAGGCGCTATCGGTGATCTCAACGCCGCAGCGTGAGAAGGGCGAGTCGATGGGGCCCATGCAATAGGGCACCACGTAGAGGGTGCGACCCTGCATGCAGCCTGCGAACAAGGCGTCCATTTGCGCATGCGCTTGTTTCGGGGCTATCCAATGATTATTGGGGCCTGCGTCTTCTTTATTCTTCGTGCAAACAAAAGTCAGGTGCTCCACGCGCGCGACATCCGAAGGATGCGAGCGCGACAGCACGCAACCGGGAAAGCTTTGCGGGTTGAGCGGCAGCAATTGCTTATCCGCCACCAACTCACGTTTGAGGGCCGCGAATTCAGCATCGCTGCCATCGCACCAATAGATCTTCTGCGGTTGCGTGAGCTTGGCGACTTCCTCGACCCACGCCGCGACGTCGCGATTCATGGAGGCAAGTGTCACGTGCTGAGGGGCTGTGGCCATGGCGGTCCCTTAGTAGAGAGCTTTATAGGCCGATAAGGATGACAGATGGGTCTGGGCTCGCCAACTCCCTTTCATATGTGAGAATCCGCCGACAATTGAGTTTGCAGGCACCGCTTGAAGAATCTCTCCCTGACAGCAGAATCGAAATTCGAAATTATTCATAAGTACATGATTATAAATGTCTTATAATCGACTGACCGCGATGAGGCGCACCAACAATATGTACAGAAGCAGTTTCCACGCATCGCTTGGGTTGCTTATCGCCGTCCTTGTGGTCACAGCTGCCCATGGCCAAGCGGATTCAGGATCGATCGCCATCAAGGCGATCGCCGAAGTCGAATTGCAGACCCTTGAGCGTGGGCGGGAGATATCGAAATTGGTGCCCGCGGACCGGGTGGTGTCGGGCGATTGGGTCATTTACACCCTCGAGGTGCGCAACACCGCTTCGGCCACCATTCCCGCACCGACGGTGACCTACCCGGTTCCGGAGCATATGTCATACGTGGCCGAATCGGCGGTGGGGCCCGCAACCGAAGTCAGCTACTCGGTGGACGGGGGCAGCCACTTTGATGTGGCGGAGAATTTGAAGATTCAGGACGCGGATGGACAGCTGCGTCCGGCCGGCGCCGCCGACTACACCCACATCCGTTGGCAATTGAAGAATAGCCTGAAGGCCAATTCCGTGGCGTTTGTGCGTTTTCGCGCACGCGTGAAATAGTCCGCGCCGATTCGTCGTAGGCTATTCCTTCCAAGCAAGCTATGCCGTGTAAGAAATGATCCGATGAACAGCGACTACAAAGAAATTTTCAGCACGGCCGGCCCGCTGGCGCGGGCACTGCCCAACTATGCCTATCGGCCCGAGCAGGCGGTGATGGCCAAAGCGGTGGGCGCGGCGCTTGCGCGGCTCGAGCCCCTGATTGTCGAAGCGGGCACGGGCACCGGCAAGACCTTTGCGTACCTCATACCCGCGCTGCTGTCCGGACGCAGCGTCATCATTTCGACCGGCACGCGGACGCTACAAGATCAACTGTTCCGCCGCGACGTGCCGATGTTGGCGAAGGCCTTGGGGTTGCCGGTCAAGATTGCGCTGCTCAAGGGCCGCACCAATTATCTTTGCCGGCATCGTCTGGAACTCGCAACCCAACAGGGCTCATTGCTGGCCCCGGAGCGCAATGTCGCCGGCATGCTTGCACGGGTGTCGCGCTGGGCGGCAACGACGAAGAGCGGCGATCTGGCCGAGCTCACCGACCTGCCGGAGCAGTCCCCGGTGTGGCCCAGCATCACCTCGACTCGCGAGAATTGTCTGGGCCAGGAGTGCGCGCAATTTTCGCGCTGCCATGTGTTCGACGCCCGCCGCAACGCGCAGGCCGCGGACATTGTCGTGGTGAACCATCACTTATTGTTGGCGGATTTGGCGCTGAAGGACGAGGGATTCGGCGATCTCTTGCCCGGCGCCGAGGCGGTCATCTTGGATGAAGCGCATCAAGTGCCGGATATCGCAGCGCAGTTCTTCGGCCAGGTCTGGTCGGTGCGCCAGGTGCAGGTCTTGATGCGGGACATTACCGCCGAGTTGGCGGCTGCAGCGATTCGCGCGCCGGCCATTGTCGAAGCGGTGCTGGCGTTGGATGGGCACCTGGACGGATTGAGATTTGCTCTGCAACGCTCCGCCGGCCGCTATGAATGGTCGGACCTGCCGGACTCCTTTTTGGATGCGCTGCCGGAAATCGAAAATGCCTTGAGCGATTTGGCGGTGCAACTCGAGAACTTGGGCGGCGGTGCCGGCACCGCGAACTGCTCGCGCCGCGCCGCGAAAGTGGCCAATGCCCTGGCAGAGTTGCGCGAACTGTCGGACGATTCCGGATTGCGCTGGGTCGAGGCCGCGGCGAACGGCATGACGCTGCAGTTCACGCCATTCGAGATTGCCGAGCGTCTGCGCGAGTACGTCGAGTCGCGGCCCTGCGCCTGGATATTCACCTCGGCGACCTTGGCGATCGGTGAAGATTTCTCGCACTTTGCCGCCCGGATTGGTCTTGGCGAAGCGCGCACGCTGCGCATCGACAGTCCCTTCGATTACTCAAGCCAAGCTCGGTTGTTTCTGCCGCCCCGCATGCCCGAGCCGCTGGACCCGGCATTCGCCGACCGATTTATCGACGCCTGCGCGCCGCTGCTCGAGGCGAGCGGTGGTCGGGCATTCCTGCTTTACACCAGCTATCGCGGATTGGCCGAGGGTGTTCGCGCGCTGAAGACGCGTTTTCCCGATCCGCCTTTCCCGGTTCTGGTGCAGGGCGAGGCGCCGCGCGAAGCGTTGTTGAATCGATTTCGAGAACTCGGCAACGCCGTGCTGCTGGCGACGGGAAGTTTTTGGGAAGGCGTGGACGTCAAGGGTGATGCGCTCTCCATCGTTGCGATCGATAAGTTGCCTTTCGCTGCGCCCGATGATCCGCTGCTCAAGGCCCGTCTGGAAGGCATTCGCCGGCGGGGCGGCAATCCTTTCTTCGAGTATCAATTGCCGCAGGCGGTGCTGGCATTGAAGCAAGGGGTCGGACGACTGATTCGCGATTTCGATGATTTTGGCGTGATCGTCATTGGCGATCCCCGCATCAGGACAAAAGCCTATGGGCGCGTGTTCTTGGAGTCGATGCCGCCGAGTCCGATCGTCACCGAGAGCGCGGTGGCCGCCCAATTCTTGAGCGATCGATTGGCGCGCCAGGCAGCGATGCCTGCCAACGCGGAAGCATCGAGATAATGCGCGTTCTGGCGTTGGATGCGGCAACCGAGGCGTGCTCGGTTGCGCTGCTGTCGAACGGCGATGTGATCGTGCGCATGCTCCACTCGGGCAAAAGCAGCGCGCAGCAAATCTTGAGCCTGGTTGAAGAGGTGCTGGCTGAAGGACAGGTATCGTTAGCTATGCTCGACGGTATTGCCGCGAGCATAGGACCGGGCGCTTTTACGGGTGTCAGGATCAGCGTGGCGGTTGCGCAAGGACTGGCATTCGGCGCAGGTCTCAACGTTGCGCCGGTCACGACGCTCGAGGCGCTGGCGCTGCAAGTTTTGTACGCTGCCCCCGGTCCGGTCCTTGCCTGCCTGGATGCGCGCATGGGCGAGGTGTATTGGGGCTGCTTCACGGCGGATGCTGCGCGAGGGGTGATCGAGAGCGGCGCGCTCAAAGTGGGACCGCCCGCGAGCGTAGCCGTTGAGCTCAAGGGTCGGCATATCGGCATCGGGCGCGGTTTTTCAGCTTATCCTGAGCTTGCCAAGATTCCGGGCGTCGAGATCAATTCGCGAGACAGCCTGGCTTTGCCGAATGCCCGCGAATTCGCGCAGCTGGGCGCCCTGCGGCTCGCGGGCGGCGGCGGACTCGACCCCGCGGATCTCCAGCCGCTCTATTTGAGAGACAAAGTGGCACTGACCGAAGCGGAACGCGCCGCGCAGTCGTCAAGACAGTTCCCATAGTCATGGAACTGTCACAATCGAAGTCTGTAATACTCGGCTTTGGAATCAAGGGACTATAGTAATGTCAGCCAGGCGCATCCTTGTGGTCGAAGACGAAAAGGCCATTCGCGACATGATTGCATTCGGATTGCGGCGCGCGGGCTATGAAGTTCGTGAGGCTGAGGACTGCCGGGAGGCCCGCGCTCGCATTGTGGACGTCCGGCCCGATCTCATGCTGGTCGACTGGATGTTGCCCGATATGAGCGGCCTGGAGCTGACCCGATCGCTGAAGCGCGCCAAGGACACCGAGGAAATTCCGGTGATCATGCTCACCGCCAGGGCGGAGGAGCAGGACAAGGTCAATGGTCTGGAGGGCGGCGCGGACGACTATATTACGAAGCCTTTTTCGCCGCGCGAATTGCTGGCACGGATCCAAGCGGTGTTGCGGCGTGCGGCACCCGCAGGCGCAGACGACATCGTGGAAGTTGAGGGCCTGAAGCTCGATGACTCGAGCCATCGGGTCAGCGCCGGTGAGCGGGAAATCGCCCTGGGGCCCACCGAATACCGCTTGCTGCATTTCTTCATGACCCACCCAGAACGGGTATTTACGCGCGGTCAGTTGCTCGACCGCGTCTGGGGGGGTAATACTTACGTCGAGGAGCGTACCGTGGATGTGCACATTCGCAGACTGCGTAAGGCGCTCGAGCCCTTTTCATTGGAAAAATTGGTGCAAACAGTGCGTGGCGCGGGTTACAGATTCTCGACGCGAGACGCCTAAGCGAGCAGGCTCTAAAGCCCATGGCAGCGATGTGGACCTTCGCGCTCGCGCGGCTCGCGGGCATTTTGCTGTTGGGCCTGTGTGTGGGTCTGCTGATCGGGCCCATTTGGGTGTGGATCTTGGGGTCAGCCTGGCTGTACTTGGGCTGGCAGTTGCTGAATCTCTATCGGGTGGACCGCTGGCTGCGGCTGCGCTCGCAGATCGACCCCCCCAACATCGGCGGAATTTGGGGCGACATCATCGCCCAGGTCATACGCCTGCATCGCCGCAAGCAGTATCACAAGCAGCGTCTGGTACAGCTCTACCGTGAATTGCGCCGTTCCACCGCCGCGCTGCCCGACGGGGTCATCATTTTAAGTCCGCAGCGCGAGATCGTCTGGTTCAATCGCCAGGCCGCGCGATTGTTGGGCTTAAGAAGGCCGGTGGACGTGGGCCTGCGAATCGACAACCTGATTCGCGCTCCCGAGTTTGCGCACTACTTGCACAGCGATGATTTCTCGATGCCGCTGGTCATCCGCCCGCCGGTGCAGATCGACATGTTTTTGGCCTTGCAAATGGTTCCGTACGGCGGCGGCCAATCTCTATTGCTGGTACGGGACGTGACGCGGCAGATGCGTCTTGAAGCGATGCGAAAAGACTTTGTCGCCAACGCCTCGCACGAGCTGCGTACGCCCCTGACGGTGATTTCCGGATACTTGGACACCTTGGCCGATGATCCGTCGGTCGATCCAGCCTGGGACGGCCCGATCAAGGACATGCGGGCCCAGGCGCAACGCATGAACGCCATCATTGCCGACCTGCTGGAGTTGTCGCGCTTGGAGTCCGCGGACGGCGAGGCGGCGCGCGATCCCATCGACGTGCCGCACATGCTGGAACGGCTGCATCGCGATGCGCTGATCAGTGCGGATCGGCCGCGCCAAGTGTTGTTGGATCTGGAGTCCAGCGACGGCCTGTACGGATCGGCGCACGAAATTGAATCCGCGTTCACGAATCTGCTGGTGAATGCGCTGAAATACACCATGCCGGAAGGCTCCGTGCGGATGCGTTGGTGGAGCGACGATCAGGGGGCCTATTTCTCCGTGATCGACAGCGGCATCGGCATCCCCGCGGAGCACATTCCCCGCCTTACCGAGCGCTTCTATCGAGTCGATGCGGGGCGGTCGCGCGGGCAGGGCGGCTCGGGGTTGGGATTGGCTATCGTCAAGCATGCGCTGCAGCGCCACGGTGGCTGGCTGGACGTTCAGAGCACGGAGGGCAAGGGCAGTACCTTTACCTGTCACTTCCCCCAGCAGCGAATCTGGAAACTGGAGCTGCGCAACGCCGCAAGCGCATGAAAGTCACAAATATCACGTACACGGTTGACGTGGCCTACAATCGGATGTAAACGAACGCCAGTATTTTGTCCGCACGCACTTTGGTTGCAGTAAGGTTGAATCTATGGAAACCGCCGATCTTACCCATCATATTTCCCGCCGCTTCAATGAAGACTTGGAGAAGGTGCGCAATCAGGTGCTGCAAATGGGCGGGTTCGTCGAACAGCAGCTGCACAAGGCGATCACCGCCCTGGTCGAAGGCGACAGCCGCTTGGGCGAATCGGTCGCGACCGATGACTACAAAGTCAATGGCATGGAATTATCGATCGACGAGGAGTGCAGCCGAATCCTGGCGATTCGAGCGCCGGCGGCCGGCGATCTGCGCGTCATCGTCGCCATCATCAAAACCATCACCGACCTCGAGCGTATCGGCGATGAAGGCGAAAAGATCGGCTACATCGCATCGCGTCTGGCCACGATGGAGAGGCCGGCGGACAAGTACCGCGAGGTCAAACACCTGGGCCGGCAGGTGGCGCAGATGGTGCACGATGCGCTGGATGCATTCGCCCGCATGGATTCACAGGCCGCGCTCAAGACCGCCCAAGAGGACAAAATGGTGGATGAGGAGTACGAGTCGATCCAGCGTCAGTGCATCACCTTCATGATGGAAGACCCGCGCACCATCCGGCGCGCGCTCGAAATCATGTGGATCGTGCGTGCGTTGGAGCGCATCGGCGATCATGCAAAAAACATCTGCGAATATGTGATCTACATGGTGCATGGCAAGGACATTCGCCATTCCTCGCTCGAGGACGTGGCGAAGCAGATCGACGCGGCGCACGCCCTCATGCGCCGCTGATGACGGCGCGGCGCGGGAACCTTCTTGGATTTTTGGCCTGCGCGTGCTTGCTGGCGTACGCCTATTACGCGCAGTACGTAATGCATTTGGAGCCCTGTCCGCTGTGCATGTTCCAGAGATACGGCGTAATCGTTCTGTGCCTGGTCTTCCTGATCGCGGCGCTTCACGACCCCGCGGCCTTCGGCAGGCGGCTGTATGCGCTGCTCTTGTCGCTGGCCGCGCTGGCCACGATCGGCATCGCGTTGCGCCATCTCTATATTCAGAGTTTACCGCCCGGCAGCGTGCCGGCGTGCGGCGCATCCTTGGACTTCATGCTCAAGGTTTTTTCCTTGAGCGAGGTGCTGATCAAGGTGCTGACCGGATCCGGTGAGTGCGCCAAAGTGACCTGGGAGTTCCTGGGGTTGGCGATGCCGGCGTGGGTGTTGATCAGTGCCGTCGTCTTGGGCGGATTCGGATTGTGGGTCAACCTGCGGCACCAGCCGCCCATCCTGCGCTTCTGATGTCCAGCACCCTGCAATTGACTCAGGCGTTGATTGCGCGCCAGTCAGTCAGCCCCATCGACGGCGGATGTCAGACGCTGATGATCGAGCGACTCGCGGCGGTAGGTTTCGCGGTCGAAACCCTGCGCTTCGGGGCGGTCGATAATTTCTGGGCCAAGCGCGGCAGCGGCGGTCCGGTGTTTTGCTTTGCCGGCCATACCGACGTCGTGCCCTCGGGGCCCCTGGATGAATGGCGCACCGATCCATTTGAGCCCGTGATCAAAGACGGGCTTTTGTATGGGCGCGGCGCGGCAGACATGAAAAGCGGCCTTGCGGCGATGTTGACGGCCAGCGAAGAATTCATCGGCCAGTACCCGAAACACCGCGGCACCATCGCCTTCTTGATCACCAGCGATGAGGAAGGCCCCTCGGTCGACGGCACCCGCCGCGTCGTTGAGGTGCTGCGCGAACGCCAGGAGAGCATCGATTGGTGCCTGGTGGGCGAGCCCTCGAGCGAGAGTACGCTGGGCGATACCATCAAGATCGGGCGCCGCGGCAGCCTGAGCGGTCGACTGACGGTGCACGGTATCCAGGGCCATATCGCCTATCCGCAGCTCGCGGATAACCCGGTGCACGCTCTGGCGCCTGCGCTGGCGGAGCTCACGGCCCGCGTCTGGGATCACGGCAATGAGCATTTTCAACCCACCACTTTTCAGGTATCGAATATTTCCGCGGGAACCGGCGCGCCGAATGTCATCCCCGGCGAACTGCGGGCACGTTTCAATCTGCGCTTCTCGACCGAGCAAACGATTGACGGCCTGAAGCACATCGTCGAAGAAATCCTAAAGAGGCACAAGGTCAAGTACTCGCTGGAATGGTTCATCTCCGGACACCCGTTTCTCACCGTTCCGGGGACCTTGTCGCAGGCCGCGACCCGCGCCGTGCAAGAGCAATTACAGATCAGCCCGAAGTTGACGACCGGCGGGGGGACATCGGACGGGCGGTTCATCGCGCCCATGGGCGCTCAGGTCATTGAACTCGGCGTCATCAATGAGTCCATCCACAAGGTGAACGAATGCGTGCGGGTCGAGGACATCGATCGCCTGCACTCTATTTATCGGCGCACGCTGGAACTCTTGCTTGCATGACGGTGTCTCACTCGTGACACTGGGATGACCATGACCAAATCCACACGACTTTATGCGCTGACTCTTACCTGGCTCCTGGCGGCCGCGCTTTCCGGCTGCGTTGGGTTCGGCAAGTGCGATCCCGCGACTTGCACCGGCGATAAGAAAATTACTGCCGATGTGTACGCGATGATCAAGGAGCATCGGGAGTTCGGAGCGCCGGGGAGCATACGCGTGCAAACCTTCAGCGGTGTCGTGTACTTGAATGGCCTGGTCGAGACGGACTTTGAGCGCCGCAGCGCCGAGTCGCTGGTGATGCAGGTCGCGAACGTCAAGGACGTGGTCAATTCGCTGGAAGTTCGCAACAGCGCCCGATAAGGCTCTCGCTTCTATAGGGCCTCCGGCGCAATGCGCAATGTCAATCGAAACACCGTGCCTTGGTTCGGTGCGCTCTTGATTTCGAATGCCGCCCCGATGAGCTGCGCCTGCTCGCGAAGGCCGATCAATCCAAAATGACCCGGCCGGGAAGCCTTCGGGTCGAAGCCCACCCCATCGTCTTCCACCCGCAGCTCGAGTTGCGCGGCATCGACCATGCGCAGGGCAACGCGGACGCGCGAGGCCGCCGCGTGACGCTCGATGTTGCGCAGGGCTTCCTCGGTCATGCGAAAAATGACTTCCGCGCGCTCATCGCCGAAACGAGCCGCTTCCGGGTCCGCATCGAAATCAACATCAAGACCGGTGCGGTCGTTGAAGCGTTCGACGGTTTTTGACAATGCGGGCCCAAGACCGGTGTCTCGCACCGAGTTGACGCGCATTTGCGCAATGGCCGAGCGCGCTTCATTCATCCCTGACTGAGCCACTTCCTCTGCGCGCGCCAGTTCACCCGCCAGCGAATCAGGATCATGAACCTGAAGTTTGCGCAGCAAACGGACCTCGCTCAGCATGGCCATCATCGAATGGGCCAGGGTGTCATGCAAGTCGCGGGCGATTTGCAACCGTTCGCGCACAATGGCGGCATAGCGAGATTCTTCGGCGAGGCGTTCCACCTCTCGCGTCCTGACGGCGACACGACGTTCCAGTTCGCCGCTTAGGTTCAACAGCTCGCTGCGCTCCTGATGCAGGTCATCCAGTATCTTGGCGAAGACCGCGGCGAGTTGTGCAACCTCGTCGCGGCCGCGCGGCACTTCAATGCGCGCGATTTCACCGCGGCCCACAGCGGCCGCCGAACGCGTCAAGCTCTTCAGCCGGTTGGTGAGATGGCGCGCGCCCAGAGCGCCGAACACGGCGGTCGCCAGCCCAAGAACGATGGAAATCCAGACGATGCGAACGGCCAGCGCATTGGCGCGCTGATAAACGATCTCCTTCGGTTCGCTGAGCTGTACCTGCCATGCGTCGCGGAGCTCGTCGCCCTCGAGGCGGACCGGTGCGCGGGCGACCAGAACCGTTTGGCCGGTCGGCAGCCGCTCAAAACGCGGCGCGCCTGTCAGGTCCAGCGGCGGTTCGATCGGCGGTGCCTCATCGACCAGCAGGCCATTCCATGCAGCGTTGCGCAAGGGCTCCGGCCCGACCACAACCACTCCGGCCCGATTCAAGACCAACGTTTGTGCGGACCCCCGCACGTCCAGGGTCTTGCTCAGGCGTTGTACGTCGGTTGGCGCCCAATGCCACGTCAAGTGGGCCGCGATCACGCCGACGACGCGTCCCGAGCCGTCTCTGACGGGCGCCGCCAGATCGCCGAGCAGGGGCGCCGAGCTCGCGCTTCCGGGTTTCCCGATGACGCCAATCCAGGGTCCGTGCAGCCCCTCTGAAAACCAATTCGTGGCAGCGACATTGTCGCCGGCGCTCAAGGGGTCGATGGAGTTCTCGCTTCGATCGCCGGCCATCACCACGCCTGCGGTGTCCACTATCGCGACCCATGCCAGATCGGGGTAAGCGGTGCTCAAGCGCTTGAAAACCTCGAGCAGAGGCAGCGGACCGCCCTGGGCACGGATCGCCTCGAGCCGCATGCTGACCGCCTGGCCCAAATCCGATCCCAGTTGATCGGTTTCGAGCACAAGTCTGCGCACGTGCTGTTGCACGACGATTTCCCGCGCGACCCTGCCCGCCCAAATGGATGCAGCGATGGCAAAGCTTGCCGCGAGCGCGACCATGAGCCAGATGATGCCGGCAACCAAGCTGTGCCGCGGATTCAGGTCTCGAAGCATCGTTTATGATAGTCCATGATTCGCGTTCTCATTGCGGAAGACCACGCGCTCGTCAGGCGCGGCACGGCTGTGCTGCTCACCACGGAGCCGGATATGGAAGTCGTGGGTCAGGCATGCGACGGAATCGAGGCGGTAGCGATGGCCGAACAGCTGCGTCCCGACGTCGTGCTCATGGACTTGCACATGCCGCGGCAGAATGGCGTTGCGGCAACTCGTGAAATCACGCGCACACTGCCAGGCACTCAAGTACTGGTGTTGACCACATTGGACGATGACGAAACCGTCTTCGAAGCGGTGCGCGCGGGAGCTCACGGCTATCTGCTGAAGGACGTCAGCGAACAGGAACTGCTCGATACCATTCGCGCTTTGCGACGAGGCGAGTCCCGGCTGACACCCCAGATAGCGCGCAAGGTGATGGATCAGTTTCGCCTGCTGGCAGGTTCCCCCAAACCTGACAGTGAGAGTGCCGCAAAAAACCTTGAGCCGAATGTCGAAGCACTGAGTGACAAAGAAGAAAAAATACTGCAGCTCATCACCGACGGGTTGAGCAATCGGCAAATCGCAGCCGCGATGTTTCTGGCCGAAGGGACGGTGAAGAATTATGTCAGCCGCATCATGGGGAAATTGCACGCCAATACACGTACCGCCCTGGCGGTGATGTCCGCGAAGAAGCGGATTTGACGGCGGCCGGGGCGGCGGAACAGAATCTTAGTTGCGTTCTGTTGCAAAAATGTCACAAAGAGAAGTTGCTGTTTGTCACGTATGTGATATATGTAGCCTCAAGTCCGAGTGCCAGTACAATTACGGACCAAAGCAAGCGTCACATTGATGTAACAATACGTCGATTAAATCCAACAATCGAAAACCGCGGGAGTTAACGCAATGCATAAGTTTAATCTGCGCAAGTCAATTCTGGCCGCCATAGGGGCCAGCGTCGCGCTGGGTGCCGCGCCGATTGTCTTTGCCGACAACGCTTCGGATATCCAGGCGCTCAAAGATCAAGTACGGGCGATGCAGCAAAAAATCGATCAGCTGAGCGGACCGCAAACCAGCGCGAGCTCGAGCTCGGGCTCTAGTGCGGCTGCAGCACCTGCGAAAAAAGACACGCCCGCATTGACTTTTGCCGGCGTCACTCTGTACGGCACCGTTGACGTGGGCATTGCGTACATGACTCACGGTGCCCCCTTGAGCCAGACTTGGGCTCCAGGATTGCCTTATTTCGTCCAGAACTTCAGCAACCATTCCATCCTCTCGGCCGGCCCCAATGGCTTGAGTCAATCGAAGGTCGGGCTTTCCGGCGTCGAGCCGCTCTGGGGTGATTGGACCGGCGTGTTCCGCTTGGAAACCGGCTTCAACCCGACTTCAGGAAGACTGACGGATGGTCCGGGCTCATTGGTTGCCGACAACGGAAGATCGGCCGCCACCAAAATTTCTGCCGGCGATTCCAGCCGCGCGGGTCAACCGTTCGAGGGCGCTGCCTACGCCGGCGTCAGTTCGAAGACATTCGGCACGCTGACCTTCGGCCGCCAGAACACGCTGATGTCCGAAGCTCTCTCCAAGTACGACCCGCAGCTTCAATCCAACGCGTTCTCGCCGATCGCTCTACAGGGAACCGCCGGCGGTTTTGGCGACACGCAGAATAGAATTTTCGACTCCAGCGCAAAGTATGTGCTGAATGTGGGACCTGCTCATGTCGGGGTCATCCATCAGTTCGGCAGCGACGGGTACGTGCCTGAAAGCTCCAACGAAGTGTCGATTGGCGCGGACATCGCCGGCCTGTCGGTTGATGCCATTTGGGGCGTGGTGCATGGCGCGGTCGCCGCGGCCTCGCTCACCGCAGCGCAGGTGCCGACGGTGGCGCCCGGCTCTCTGGCCGCCACGATCTCCGACAATACCGGCTATGCGGCCCTCGCCAGCTACAACATGAAGGAAATCTT
>Ga0193726_1001207_pt1 | contig 21412 bp, 22 predicted proteins | sample H2c1metaG_FD_144928 | JGI IMG/M metagenome (GOLD analysis project Ga0193726, IMG submission 144928) | Soil microbial communities from a riparian zone of the East river system, Colorado, United States - H2c1 | ecosystem: Environmental > Terrestrial > Soil > Riparian zone | place: USA: East River... | reverse complement strand
CGCCGTAACCCGATGGCCGCGGTACGAATGCTGTTCCGAACAAATGTTGTCGCGTCGTCGAACGTATGCCGTCGAAGCCGGCCAAAAGATCGAAGGAATCGGTGCGGCCGTCGGAAAACGTCACCGTCGCACGGTCTTTTTCGTCCTGGATTTCGCTAACAGTAACTCCCGTGCGCACCGCGACACCGGCCCGCTCGGCGGCCGCCAGCAGGATTTCGTGCAGTCGCAAGCGCGACAGTGCACAGAAGGCTGGAACTATCTCGTCGCCGAGCAGGAATTTGTGATCGACGATCAGCGCCCGGCTCGGATCGAAAATGGACATCCGGTCGTAGGCAAAACCCGATGCCAGGATTTCCGGCAAGAGGCCGAGCGCATCGTAGACCCGCAGCGCATTCGCCGGCTGGCCCAAGCCCACGCCCGGAACATCGAAAGCCGGCCGGCGCTCGATGAGCACGACCGCGACGCCGCGGCGCGCAAAGGCGGTGGCGGCCGTCAAACCGCCGACGCCGCCTCCGACGACCAACACCCGTCGAATTTCGTCCATAGCCCCGCGCGGTTTGACAGATAATCCGACAGTAGCGAGTATCAAAATTCTTCGCAAAGGACGCCGCCGCCCATGCATATCAAAATTCGCCGCACCTTTGTTGTGGTCGAGGACCATCGCGAGGAAGCCGGGCGCATATCCAACCTGCCGTTGCGCAAAGTCGCCGCTGTGGCGGTGGTGGAGAATCCTTTCGCCGGCCGTTACGTCGAAGATCTTGCGCCGATGATCGAGGGCAGCGTCACGCTCGGCAAGGAATTGGGCGCTCTGGCGCTATCCGCGATGGGCGGCCACGACGTGCAGAGCTACGGCAAAGGCGGCGTCGTCGGGCTCAACGGCGAGCAGGAACACGCCAACGCATTGCTGACCACGGCGTTCGCCAATCCCATCCGCGATATGCTCGGCGGCGGCGATGCGTGGATTTCATCGTTCACCAAGAAAGCCGGCCCGGGCGCGACGATCGATATTCCGATGAACCACAAGGACGATGTCTACGTCCGCTCCCATTACGACGGCATGACACTGGTGCTGCCCGATGCGCCGATGCCCGACGAAGTCGCAGTGATTTTTTGTCTCGCGAACCGCGGCCGGCTCAACGCCCGCGTCGGCGGTCTCACCCACGAAGAAGCCGCCGCGCGCAAAACCACCAAGCAGACGTCATGAAAGTAGCGATCTGCAATATCGGGAAAATTCTTTCCGGCGATATCGCCGCGCCCGTCGCCGCCGGCGACACCATCATCCTCGACGATGGCAAGATCGTTTCGGTCGGAATCGGCGGCGACGCTGCTGCTTGCGAGGTGGCCATCGATGCCGGCGGCATGATGGCCATGCCCGGCCTGATCGATTCTCATGTCCACATCACGTTCGGCGATTACACGCCGCGCCAGAAGACCGTGGGATTTTTGGAGAGTTACATCCACGGCGGCGTCACCACCTGCATCAGCGCGTCAGAGGTGCACGTGCCCGGCCGGCCGCGCGATCCCGCCGGCGTCAAGGCCTTGGCGATCGCGGCGCGAAAATCGTTCGAGCATTATCGCCCGGGCGGCATGCGCGTTCATGCCGGCTCGGTCATCCTCGAGCCGGGCCTCGTTGATGCCGATTTCGCCGAGCTTGCCGGTCACGGCGTCTGGCTGGCCAAAGCCGGCTTCGGCGCCTTCGCCACGCCCTACGACTACGCGCCTTACGTGGCCATGGCGAAGCGTCACGGCTTGATAACGATGGTGCACACCGGCGGCTCGTCGATTCCGGGCTCGACGGGGATTTGGGCCGATCATGTGCTCAAGATGCAGCCGGACGTGTCGTACCACGTCAACGGCGGGCCGATCGCCATGCCGGACGCCGATTTCCCGCGTCTGGTCAACGAGAGCGATCTTGCGATGCAGGTCTGCACCGCGGGCAATCTACGCACCACCTTGCTGGTCGCGAAGTTGCTGAGAGACGCGGGCCAGGAACAGCGGCTGCTCATTGCCACCGACACGCCGACCGGCAGCGGCGTGATGCCGCTCGGCATGCTCTACACCATGAGCCATCTCGCTTCGCTGGCGGATGTGCCTCCGGAAATCGCAGTAGCGATGGCGACCGGCAACAACGCCAAGGTCTACCGGCTCAACAGCGGCGTGCTCGCCGCCGGCCGCGACGCCGACGTGGTTTTGGTTGATGCCTGCCTCGGCGGCTCACAGAACGACGCGCTGTCGGCCTTGAGGAACGGCGACATCATGGGCGTCGGCGCGGTGATCACCACCGGCGTGCCGCGCTTCGTCGGCCGCAGCCGCAACACGCCGGAGACGATTCGGCGCGCCAAGGTGGCGCATTCCCGCGTGCCGCAAAATTTTTCCGGTGAAGCCTAAGGAGCCGCTTGGCGTTTGCCCCAAGGCACGAGAGCCCATATCCGCTCGTGGCCATAGTAGATCAGGATCTTGGTCAAGATTTCCGTTAAAGCGACCGACCCGGCAAGTTTTGTGCTGCCGCTGATCACGAACGTCACGACGAAGGTATCGAGGCTGCCGGTCGCACGCCAACTCACGGCTTTGACGAACGAGCGGGCGTGGGTCTCAGTCCAGCGCGTGAGCTTGCCCCTGACGGCACCCGTTCGCTTCGGTAGCCATTTCGCGAGCCGCGACCGACTTTGCAATGGAGCAATCTCTTCGACGCAACCCATTGCCACCGTGTCGAAGGTTTCAGGGTCGATGAGAATAAAGCTCCCGGTGTCCCTGCAGCCTTCGTAGCGATCCAGCGTGATCGCACGGTCGAAACTCAACGTACAGTTCCCCACCTCGTTTGGCCCGATCGAAACCGCTTCAACGGCGCGCCGCGTATCGAGATCGATCATGCTCAGTCCCGCTTCGACGCGCGCCGTGGCAGTGCTGGTCGCGAGCTTGAACAGATAAGTCTGGCCGCGCTCGAGCGGCCTGTCTTTCATCCAGAAGATGCGCGCGCGAACCCGCTCTGCCACCGCGGGCGCCCGCTCGACTGCAGCGACGATATCGCCGCGCGTTGCATCCACCGGGTCTGTGAACGTCAAAGTCACGGAGCGCCCGGCCGCGGCGTGACCAAGGTCGCCGTCGAAAGTGACGATGCGCGCGATACGCGTGACACCGCCGGCCGGCAGGACTTTGACCGGCATGCCGACACGCACTTCGCCGCTCGTGATCAAGCCGCTATAGCCGCGGAAATCCGGATCGGGCCGGTTGACCCATTGGATCGGCATGCGCAACGGATCGAGGTTCGCAGTCTCCGACGGCTCCACGGTTTCGAGATAGTCGAGCAGCGACGGCCCGCCATACCACGGCAGGTGTTCGGAACGGCTGGTGACGTTATCGCCGCTTTTTGCCGCGACCGGGATGCAGACGATGTCGATGAAACCGAGGTCGGCCGCCAATTCGCGGAAGGCTATTTCGACAGCGCCGAATGCGTCGCGCGACCAGCCGACGCGATCCATCTTGTTGACGGCGAGCACGACATGCCGGACGCCGAGCATCGACAGGATCACGAGGTGGCGTTTGGTCTGGCGGGTCAGGCCTTCCTCGACGGCGACCAGGACGAGCGCGAGATCGGCGACGGAAGCGCCGGTCGCCATGTTGGCGGTATATTCCTCGTGCCCGGGCGCATCGATGACGATGAACTTGCGGCGCGCCGTCGAGAAGAAGCGATAGGCAACATCGATCGTGATGTTCTGCTCGCGCTCGGCTGCCAATCCGTCGAGCAGCAGCGAGAAATCGAGTGCGTCGCCTTGCGTACCGAACTTGCGGGAATCGGCCACCAGCGCGTCGAGCTGGTCGTCAAAAACTTGCTTGGAGTCGTAAAGCAGCCGGCCGATCAGCGTCGACTTGCCGTGATCGACCGAACCGCAAGCGATGAAGCGCAGCAGGCTTTTGCGCTCTTGCCCGTGCGGCGCGGCAAATGCCGGTTCCGCCGGCTGCGCATGCACGTTCATCAGAAATATCCTTCCTGCTTTTTCCGCTCCATCGACGTCGCGCCGTCGTGGTCGATGACGCGGCCGCGCCGTTCGGAATGCCGGCTCTCCAGCGTCTCCTGGATGATTTCGGCAACCGTGCACGCCGTGCTCTCGATGGCGCCAGTCAGCGGATAGCAGCCGAGTGTGCGAAACCTCACCATCCGGATTTGCGGACGCTCGCCGGACGCCAAGGGCAGCCGCTCATCGTCGACCATGATCAATGCGCCGTCGCGTACGACCACCGGACGCGGCGCCGCGAAATAGAGCGGCACCACGGGAATGCGCTCGCGATGGATGTAGAGCCAGACGTCGAGCTCGGTCCAGTTCGACAACGGAAACACGCGGATGCTTTCGCCGGGGCGCTTGCGCCCGTTGTAGATGCGCCACGGCTCGGGCCGCTGCCGCTTCGGGTCCCAGGCGTGATTCGCACTGCGCAACGAGAATACGCGCTCCTTGGCGCGCGACTTTTCCTCGTCGCGCCGTGCGCCGCCCAACGCGGCGTCGAAGCGGTGACGATCCAGCGCCTGGCGAAGCGCCTGGGTTTTCATCACGTCGGTGTGCAGGCTGGAGCCGCTCGCGATCGGGTCGATGCCGCGCTCAAGCCCGTCGCGGTTGACGTGGACGATCAATTCGAGCCCGAGCTGTTTCGCGCGCGCGTCGCGGAACGCGATCATCTCGCGAAATTTCCAGGTGGTGTCGACGTGCAGCAGCGGCAACGGCGGTTTCGCCGGATAGAATGCCTTGCGCACGAGATGAAGCAGGACCGACGAGTCCTTGCCGATGGAATACAGCAATACCGGATTGTCGGACTCGGCGACCGCCTCACGAATGATGTGGATGCTCTCGGCCTCGAGGTGATCGAGGTGACTCGGCGCCGCGGCGTCACCCACGCCAGAGTGAACGGCGAGGTTGTCGTCACGATCGATGGTTTCGGAAACAGCGTCCATGGTCTGTCCGTTGCGGGATTCCGGAGGATTATTGTTGCGGCGCGCTGGCGCTCGTCGCGTGGGCGACGTGCAGGCCGCATTCCTTTTTCTTCGATTGCTCCCACCACCAGCGCCCGGCACGCTCCGGTTCGCCCGGCATGACGGCGCGGGTGCAAGGCGCGCAACCGATCGACAGAAAGCCGCGCTCATGCAGCGCGTTGCACGGCACATCGTGGGCGCGCGCGAATTCGCGCGTGCGTTCGCGCGTCCAATCGAACAGCGGATTGACCTTGATCAGACCGCGCTCTTCGTCGAACAGAGCAGGCAATACCTGGGCGCGGTCGGCGGACTGATCGGCGCGCAGCCCGGTGATCCAGGCGGCGGCACCGTCGAGCGCGCGCGCCAACGGCGCGACCTTGCGAACCGCGCAACAATCGAGGCGAGCCTCGACGGAGGATCGGAACCCTTCGATGCCTTGTCCGGCGATCAAGGCTTCGACGGCGCGGTGTTCGGGCGCGAAGGTCAGGACGCGGACGCCGTAACGCCGCTCGGTCTGTACCCAGACGTCATAGGTTTCCGGGAAAAGCCTGCCGGTATCGAGCGTCGCGACGTCGATCGCCAGGCCCTGCGCGAAGATCGCGTGCGCGATGGCCTGATCCTCAAGTCCAAAACTTGTCGTGAACACTACGCGGCCGTGGATTTGGCGGCGGATCGCCGCTAGACGCTCGAACAGATCGAGGGCGGGAAAGCGTTCCACAAATCCGCCGGCGATGGTTGCGAAAATTTCGCGATCCTCGGTCTGTGCAGCATGGACGCTTCGATTTGCACCGCCGCGGGACGGCTTCGCCCGCGCTGTGCTGGAATTGGCAACTTCAAGCATCGGAATCTTCACCACTCGTGAGCCCGTGTGGCGTCACTTAGAATGAAATTCCACGACTGCCAAGATGCAGCGCGAAAAAAGAAACATAAAACTATAATACCGATGGGCGGCAGATTTCCGTTTCAGCTTCGTCCTGATCGCTAGCAAGCGTCCCGCTCAAGCGTGCAAAAAATCCAGCACCGCGGTCTCGGCGAGCACCGCTTCGGGAATGCTGTGGCGCTCGGAGCGGGCGCGCTCTTCGGCGGTTTGCGTCGCCTGCAGGTAAGCGCCGAGGTGGCGCGCGCGCTCGATGATTTTTCGTCCCTGCGGCAGGCGCTCCGCCTCGAAGGCGCGCAGCGCGGCTTCGACGTCCTCGCCGTCGAGCGCCTGCGCCAGCGCCGCCGCATCGTCGGCCGCCTTGGAGACGCCGGCCGCGACATGGGGCCGCGCCACGAAGGCTGCGTCACCCAGAATGGCGACCCGGCCGAAGGCGAGCCGCGGGCTTTCCAGATCGTAGATCGGTTGCAGGATCGGCTCGTCGATCAGGCGGACGATCTCGCGGAATTGCGGCGCCAGCAATCGCTCGGCCGCCGCCCGCATCGCCGCGATCGGATCGCGGCGGATGAGCGGCGGCGGGATCGAGATCGAATGGGTGACGCCTTTGTCGTCGGTGAGGAGCCACGGCAGTTCCTTCGCCTCGTCCGCCGGGCGGTACCACACCACATTGTAGCGGCGCTGGCCGAGCCGCAGCTCGTTGTCGGGGCCGGCGACCGGATAGCCGAGACATTGCTCGCCGGGCGGCAGGCAGAACGTCATCAGTTCGAACAATTCGCGATGGATCGCCGGCGGGATGGCGCGCTCGGGAAGCAGCGCGCGCCACGCCACATAGCCGGCATAGAGCGGTGCGACATCGGGCAGGCATTGCTGCCGCACCGTCGAACGCAAGCCGTCGGCGCCGACAAGAACGTCAGCTTCCACCGTGCGGCCGTCGCTCAACTGCGCGCCCACGCTTTGCCCGGTTTGCGCAAAGCCGGTCAATCCGAGGCCGCGATGATAGCGCTGTGGCGGGAAGGCATCGCGCAGCACGCGGTAGACACGCTCCCAGGCGGTCAACACCTGCGGGCAGGCGATGGTGGCGGTGGTGCGGCCGTCGCGGTCGAGGATTTTGCGCGTGGTCATGGCGACGCCGAGATCGCGGGTATCGAGCCCGAGCGCGTTTAGCCGCGCGATCAACTCGGCCTGCGCGACGATGCCGGCGCCGCGGCCGGAGAGCTCGCTGCCCACGCGTTCGAAAATATCGACGTCCCAGCCGCGCCGGTTGAGCATGATGCCGGCCAAAAGCCCGCTCATCGAGCCGCCGATGACCAGCGCGCGGCGTTGCTTCGCCATGAATCCCGCTTTTCCCTTCAGCCTATTTCCCAAGCCGCAAAGGTTTTCTATATTGTGACTACATTCTCCGGAGGAACGCTATGGCCCTGACAATGCTGGATAAGAAGACGGACCGCGCCGACACCTCGGCCTGGCCGCCGGCGATTGCCGCCGAATTCGAGCGCGAGAAGGCCAACAATAACGCCTGCGTCGGCTCCACGCTGCTTTCGGAGACCGAAAAGGTCCGGGTCTGGATCATCCGGCTGGCGCCGGGCCAGCGGATCGGCTTCCACCGCCATGTGCTCGACTATTTCTGGACCTCGGTCTCGGGCGGCCGCGGCCGCCAGCACATCCACGACGGCACCACGGTCGAATATAGCTATCAGCCGGGCGAAACCCGCCATGAGACCTATGGGCCGGGCGAGTACAAGGTCCACGACCTCGAAAATCTCGGCGACAAGGAGATGGTCTTCATGACCATCGAGTACATCGACAGCGCCAATAAGCCGCTCGCCGTGCCCGATAAGGTCCGCGCTGCGGCTTAAGCACGCTTGCGCGAAATGCCCTCTCGCGGGAGGCGGGAGAGGTTGTTATAGCCAAGTGGGGGGACGTCCCGCATGTGCATGCGGGGCTGTGTGGCTGAGTAATGATCTTTTCCTTCGATCTGCTTATCAATGCCATCGTTTCCGGCATCCTGATCGGCGGCTTCTATGCCGCCGTCACGTCGGGCGTGTCGCTATCGTTCGGCATTCTCGACATCGTCAACATCGCGCATCCCGCCTTTATCATTCTCGGCTCCTACGTCGCCTATATCGTCAACGCGACGCTGGGCGTCGATCCGATCCTCACGGCGATCGTTATGATGCCGGCATTCTACGTGCTCGGTGCCGGCATCTATCAGATCTATTACGTGTCGTTCGAAAAACGCGGCCAGGAATCGTTGCGCGGGCTGGCCTTCTTCTTCGGTCTACTTTTCATCACTGAAGTCTCTCTGGTGCTCTATTTCGGCGTCGACTATCGCTACGTCGAAGCGCCCTATATCGGGCCGACCTGGCATCTGGGCGTGGTCGGCATGCCGCTGCGCATGCTGGTGCCGTGCGTGGTATCGCTGTTGCTGATCGCATGCCTGCAACTCGTGCTCACCCGCACCTTCGTCGGCCGCGCCATCATGGCGGTGGCGCAGGACCAGCTGGCGTTGCGGCTGATGGCGATCGATCCGATCCGCATCAAGCGCATCGCCTTCGGCATTTCGATCGCGACGGCGTCGCTTGCCGGCGCGTTTCTCATCATCATCCAGCCGGTCGAGCCATCGGTCGGGCGTGAATATATCGGCCGCGTCTTTGCGATCTGCGTGCTCGGCGGCATGGGCAGCCTGCCCGGCGCCGTCATCGCCGCGATGCTGATCGGCATCGTCGAAAGCCTGACCTCGACCTTCTACGGCCCGTCCTGGGCGCCGGCCGTGTCGTTCGGCTTCCTGTTGCTGACGCTGGCGGTACGGCCGGCCGGCCTGTTGGGACGGTGAACCGTGCGCACCCCGCTCTTCCTCGTCATCTGCCTCGCGGTCGCCGCGGCCGTCTTCGCCGGCGCCGTCGCGGTCGGGAACGATTACGTATTCTTCGCCGGCTACGTGATCCTGCAATATGTCGTGCTGTCGACCGCCTGGAACATCCTCGGCGGCTATTGCGGCTACGTCAATTTCGGCTCCGCCGCGTTCTTCGCGCTCGGTGCCTATTCGACGGTAGCGATCTACAAGCTGATCGGCGCCAACGACCTGCCGCATATCGTGCCGATGCCGGTGCTGATGCTGGTCGGCGGCGTGGTATCCGGCGTCGTCGGCTTCGGCATGGGCTATCTGACCTTGCGGCTGCGCGGCGCGTTCTTCGCCATCGCCACGCTGGCGCTTGCCGTGGTGCTGCAGACGCTGATCGTCAACTGGGATTTTGTCGGCGGATCGCGCGGCGCCTATATTTTGCGCCCCGAGGAAGTTCCGCTGATCGGCTCCTATATCAAATATCTGTTCCTGGTCATGCTGCTCTTGGCGGTGGGGTCGCTGGTCATTGCGCGGCTCATCGAGCGCTCGCGGCTCGGTTACGGCTTTGCCACCATCCGCGACGACGAATTGGCGGCGGAAGCCTCCGGCGTGCCGACGCTGAAATTGAAGCTGATCGCGACCACGATCTCAGGCGCGCTGATGGGCATGGCGGGCGCGCCGTTTCCCTATTACATCGGCTATCTGCAACCGTCGTCGACGTTCGGCCTGGATTACGCCGTCAACTCGATCGCCATGCCGCTGATCGGCGGCACCACGAGCTGGGTCGGCCCGCTGATCGGCACGATTTTGCTCGGCTCGCTGCAGCAGATCGCGACGGTGACGATTTCATCGGCCGTCAATCTGCTGCTGGTCGGCGTCATCCTCGTCGTCTTCGTCATCGTCGCGCCCAATGGCGTCATCGGCATCGTTCACACCTATTGGCAGCGCAAGCCCGACGATTTCGTCGGCCGCCGCCGCGTCGAGACCGACGTGCCGGGATCGGTGCCATGACGAATCTTCTCGAAGTCGACGACCTCGGCAAACGCTTCGGTGGCTTCGTCGCGCTGGAGAACATCTCGCTCAACGTGCCGGCCGGCGAGCGCCTCGGCCTCATCGGCCCGAACGGCTCGGGCAAGAGCACGCTGGTCAACTGCATCTGCGGCACGCTGCAGAACGAACAGGGTTCCGTGCGTTTCGACGGCCGCGCCGTCGATGGCCTCGCCGCCCATCAACGCACGCGCATGGGGCTGTCCCGCAGCTTCCAGCTGCCGCGGCCGTTCGTCAGTCTGAGTCTCCTCGACAATATCCGCATCCCGCTGCTCTACGCGGTGGCCTCGCGCGGCGCCGGCAGTTCCGCAAGCGACGTCGAAGCGCGATGCACCGATCTGTTGCGCGAGGTCGGCCTGGACAACAAGGCACGGCAATTGCCGCGCGACCTGACCCAGGTCGAGATGCGCAAGCTCGAACTGGCCCGTGCCATGGCGGCGGAGCCGAAACTTTTGATCGCCGACGAGTCGATGGCGGGTCTCACCCATTCGGAGGTCGAGGAAATATTGGCGCTGCTGGTGCGTTTGAATGAAAAGGGCGTCACCATCATTCTCATCGAGCACATCATGCGCGCGGTGATGAGCTTTTCGCGGCGCCTCGTCGTGCTGGTCTCCGGAAAGAAGATCGCCGACGGCCCCCCCGACGAGGTGATGCGCAATCCGGAAGTGGAGAAGGCGTATCTTGGTTAGCAGCCTCACCATCTCCGGCATTCACGCCGCCTACGGCGCGGTGCGCGTGATTGACGATGTCACTTTCAAGGTCGCCGGCGGCGAGACCGTGGTGCTGCTCGGCACCAACGGCAACGGCAAGTCGACGCTGATGAAATGCATCATGGGCATGCTCCGCCCTAGCGCTGGCAGCATCGTCGCCGAGATCGACGGCATCCATCACGACCTGGTCGGCCGCACCACGGAAGAGATCGTCGATCTCGGCATTGCGCTGGTGCCGGAGGGACGCCGGCTGTTTCCGAAATTAACGGTCGAGGAGAACCTGCTGCTCGGCGCCTACCGTAGCGCCGCGCGCCGCGAGCTCACGCGCAACATGGCGGTCTGCTACGAGACCTTTCCCCGCCTCGCCGAGCGCCGCGGCCAGCTTGCCGGCAGCCTCTCAGGTGGCGAACAACAGATGGTCGCGCTCGGCCGCGCGCTGATGCTGGCGCCGAAAATTCTCCTGGTCGACGAGCCCTCGGTCGGCCTGGCGCCGATCCTGGTCAGCCGCACCATCGATGCGATCAATGAAATGAAACAGCGCTACCAGCTCACCGTGCTGATGGCCGAGCAGAATTTCACCCAGGCCATCCGCATCGCCGACCGCGGCTATGTCATCGTCCACGGCAAGATCGCCTTCGAGGGCCGCTCGATGGACGAGCTCAACAATAACGATCTGATCAAGAAATTCTATCTGGGCCTGTAAACGACAAAATCGCCTGTTGAGCCAGATCGGTTATACGGGCATAAATACCATTTGAAGTAGCAGCTCTCGAAAGGCCCGCCATGTTGAACCGCATCCTGCCCGTCATTGCGTTGTTGGCCGCGATTGCCTTCGCTGTGCAGGCCTCGGCGCAGGCGCAGGGCTTCACCCAGCCGACCGCGACATCGTCGCCCAACGCGCCGAAATACGACGGCAACAAACTGATTTTCCCCGACGGGTTCAGAACCAGCTGGATGTTCGTAGGCTCCAATTACGGACTGCAATACAAGGGCGAGGGCTTGACCTCGCACGCCAACGCGCCTGGGCCGCAAAACGCGTTCCACAATGTCTACATCACGCCGGACGGCTATGCCGGCTTCCGCAGCTCCAAGACGGCATTCCCGGATCCTACGATGCTGGTGGTCGATATCTACGGGGCTTCCCAAAAAGAGCCACATAACATTCTGGCCAAAGGCTACTTCGATGGCGATCAGCAGGGCGCGCTCGTAGCGGTGAAGAACGCGGCACGCCCGCCGGGCCCGAACGGCGAGAAGACGATCTGGGCCTATTACGTCTTCCCGGACATATCGAAGCCCGGGGCGACTGCGGCTGCACAGCCCGACGCTAATTGCGAAGCCTGTCACAAGAAGAACGGCTTGGTGGATAACGTCTGGGTGCAGTTCTACCCGATGCTGCGCGACTTGCCGAAATCGGGATCTTGACCTGCGGGATTATCGCACCGGAAAATCGAAATAAGTGTCGGGAAACGGCTCGCCGCGCAGCGTGAAGTGCCACCATTCGCGATCGTAAGGCCGGAAGCCGTTGTGTCGCATGGCGAACGCCAGCTCGCCACGGTTCACCATCGCGTCGTGGCTGACGCCCGCGCTATTGGGCCATGATTTCGTGCTGAAAAAATCGAACGGCGTTCCCATGTCGAGCTCGCGTCCGTCGGCGCGCGCCAGCGTCATATCGATGGTCGAGCCGCGCGAATGGCCGGACTGCGAGGCGATGTAGCCGTCGCGAAACAGCGTCCGCTTGTCGACGTCGGGATAAAACTCCGCCTTGCCCGCGGTGTCGCTGATATCGCGCGCCCAGCGCACGAAATTCGCAACCGCGCGCGTCGGGCGATAGCAGTCGAACACCTTGATGACGAGGCCATAAGCCGCGACGTCCTTCGCGACCCCGGCAAGGGCATTGGCGGCGGGCTTCGTCAGCAGGCAGCGCGGCGCTTCGTAGCCGTCGATCGGCCGGCCGACGAAATTGTGCGCACCGGCATAGCGCATCTCGACGATCAGCCCCGGCACGACGGTCGAGGCATCGACGAAGGCTGTGGGCCGCTCCTGGGCGAGCGCGGCCTGCGTGCCGAAGACGGCGGCGAGGGCCAGGCAAAGTTTCAACATATCAAAGCTTCAGCATGTCAACGCGGCAATCCTACTTTGGACACTCGGACACCCACTGTCCCTCGAGCGTGTTACGCGAATCGACCATCGTCATGCCCGCCATCTGCGCCTTGGTCTGCACGGTCGCCGAATAATGGTGCGGGCTGTCGAAGTTGAATTCGCCGGTCAGCTCCATGTCGAGCTGGCCTTTGCAGGTGAGCCGCCAGTTGAGCTTATCGCCGGCGAGTTCGTGTTCGATCGGCGCGCAAACGGAATTCACCGTGTTCGGCACCGGCGTGAATGTCGTGGTCAGGTCGTGGGTCTGGTCGGCGGTCAGGCATTTCAAGCTTTCATGCGGCGGCCCGATCACGCCGCCGGTTTCGGTACGGGTGATGACTTTCCACAGGCCGGGGTCGATCCCATCGGCCATCGCTGTCGTAACCATGGCGGCCGTAGTGGCCACGGCAAGCACGGTGACACTGAGCGCAAGGCGGAAATTCACGGCCATTCGATCCTCATGACGCCTCCAGGCGCAAATCCCGAGCCGATCTTAACCCCTCAGTAACCATATACCCGGCACATTTTGCCTGGGAGGCCTTTCCACCGCGAGGCCAGCTTTGGACGCGAGCGCGGCTCCATTCATTCGTGCCGGTGGCCCACCAGCCGCCGCGCACAGCTTTGAGCCGCGCGACCGACGGAATCGATCGACCGGCATGACCGACGCAACATCGGCCGAGCGCGGGGAGACGGCGCTGTCGCGCCTCGTCGACCTTGGCACCATGCTCCGGCGGAGCGATATCGGGCTCGCCGTCGCCATGATGGCGATCCTGGTCGTCCTCATTTTGCCTTTGCCGGCGCTGTTGCTCGACTTCTCGCTCGCCATCTCGATCACGTTCTCGGTGCTGATCCTGATGACGTCGCTGTTCATCCAGGCGCCGCTGGAATTCTCCGCCTTCCCGACCGTGCTGTTGATCGCGACCATGCTGCGGCTGGCGCTCAATCTCGCCTCGACCCGGCTCATTCTCGCCCACGGCCACGAGGGCACGTCTGCCGCCGGCCATGTCATCGAGGCGTTCGGCGGCTTCGTCATGGGTGGCAATTTCGTCATCGGCATCATCGTGTTCACGATCCTGGTGATCGTGAATTTCGTTGTCATCACCAAGGGCTCCGGCCGCATCGCCGAAGTCGCCGCGCGTTTCCACTTGGATGCCATGCCCGGCAAGCAGATGGCGATCGACGCCGATCTCTCCGCCGGCATGATCGACGAGAAGGAAGCGCGGCGCCGGCGCAAGAACCTGGAAGACGAATCCGGCTTTTTCGGCGCCATGGACGGCGCCTCGAAATTCGTCCGCGGCGATGCCATTGCGGGATTGCTGGTGGTTTTGATCAATGTCATCGGCGGCATGATCATCGGCATCCTGCAGCAGAATTTAAGTTTTGCCGACGCCGCCCATTTCTACACTCTGTTGACCGTCGGCGACGGCCTGGTCACCCAGGTGCCGGCGCTAATTGTATCGATCGCCGCCGGCCTCCTGGTATCGAAGGCCGGCGTCAGCGGCGCCGCCGACAAAGCGCTGCTCAGCCAGCTTTCGAGCTACCCCAAGGCGCTCGGCATGTCGGCCGCCGTCATGCTGGTGATGTCGCTTTTGCCCGGCATCCCGATGATCCCGTTCCTGATACTGGGCGGGGGCACCGCCAGTCTCGCCTACACGATCAACCGCCGCAACAAGCTGGCGATCGCCGCCGAGACCAAGAAGACCGAGGTCGCGCAGGCTGCGCCTGTGGAAGAGCCGATGTCGGCCGCGCTCAAGATGGACGATCTCAAGATCGAGCTCGGCTACGCGCTATTGCCGCTGGTCAATGCGCCCGACGGTTCCGACCGCCTGACCGAGCAGATCAAGGCGCTGCGCCGGTCGCTGGCGATCGAGATGGGCTTCGTCATGCCCGCCGTGCGCATCCTCGACAACGTCCAACTCGACGCCAACAGCTATGTCATCAAGATCAAGGAGGTCGAGGCCGGCACCGGCAAAGTGTGGCACGGCCAATACATGGTCATGGATCCGGCCGGCAATCAGGTGACGCTGCCCGGCGTGCACACCACCGAGCCGACTTTTGGTTTGCCCGCAACCTGGATCGACGCGGCGCTCAAGGAAGAAGCCTCCGTCAAAGGCTACACCGTGGTCGACGCGGCGACCGTGCTCGCCACTCACCTCACCGAGCTGATCAAGGCCAACATGTCGGAGCTGTTGTCCTATGGCGAGGTGCAGAAACTGATCAAGGAACTGCCGAAGGAGCAGAGCGAGCTGATCAAGGACATCGTGCCGTCGCTGATCACCATTTCCGGCATCCAGCGCGTGCTGCAAATCCTGCTCGCCGAGCGGGTGTCGATCCGCGACCTGGCGACCATCCTCGAAGGCATCGCCGATGGGCTGGGCACGACACGAAACCCGGCAATGCTGGCCGAGCACGTCCGCGCCCGTCTCGCCCGCCAGCTCTGCGCCCAGCACACCAGCGGCGTCGGCCACCTGCCGATCATCGCGCTCACCGCCAAATGGGAACAGGCGTTTGCCGAATCGATCGTCGGCCAGGGCGACGACCGCAGCCTCGCCATGCAGCCGTCAAAACTCACCGAGTTCATCAACCTGGTCCGCGAAAAGTTCGAGCTTGCAGCTAAAGAAGGCGAGGCGCCGGTGCTGGTCACCTCGCCCGGCATCCGGCCGTTCGTACGCGGCATCGTCGAGCGCTTCCGCGCCCAGACCAGCGTCATGGCACAGTCGGAAATTCACCCGCGGGCGCGGCTCAAGACCGTCGCGAGCATTTAAGCCGCGACCGACAGGCCTTTGACGTGATGTTTCTCGATCAGGCGCGCCACCAGGCCTGAACGCTTGGCCTCATCGACGAATTCACTCAAGAACGCGGCCCCAGCGGTATTCGGCTTTGCCGTGCCGATGGCCTGCTGCACCGTCATGAAGTTGCCCGGCAAGATTTTGCTGCCCGGCACCTTATCGATGTCTGTCAGCAGCGCAGGTTTTAGCGCTGCATAGGCTTCAAGACCCTCGGAAATGAATTGGTTGAGGGGTCCGTCGGCGCTGTCCGACCGCAGCACCGTGGCGTGCTTGATGTTGCGCTCGAGCCAGAGATCGTAAGCCGCGCCGCGCCGCACCGTGATCCGCACGCCGGCGCGATCGACATCGGCGATGGTTTGCAGGGCTGAGCCCTTCGGCACCAGGTAGGTCGCCTCGATCTCGCAATAGGCCGCCGTGAAGGTGATCTTTTCCGCCCGCTGCGGCTCGGCGCCTATGAGGCCGATATCCCAGGTATTGGTGCCGGCGGCGTCGGCAAGGATCGAGGGCCGCTCGTATTTCACATAGGCGACCGGGACGCTCAGGCGCCTGGCGATTTCGGCGGCCATGTCGGGCGACACCCCCTGCGGGTCTCCGGACGCGGTTTTGCCGGTGACCAGCAAAAAATTGCTCATGTTGATTCCGGCGCGAAGAACCCCTGTTGGGGCCAGTTCCGACACGATCTGACGCACGTTTCAAACCTCCAGCAGGCCGCCCAGGGCGGCAATTGACCCGGGCCGGCCCGGCGCCGCCCCTTCAGGGGGAACCGGGAGCCCATTCAATCGTTATCACGGGTCTTCACCGTTCGGTGAAGAGGCGTTTTGCATCTGAATCTTAGTACCCAGTTGCTTTCCGAGTGAACCTTTTGACCGGGCTGCCGCGACTAATAGGCAGAACACTGGGAGGCAGTAATGAACCACTCCATGTACAGCGCCGACCGCGGCACCCACGTGAAGATCGTGGTCCTTGGCCTAATTTGCGCGACGATGGTCGCAGTCGTCGGCATTTTCGCCCATGCCACCAGCAATATCGACCTCGGCACCTCGGCGCTGGTCAAAGCCGGCCAGCCGACGACCATGAGCGGCCAGGCCCCGACGATCCGCTAATACCCCGAATTCCCCGAACTTCAGTCCCCCACTTAGCCCGGCCTTGTGCCGGGCTTTTTGTTTTTGTTGTTTTTTTGGCGCCATCGCGGCGCCGGTCGCTGGCGATTTATGTCCGCGGCGCCGGCGCCGCTGTCGGCACGGATTCGACGATCTTGCCGGTAAACAGCACCGGCCCGGTCGGCACGCCGCTCGGCGAGCCGCCCGAGGGCTCGAGCGACACCGCGTAGCTCGCCGTCCGCAGCGTCGCGACGTCGAAATTGCCGGGGATCGGCCGCTGGGTGAACTCGTCATTGCCGACGACGCCGAGCGATTTTGGGGTCGGAAACTGGCTCGAGATCAGCCACAGCTCGTAGCTGCGGCCAGCCTCGGGTGTGGCCGAGACCCGGCGCACGACCAGGGTGCGACTCTGCGGGTCGACCGTGAGCAGGAAGGCCGGCGCAGTTGGCTCCTGCTGCAGCACGGCGACCAACCGAGCGCCAAGCTGCGCCGGGGCCGTCGATTGCGCGACCACCGGAGCCCGCGGCCCGAGCGGCACCAAGCCGGGCGCGAACTGGGCGAGCCCGATATAGAGCGCCAGCAAGGCCGCGATCGTCCCCATGACGACGGTTATGCGGCGCCAACGGCTGACCCTGCGCGACAACTGCACGACATTGGCGCTGCGCTCGTCCCTGGGTTCGCCTTTGGGCTCCACGTCCGGCGGGATCACCAGCGGCGGCGCCACACGCTCGGCACGCTCCTCCGCCGGCTCAGCCAGGGTTTTGGCAAGCGACGCGGCAATCGAATCCGACACTGCTTCCGGAAGCTCCCCGACCGGCGGCGGTATGGCGATCGAGTCGGTGCCCGGCTCGTCCGCCATGATCAGCGGCGGCGATTCGGCGGGTGGTGTTTCCAGCGGCGTTTCGACCGGTGGCTCGGGCATAGTCAACAAGGGCGTGGCCGACACAGCCGCGGCTGGCGGCGCCTCGCTCGACGGCTCAACTGAGCCGAGCTCCGCTTTGATCTTGTCCCAAAGCTCCGGCGGCGGCTCGACCGCCTCGACCATGACGTTGAGCTCGCCAAGCCGGCGCTCCCACATCCGCACCGACGCGGCAAAGCCGGGATCGAGCGTGAGCAATGCTTCCGCATGCTCGCGCTCGTCGGCGGAGAGCGTGCCAAGCACGTATTCGGCAGCTAGCGCGTCCTGGGCGTCGTCATACATCACGGCACTGGTCCCATCGTCTTGCGATTATTGTCCCATACACTCGCGGACTTCGAGCAGGCTGCGGCGCAACCATGTCTTGATCGTGTTCACCGGAATATCGAGCTTGGTGGAGAGCTGTTCCCGGCTCCAGCCGCTGTAATAGGCGAGCAGCACGATGCGCTGCTTTTCCGGATCGAGCTTGCCCAGGCAGGACAACAGCCGCTTGAGCTCCTCGGTCATCTCGCGGCGCGCCAGCGGCGCCGGCGTCTCGGCGGCAACGTTCTGCGCCTCCGGCTCTTCCTCGATGGAAATTTCGCCGCGCTTGCGCACGATGTCGATGGCGCGGTTGCGCGCCATGGCCACCATCCAGGTGATCGGGCTAGCGAGCGTCGGGTCGAACTTGTCCGCCATTGTCCAAACCTTGAGATAGGTCTCCTGCATGACCTCTTCGGCCAATTCGGGCTTTCCCAAGATACGTAACAGCACCCCATAGAGTTTCGCGCGCGTCGCGCCGTAAAGCCGTTCGAACGCCGCCGTGTCGCCCTTGGCGACGGCTCCAACAAGCCAGACGAGCTCCGCCTGCATCAACATAACGCCCCAGACCCCGGAAGCCTGACCCTAGCACCCTTGCCCCGGCTGATTATCACCGCGGAGCTAGGCACTCGTCGAGAGTGAAACTGGAGGTAAATAGCTGTGGTTGGGGGTACGCCAACTCAGCATTCGTCATCCTGAGGTGCCCGCGCGCAGCGCGGGCCTCGAAGGATGCTGCTGGGATTCTCGGGCCGTCGCCCTTCGAGGCTCGCTTCGCTCGCGCCTCAGGGTGACGGAAGGTAGGACCTACGCCGGCGCCACGCCGCGCACGCGCATCAGCGCGATGTCGTCGAGCTCGGCCTGTTCGGCGGCGTTCTCAGCCTCGCGCTCGCGGATCTGGTCGCGCTCGTCGAGCAACTCGACCTTCTTGAGTTCCTCAAAGGCTTCCGCCAGCGCCAGCTTGGCGTCCTCGAGCTGGGTGCGCAATTCGTCGGAGGAGCGCTTGAGGTTCTCGCGGCGGCCGATCGCGGCCTTGGCATAGGTCGGATAGGCAAAGTGGCCGGGATCGTGGATGCCGGCGCGATCCTGCTCGACCTTGATCTCGCGCTCGAGATCGGCGGCCATGCGCTCGAATTCGGCGATCATGGTCTCGATCTGCGCGACCTTGCGCCGTTTCTCGTCGACCTGAAACTTCTTCAGGCGAATAAGCGTCTCACGGGACTTCATCGACTACTACTCCCCCGAAGCCACAGCACCATGGCGCCGCAAAAACCCCGCACGGCGCCGCAAAACTCCCGGATTGTGGCGCGATATCGTTAGCGTTCCGTTTCAGCGCCCGCCAAAATCTCGTCCAAACGGCGATATCCATCGGCCAGGCTGGTCGCTTCTTCCTTACCCTGGGCCAAAAAGTCCTCCAGCGGCTTGTGCAGGCGGATGGCCTCGTCGACCTCGGGGCTGGTCCCGGCCCGGTAGGCGCCGAGCCGGATCAGTTCCTCCATGTCGGTATAGGTCGCCATGACCTGGCGCGCCCGCATCAGCGCCGGCAGGTAGGCTTGGTCGGCTGCCCGCGGCATGGTGCGGGACACCGATTTCAGCACATTGATCGCCGGATAGCGCCCACGCTCGGCGATGGCGCGCTCCATGACGATATGGCCGTCGAGGATGCCGCGCACGGCGTCGGCGATCGGCTCGTTGTAATCGTCGCCGTCGACCAGCACGGTGAAGATGCCGGTGATGGTACCCTGCTCGGTGCCGGGGCCGGCCCGTTCCAGGAGCCGCGGCAGTTCGGTGAACACCGTCGGCGTATAGCCCTTGGCGGTCGGCGGCTCGCCTGCGGACAGCCCGATCTCGCGCTGTGCCATGGCAAAGCGCGTCACCGAATCCATCAGCACCAGCACGTCCTTGCCCTCGTCGCGAAAATATTCGGCGATGGCCAGCGTCTCGTGGGCGGCCTGCCGGCGCATCAAAGCGGGCTCGTCGGAGGTCGAGACCACCACCACCGAGCGGGCCAGACCCGCGTCGCCGAGGTCGTCCTGCAAGAACTCCTGCACCTCGCGGCCGCGTTCGCCGATCAGGCCGATCACCGTGACATCGGCCTCCACGTTGCGCGCCAGCATCGACAGCAGCACCGATTTGCCGACGCCGGAGCCGGAGAAAATGCCCATGCGCTGGCCGCGGCAGCAGGTCAGGAAGGTGTTGAGCGCCCGCACGCCGAGATCGAGCGGCGAGCCGACCCGGCGGCGCTGGTGCGCCAGCGGCGGCGTATTTCTGAAGGCATAAGGCGACGGCCCGAGCAGCAGCGGACCCTTGCCGTCGATCGGCTCGCCCAGCGCGTTGACCACCCGGCCGAGCCATCCGGCCGACGGCCGCACCGCGCCGGCAACCGACGTGACCAGCGCCCGGCAGCCCCGCCGCACGCCTTCCAGCGGCGCGAACGGCATCAGCAGCGCGTTATTGCCGGAAAAGCCGACCACCTCGCAGGGAATGTTCTTGGCCACCGTCTCGATCACCACCCGGGCGCCGACCGACATGGCGTGCAGCGGCCCCGAGACTTCGACCATCAGGCCGCGCACGCCGACCACCCGGCCATAGATTTCGATGCCGTCGAGCTCGTTGATCTGTTCGGCAAGCGCTTTCATGGGTCCCGTGATCTTAAGACCGCAATAATGGTTACCCGGGAGGTCGTCATCTTAACGGTGTATTTACCCGGGCCGTTAATCATCCAGTTATCGTCCTTGGGAACAAGGCGGCTCACCAGCCAGGATGGAGGGTGAGTCGTTAGAGTCGGTTAGCGCCGGAACTTAATTTGAAACATGAGCGGCGAAGTGGCGAGAAAACCCCTGTGAGGCAACATCTTACGGCGATTCGTCGAAATTCGCCTACAGAATGCTTGCGCGAAGGAATCAGGTTTTGTTAACCATAGCGTCGTTAGTGTGTCGAATCAGTTTGTCCCAAGGCGTTTTCCAGGGGCCGCCGCTGCGGCGTGCCGACCTAGGCCCTCGCGGCGAGGAAGGGGACTGGCATGCGCGTTTTACTGATTGAAGACGATAGCGCTACCGCGCAATCGATCGAGTTGATGCTCAAATCCGAGAGCTTCAACGTCTACACGACCGATCTCGGCGAGGAAGGGATCGATCTTGGCAAGATCTACGACTACGACATCATCCTCCTCGACTTGAACCTTCCGGACATGTCCGGCTTCGAAGTATTGCGCTCGTTGCGCGTTTCGAAGGTCAAGACGCCGATCCTGATCCTCTCGGGGTTAGCCGGCATCGAAGACAAGGTCAGGGGTCTCGGCTTCGGCGCCGACGACTACATGACCAAGCCGTTCCACAAGGACGAGCTGGTCGCCCGCATCCATGCCATCGTGCGGCGCTCAAAAGGCCACGCCCAGTCGGTCATCCAGACCGGCGATCTCGTGGTCAATCTCGACACCAAGACCGTCGAGGTCAGCGCCGCGCGGGTGCATCTGACCGGCAAGGAGTACCAGATGCTGGAGCTCCTGAGCCTGCGCAAGGGCACGACGCTGACCAAGGAGATGTTCCTCAATCATCTCTACGGCGGCATGGACGAGCCCGAGCTCAAGATCATCGACGTGTTCATCTGCAAGCTGCGCAAGAAGCTCGCCAACGCGTCGAACGGCAAGAACTACATCGAAACCGTATGGGGCCGCGGCTATGTGCTGCGCGAGCCCACCGACGACGAGAGCAAGATCTCGGCCTGAGGCACTACGCCAAG
>Ga0193726_1001206_pt1 | contig 21431 bp, 33 predicted proteins | sample H2c1metaG_FD_144928 | JGI IMG/M metagenome (GOLD analysis project Ga0193726, IMG submission 144928) | Soil microbial communities from a riparian zone of the East river system, Colorado, United States - H2c1 | ecosystem: Environmental > Terrestrial > Soil > Riparian zone | place: USA: East River... | reverse complement strand
GCCAGTTCTCGCACGTCACTTCTTCGCGACCTGCCTCGCCCTCGAACCTCGACATGTTGTACGTGAGGTCGTGGTGGGCGTCGAAGTGCACGATCCGCGTCTCCGAGAGGGGCGGACCTTCGAGGGCGCTCCGTCGGAACACCCGATAGGCGTGCTGGTGCGAATCCGCGAGCACGATCGCCTGCACATTGTTGAACATGTAGCCCGTCTGACGAAGGCGCTCCCAAAAGGTCGAGGGATGGGGGCTCGAGTGCCTGAGTGACGTCTCTTCTACGAGATCCCGGCCCATCTGATTGAACTGGGCGACCCTCATGTCCCAGAGAAGCCCGCTGAAGTCTGGTAGCTCAGCGTGACCGAAGTCCCAAGCGGGATCTTCTTTCGTGAAGTAGTCCCAGTCGATGCTGAGCCAGACGTTGGATCTTGTCATGACACTAAAGAACGAACCTTATCACGAAGCGCCGTTGCGTTGGTGGACTTAGCGATCAAGGGGACGTGAGTTTTCGGAGGGTCCGATGACCCCGTGTGGAAGACGAAACGAGTCGCCAGCTCGGGGCGGATCTTGACGGCCTCACGATAGAAGTCGGTCCCCATCATGCTGCCGATGTCCATGTCCGACACCACTGCGTCGAAGGCGTGATGACGAATGGCCTCTAGGGCACGGTCACCGTGACGATAGGACTCGACCTCGAATTCTTGGCCCAAAGTACGGGACACCATCCGCACAACGACTGAGTCGTCGTCTACTAGAAGGACACGCTTTTTCATGATTCCCAACCCTTGTACGGTTACCGAAGGTCTAAAGTTCAGCTAATTGTGAACAGCGGGTCATCTTCCTGTAAGAGCGCATCTCGAATGGGGGCGTAACTTTTCCGGTGTATTTCGCAGGGGCCTTTTTCACGAATAGCACGCTGGTGCTCGGGAACACCATAGCCCTTGTGGGCTCCGAACCCGTAGCCGGGGTAAAGGGCCGCTTGGGTCTGCATATAGCGGTCCCGCGTCACCTTGGCGATGATGCTCGCTAGCGAAACGGCCGGCACCAACTGGTCGGCTTTTGGAAGCCCGATCGCATCTTGGACCCCGATGTCCTTCGTGCCGTTGGGGAAGCCGTCCACAACCTTCAAGGCAGTGCCATCCACCATGGCGAGAGCCGCCACCAGTGCCTCACGATGAGCCCGCAGGAGGGCCGGCCAGACGCCCTCACGGTCGATGTCTGAGTTCGAGACCCAAACGAGGTGGTGTCGGACGGGCGTAGATCGGGTGAAGCGGTCGAAGACCCGCTCCCTTTGGCTCTCTGAGAGCTTCTTGGAGTCCCCGATGCCCGGCTCGTTGAACGCCCGCGGGACCGCTACGGCACAGACTACGAGCGGTCCCGCCCAAGCGCCGTACCCCACTTCGTCCGAGCCCACTACCCATTCCGCCGTGGAATGGTCGATAGCCGAGATGCCTGTGATTCTTCGCATGGCCCTACAACCCGGACCTTCCAACCCCGAAAGCGGAGCCAGCTCCAAGTTTCTTGGAGCACGCGACCAATGTCGATCGCGAGGGAGTCATCCGGAACTTCAACTTCGAATCGGTACACCAGCTTCATAAACGCGATAGTGCGGGAATCCGAAGATGTGGCCAAATTACTCGCTGGTGTATTTTGGGGGATGCCCAAGCCTCAGCTCAACAACCTCAGCATCCATAATCTGACGACGGCGATCGAACGTTACGAGACTGTAGACGTCGCCTCTTTTGCTGTGTACGGACGAGAAGCCACGCTTCGTCAGGTGGTGGCCTTCCTGCAAGTCATTCTGAAGGAGCGCCCGCAGCCGGGCGTTCGTGCAACGCTTTGGGGGCTCCCGTACATCCTTTCAACGGAAGTCCCTGAGGGCTGCCTCGCGATTGGATTCAGGTACGGGTACGGATACCCGACCCCCGCCGAGTTTTCGGCAGCAATCGCTCATCGCATTGAGGGTGAACCCCCGCAAGACCCCTCGATGGTGTGGAGCTACGTTCTAAACCTCACCTAGGATATCCCGATCGCTCATCAGCTTGTCGTAGCGGGTCATCCCCCGGAGGTGGCGCAACCGTGGCCGGTAGCCAAAGCCGCCTCGTTTGCCCACGCCATCTCGACGCTCCAGCACCAGCTCTTTGACCATCATCCTCAAAATGCTCGACACAGTAGCGATGTCCTCCTGCACCGCTTTCGAGATGTCGGCTGCCACCACCCACTGTTCATCGAAGGCGTTGGCTCGAATGAGGTGCCGAAAGACCTTCTGACGAATAGTGCACCCGCCCTCCAAGAGCACGAGCTTCTGAGGTTTGACCCCCCACATGTGGCTCAAGGGCTCGTCCTGAAGATTCCGGATCGAGAACAGGGTGTAGCGATCGTAGCCCGCCACCATTACGACGTCCCCGATCGCGTACCTGAGGCCGTTCTTGTTCGAGAGCGCGACCTCAACTCGAGCTTGCCGACCCACCCAGTTCTTGTACGTGAGCCTCGGCATCAGAAGATGACGAGCTGTGTCCCTGGCCGCAGTTTCTTCCGAGCCCGGATGGTCTTGCGTGCCGACTCCCGAGTCCAAAGGGGTGGCGTCACTTTCTCCCCTCGCCACACGATCGTCCACGAGCGTTCGCCCGAGTGCAGGATGTAGTCGAGCCCATCCGCGGAGTGCATCTCCTTCTGGCCGACCGTCGAGCTAAACATCAGCCGACGCGACCCTGGGCGAGGTCCTGAGCACCCTTCGCCATCTCGTTGGTGGCGCTCTCGATCATCTGGGCGGCGACCAAGAGGCGCTCCAAGTTGGTGCTGATCTCTTGAGCTGCATTGAGGAACTCGACCACCGCTTCATCAATGACGCCTGTCTTCTCTATGGCGGCGAGACGACGCCCCGACACGTGAAAGTTCTCGATGATGGCGCCGAAGCAGCGCCGGACAGACTCTCCCTCCGATTCGAGGTGAGGGAGAATTCGTTTCAGGTTTTGGACAGCATCTTTCTTGACTTGCTCAGTTTGCATGGTGACCCCTATTTGGTTGTGGTTCAGTCTCTCAGAACAGGCACGACGAACATCAGTTCGATGTCCACGTGGTCGGCATCTTCCTGGTAGCTAATGACCGTCACTTGAAAGTGACAGAGCGTCAGCGCCTCCTTGTCGATGAGCTTGAGGCCTTCCCTGGGACCCAAGTAAGTGGCGTACAGCTTGACACTCTCACCCTTGCGAGGAACCGGGTGCTTCCAGTCGGGGATCGGGAAGCCCCGCTCTTTGACTTGGTCGGACCACGGCAGTTTGAACATGATCTTCATGGGCGTTCCTCGAGCAGCACTTCCATCACACGCTCGGGGCTCATACCTAGGAGCACCAGATCCCGGCCTCGCTCGATCGCTCTCCGGATGGCGGGTCCTTGAGCGCCCGACGCTCCGATGTACGCCATGCTGTCGAACGGGACTTGGAAGCGTTTGAACAGCAGGTCCAGCTCCTCATCCGAAAGAACGTCGGCTGCGTCCAAGAGTTGACTCAATTGTTTTCCGAAGAAGTTGACCCCGACGCTGAAACCCCAGTTGGCCAGGGTGAGCAAAAGACGGATGTCCGTCACACGCTCACGAATGGCTCGACGCATGCGAGCCTCCGGAATCATCTCACGCACGTGAACCAGTAGGCCGACGTTGTCCATCAGCAGTAGGGCCGCACGGACCTTGTCGGGCGACAGGGTGATGATCTTGTCGAAGAACAATTGGTCGAACGCCTCGTGAGGGATCCGACGCAGCTCTGCCGATTTGGCGATCAGCGCCTGGTAGACTTGGAAGTCGATCCCTAAATCGTACTTGACGGCGAAGCGGACGGCCCGCAGCATCCGCGAGGGGTCGTCGTCAAAAGTGTCGAGCGGGTCGAGGGGTGTCCGTAGGATCCTGCCCTGAAGGAGATCCGCACGTCCTCCCAGAAGATCGATGATGGGCGCTTCCGCAAAGCCGTTCTGCAAATCGGCGAGCCGCCACATCAGGGTGTTGATCGTGAAGTCCCGGCGTTCCAGGTCCTCTTGGAGAGTGCCGACCGCTACTTCGTAGGGCTTTTGCGAGCCTGTCCTGCGAGAGCGATCGTATTTCTCCTTGCGGCTGGTGACGATCTCCACCTTCTGGCCCACGAGGCTGACTCCGAGGTATTGGTGGAAGTAGTCACGCTTGCTTTGAGCTGCCGGCACGGGTCCGATATGCACTACCCCGTAAAAGTCGGCGTGGCATTTGAGGCCCAGCCGGCGGGCTACTTCAGTCCCGAGCGTCAAGGCGTCCCGTTCTTCTTTGGGTTCCACCACGACGTCCACGTCCTTCACCTCATGGCAAAGCAAGTGGTCCCGGGGAGCCCCGCCCACGATGTAGCTGTGCTGCTCCATACCCAGGTGTTGGGCACAGTCAGCCAGCAGACGGACGAGAGCTTCGATGGGAGTCATGATTCAGGTATGCGGCGGGGAGCTTGAAAGTTCAGAGTTAAAGATCCGAATCGTTGGGAGCCGGCGGACGCTCACCCGTGCAGAGCGTGCGGTCGATCAGCGTTCGAGCGAACAGAAACAAACGTGTGAGGTACTTCATGCGTTTTCCAATGGAGTTTTACTTGTGTCTTCCAGACCAAAGCCCGTCAGCGAGAGGCTACGGGCCGCTCGTCCGAGATCACGGTCGTTGAAGCGGACCGTGTAGTGCTGCATCTGAACGGTCTCGCCCCAAGAGCTAGCGGCAACCGACATCGCATCTGCCCGCCCTTGGCTGATCGCCCGCAAGGCGTCCTGTTTCGAAGGGCTCGATTCTTTGGTGACTTCCCCTCGGGCCATCGCCGCTGAGGCTTGTTCTTCGAGGGTCCTCATCCTATTCTCCGATCCGGGTCGACCCGTCGATGCGGGACCCGCGGGAAGAGCGCTCACGAGGCGCTTTGGCTTTTTTGATGGGCGTCAAAGTGGCGAAGGTGACACCCTTCATTTCGAGGAAAACCTTGGAGCAACTCTCGCACAACGACATGCTGCCCTTGCGGCCGTCCGATCCCGGCTCGTTTTCCTTGGCGATGACGGCCGGCACACTCGAGCAACGAACACGGCCGGGCCGGCCACCGAGGGTCATGAAGGACTCGCCGTTCGGCACTAGGGCCTGACAGCGCTTCTTGTCGGAAGGCGTGAGGGGTTTCTTTTTCGTGGTCATGCGGCCATCTTGAGGGCCGTCGTGAAGGCCCGTTGGTTGATCTTGCCGCCCTCGCCGAACCACAGGGAGTCGAGGCGGGTGTTGGCCGAGCGGCCCTTCTCCCACGTCATGTACTCGCTGACGGCATTGTAGGCGGCCCACATGGTGCCCTTCACGCCCGGCATATCGTTGCCTCGGCCCTTCTCGAACAAGGGGATGATCTTCGCGTGGATCTTGTTGAGCGCCAGTTGAGCATCCTCGTCCGCGACCGTGCGCTTCTTGACCTCGGGCATGAACACACGCTCGACATACTGGCGGAGCGACTCCGTGCTGACCCCCATGCGGGCCAGGTCTCGCATTTTCTCGACGGTGGCCGAGAAGTTCCGCTTCTGGAAGTCCACGATGTCTTGGATGGCTTCGAGCGCTACTTCAGCGTTCTTGGTGTGGCTGACCCGTAAGAGAGCTGAAGACTCGTGAGCTTGAGCAAGGGTATTACAACAGACTACTCTTACGCCAGTGAACCCCACGCGAACTCGAAGGGAGCCATCGTGACTATTGCTGATCAAGAAATAACCGTTGATCTGATCTCCAGGAACGATATCGGCTGTCGCACCAAGGACTCGAGCAAGCATCCAGACTCGCTTACCCCCTTGAAGGGAACCTGCGGTTTCGAGACTGACCAACCCCTTCTCAATGGCTGGGTCGAAGAATTTGAAAGCAGCCTTGTTCTGAACGGGGTGATAGTCTGCACCCACTACGCCTAAAACTCTCTTGTCTGACGTCCGGACGACAGCATTGTGGGTGGTCGCAAGCGTCACGCCATCAAAGGTCGTTTCCAACGGACTGAGACGAACTTCCCAATTTAGGCCTGCGACCTGCAAAGCCTCTTCGACGTTAGCTGGAGGGTCTTTCAAAATCACACCTAGACCGTGCCAAGGGATTTGGGAAGAGGCTGAGAACATGTTTTCGACTTCGTGGGCCATTTGGTACTCCTATCCCTTGTATGCGGGGCATCTCTGAAAGTTCACCCTAAAATACACCGGGACGGGTTCAGACCAACAATTTACTTGTGTGCACCAACCCGTATGAAGGTTTGCAGCACATGCAAAACACCTAAGCACCCGGATTCCAACAACTTTCACAAGGATAGATCTTCAAAGGACGGTTTTTACCATAAGTGTAAGCCTTGCACGAAGACACGAGCTGACGCTTACAGGGAGGGGCATCGTGAGTACTTCCGAGCCAAGGCCCTCGAACGGTACGACCCGTCGACTAATCCCGAACGTTATCTGCGTTATCAAACCGCAAATTTGGCTCGGAGGGAGAAGGAGCTGCGTACCGTTCGAGGTAGGATGTACGCTCTCGTAAAAGCTGCTCGTGCCCGAGCGGAAAAGCGCAACCACCCCTTCGAATTAAGTATTGAATGGGCTATGGAGCAGTTTGATCTTCAGAATGGAAAATGTTGCCTGACGGGCATTCCTTTGACCCTGGATTTCACTTCAGGGAGCCGAAAGTACCATCCCTACAACCCTTCTCTGGACCGTAAGGACTCAAACCTCGGTTATACCCGTGAAAATACTCGCTTAGTCTGTGTAGCCGTCAATATAGCCCTCAATGAATTCGGTGAAGAAGTGCTTCGAAATGTCTGTGAGGGTTTTTTGTCGAATCGGTGTAAAGAAGGGGAATGCCTGCGGAAGATGAAGAAGACGACCTCCCCCTCGAGGTCTATTGGGATGCCCTGAGAGGCCGCCGAGGCCCGGTCGAGCCCGTCCACACCGTTCCAACCCTCCGGGACTTGGCGGACGAGAACGACATGGTGATCGGCACTTCCGCCAACCGCATCCTGGTGATCATCAAACCGACGGGCGAGCTGATCTTTGGCCCCGAGTACACCCCGCAAGAAGCCTCCATGATCTTCTGGGAGTACATGGGCCGCCGCTGGCACTCCATGTTGGACCGAATCCTGCTCATCCAGCACATGGAAGCCGTACTGGTGCGCTTGGGCCGGGCCGACATGGAGTGCCAGCAGGCCCGTGAGCGAGCTGTCGGGGCTGAAGACAACATGGCCAAGGACGAGCTAGATCGTCAAGTTGAGGCCGCCATGGGCCGTCTCAACCGGGTCGCTCATGAAGCGATCGAGCTGGGTCGTGGGCTGGTTCGGCGGCCTGAAGTCCTGCCGCCCGACGTACCGGAGCGGATTCCTGAACAAATTCGACAGAACCCCGACTCTGAATACCAGGGCCGCGAGGGGCTGCCTCCAGAAAACATACCGGACCCCGAAGATAGTACGCCGGGGAACTGAACTTTAGGGTGGGCTCCCGCATATCAGGACCATGGAAGACGAAAAGGAATTCAAACACCCGTCGTACGCGATGGCCTCGTTCTCGCACCGTCAGGGCAGCCCCAAGCTGTTCCACAGTGCGTTGGAGCATCACTACAACTATGTCACGCTATCGATCAAGACGGCTACGCTCCTCCGTGGCGATACGGGGGATCGGTTGTACGGGCCCATCCACGGGGACTTGATTGAGGTCGACTTTTCGTCCGCTCAATTTGCCGAGCTGTTGACGACCATGAATATCGGGATGGGGGTGGCGTGCACCCTGCACTCCTACAACAACAAGGCCATTCCGCGTCCACCAGACATCGATTCTCAGACGGAGAATCTCCGAGCGGAGTTCAAAGACCGCGCCCGGGAATTCACGAAGGAGATTCTGAAGGAGACTGAGTCGGTCGAGACCTTGCTCAATAAGCCGACCCTCAACAAGGCGGACCGTGCGAAGATCCTGTGCGTCCTCCAACGAGTCTCCCAAGAGCTGGGGCAGAACATGCCCTTCTTCGTGGAGATGTACCAAGAGGCGACCGAGAAGGTCGCGACAGCCGCTAAGGCGGAGATCGAGGGCTTCATGGTAGGAGCTGTCCGTCAAGCGGGGCTCGCCGCTCTCGCGGCTGGCCAGGTTCAAGTCACCCCGCCGCCGCAGCTTCCGGTCAAGACGGAGGAGAAGGCATGAAGAAGCCTATGGTTTCTCTGGATCGTCTTCCAGAGGTGTTGCAGCAGTCTCAGGGTGTTTTGGACACCCTGAGTCGGTATCGTGCCCTTTTGGGACAGCCCGAAGTGACAGGTACTGAATGTGAGGAGTACGCAAAGACGATCATCGGGGCCATGGAGAAATCCAAATCCTCCTTCGTTCCGGTCGTTCCGGCCTCCAAGCTAAAACCAAAGGCACCAAAACCCGCGGTTCCTGCCCCGAAACGGGTCGTCGCTGCCAAGGTAGCCTTGGCCAGCTCTATCAGCGAACGGGTAGCGGCTGGTCGTCAAGCGGTTATGCGAGGAGATCGCCCGAAATTGTTGGACGCTATTAAGATCGTGATGGGGGACGAGACCCTCAGTAGTCCGGAGGTCCTTCAACGTCTTAAGGAAAAGGAGTGGGCACCCGGGGCATCCAACCAGCAGTCCTACATTTCGTACATGCTGTCCGACAATCGAGAGATCTTCACTCGAGTACGTCGGGGAAAGTACAAGGTTGGCCCTACTCCCGAGGCCACGTCCCCGGACCTGAGGGGTTTGAAGCCAATGGCTCCTTCGGCCCTGGCTCGGCTTCTCGAGGACCGTGTTCATTTTCCCACCAAGAAATCGATCCTCCGAATGGCCCCCTCGGTGGTCCGTAAGGGGATCGGTGTAAAAGACTCACGAGCCCGAGCCGTGAAGCTGATTCTGAGCAATCTACAGGCACTGCCTCAACAACGGATGCTTGCATTCCAAGCGGATGTTGTGACTCAGACAACCCTACTTGCACCGGAGAAAAAATGAAGACCCCTCACATCTCTCTCGATCGTTTGCCTGAAATCATCCTGAAGGCCAAGCTCTGTCAAGCAAGCCTCCAAGAGTTTCGAATCCTGCTGGAGCTGCCGGAAGAGACCCCGGTGAACAAGCTGTGCCAGCACGCCGAAGCTTTGGCGAGCTATCGCCAGCAGCTCTCTATAAAGGACTATCGAGAGCAGGTTGAGAGCGGTGAGCGTCCTCGTTTGGTCGACGCTATTAAGATCGTGATGGGGGACGAGACCTTGGATGCCCATGTGATCCTCACTCGTCTGACGGAGCGTGGTTGGGAGCCCGGTGCGTCCAACAAGCCGTCGTACATATCGTACACGCTGTCCGACAATCCCAAGATTTTCAAGAGGGGACGCCAGCGGGGCACTTACCGAGTGATCCCAGAGTCCTCCTTGCAAGGTACCCTGAAGACTTTGATCCGCGACTCTATACTGTTCCCGGACAGCAGGGCGCTGATCAAGATCGCCCCTGCAACTCTATCTCACTTGAACCGCCACAGTCCTCGAGGCCGTGTCGAACGGGCTCTCTGTGCCGAAGTCAGCCTTCTTTCTGTCGAAGACCAGCTGGCCATGTTCAAAAACATACTCGTTTTGATGCCCGCTACGAACGTGTTCGATGCTGTTCGCGCAGAGCTGCCAGACTCTGGGGTAGCTGCCGCCCTACCCCAGAGTCCGTTTGATGACACCCTAAACTGAAATGATGGTCCTCATCATGCGGGGCCTCCCCGGCAGCGGTAAGTCGACGGACGCCCGGCGTTGGGCCGATCTCGTAACGGGCACCCTTATCTTCTCGATGGACGACTACATGTACGCGGGCGGCCGGGATTTCAACCCGATGCTGATCGAGCGTTGCCACGAGCAGTGCCGAAAGGACTTCGAGCTAGCCCTCCAGGCCAAGACCCCGCTCGTCATCGTCGACAACACCAACACTAAGTTCTCGAGCATCGTGCCGTACGTGGAGCTGATCGAGAAGTACCACTACAGCTTCACCGTCATGCAGTTTCACGTGGAACCAAAGGTGGCGGCCGAGCGCAACATCCACAAGGTGCCGCTCGAAACCCTGGAACGGATGGGCAAGCACCTGTGGTTCGAGCGGGTACCGTCTACCTGGAATGTTTGGAACAAGGGCAAGCCTTGGCGGCCCACGGACCTAAAATCACCCGAGGGGTGAACTTCTGGAGGGGCTCCCGCATATAGGGGTCATGCAAGCTGTAAAGGGTCTCAAAGTCGGTGACGTGCTGCAAAGCCTGTACTTCCCGTGCATGCAAGCCACCATCGAAGCCCCCATGTCGGTCGAGGACTGCTGGGTCTGGCACCTAGCTCGCCGCAAGCGTGACGGTGGTTACGAGAAATTCGGCCACGCCCGTTACAGCGAGATCGATCCCCTGAGCTGGAAGCTCAAAGAAGTGCCTCAACCCTAACCAAGGAAAATCATGTTTCTCACTATCCGAGACGTCTTGAAAATCGTCGTCAGTGCAGCTTACGATCGCCTACGCGGCAAGTCTTGAACCCGCCCCGCCGGCAGTACCTCGACTACGATTCTCGTCGGAACCCCCGCACCAGCTTCTCTTGCGTCAAGTGCCAGAAGGACCTGAAGCCGGGTCAAGCTTTCCGAAGGGTTCAGATGCCGAGCGGCGAACCCTTCGTCATCCATCCTGAAGACCAAGCGCTCGTGACCGAGCCGACCGACTGGCACTTCATCGGTCCCGACTGCGCTAAGGCACTCGGCCTGGAGTGGACGCACCCGCCTCAAGTCTCCAATGATCCTGTAACACACCAACCGGTGGCCGCCCCGTTGACGGCCGAGCAACTGAGTCTGCTGGGGAAGGTCGTACAAGCCTCCCGGAATTCCCAAACATGATTCTCACAATCCGCGACATCCCGAGAATTCTCTTCAGTGCAGCGGCCGACCGCTTCAGCCGAATGAGCGAGTGGTCGAAGATTTTGATCGGAGCAGTGCTCTTCACGGCGTTCTTCGCTTTTACTCTGTGGGCAGGTAACTGATGGAAAACAAGAAACGCTGCCCATACCACCAAGAAGGCGAGCACGGCGGACAGTGCTACCTGGAAAAAGGCCACAAGGTGCCTGAACACAAAGCGGTCAACGGGGGTACGCCTCAACCGAAGCCAGCGGATTGGATCGACTGGTCTCAGAACGGGTAGGCTTCTTCCGGTTCATCGTCCCCGAAGCCAAAGGGGTCGTCGTCGTACAGCAGGCGATCATGCCGGGTCTTGAGGCTCGGGAAGTCTCGGCACACGAGGCGCATGAGCTGCACGCATTGCTCGATGTCAAACATTGCGATGTGGGCTTGGCTGTTGGTCAGCCCCATCACTTGTCGCATCCAGTTGTAGGCCGCCCATCGGTTCTTGACCAGATTCTGCTTCCAGATTTGGTCAAATGTTGCGTGAGCCTGCATGCGGGCCACCTTTGTGGCCTTGTTGGCGGGCTTGCCGAGAGGAGCCCCGCTGGCATGCGCTCCGTGCGTCCCCTTGCACTCAGGGAAGCGTGTGCAGCCGTAGAAGGGGCGAGGGAACCTCTTGCTGCTCCGGAGCTGCATAGGAGCCCCACACTCGCCGCAAAGCAGGTCCAGTCGAGCACCCGGGTACTTGGCGGGCAAGGACTCGAGCGTCACGTCCTCGACGTTGGGCTTGGGCTCGAACAACGACGCCAGCGTAGGCGGAGTGTCGTCTAGCAGCAGGTCAAGCCGAGCCAGTTCCTCAGGGGTCACACCCGATCTCTACACCAAGGCGTAGGATCTCAGCTTACGGCCGAGCTTGGGATGTGCAGATTCAATGACGTTCAACGGGTCGTGGTCTTTCGAGTAACCGAGCATGAACCCGATGGGGGCTCCCAAGCGGGCCCAGCGCTCGGCCGCCACGCTGAAGTCGAAGAGTTCCTTGTAGAAGGCCCTTCGCCGGCCAATCCCTAGGCGAGTCACCCGGTCCAGTCCGTCGAACACGAAGACGGTGCTGGTCACGAGTTCGTTCTGCTTAGCTAGCGCCAAGATGAAGAACAGCAGGTCCAGCCGCTCGAAGGTCGAGCTGGGCTCGCGAGTGATCCCCAGCTCGGTCAAGAGCTTTCGCTGACCGACGTCCAGCTCGCCACACGTCATCCATTTTGAGAGTGCTGAGACAACATCCTTGACCTCTCGTCCCTCGTCGAGACGGAAGCGAGCTTCCCAGATGGCCCGAAAGGCTTCGGTGATCAGGTGCCCTTGGTCGACTAGCAGCCGGAGCGGGTCCTCGACCTCAAGGGTCTCCAGTGTAAGCAGGTTCCACAGCAAGTCCCACTCGTGAGGGATGATGGAGCCGATGGCCCGGACCTTGGAGAGGCGGTGCGTCAGGTTTTGGACGAGCCCCTCCGTCAACCAAGAATCCGACAGGTCGTCTTGGACGGTCTTCGTGAGACGGTAGAGGGTCGCTCGGTGGGTCGGCGTTGGTCCTTCGACCAAGAGCACCGGCGAAGGGTCTTGCCCGACTCTGGATGCCCATTCCTGGAGTCGATCGATGGCGGGCGGGTCCCAGGAGGGTCGGAGCGAGCCCGGCCGCTGGGAGGCCCTACGCTCGTTATCGGACGAGCGCATGTCTGTCCAGGGCAGTTCCGAGGTGGGCTCGACAACGTTGGGCATTATTCACTTCAAGGATTCTCCGGCTTAAGGCCGGAGTTCTGCAATCTTCGTGCTTGGACAATATACACCGGGCATACGCACATCACACGAAACTATTGAGGGCTACCTGATCGGCTGTCCGGGGCCACCCTGCCTCTGGGGACTAAAAATGACGTCTCAAGAACGCCTCAAGGCGTTTTCTCGCCTTCTACCTCGAACGCCTGGTCCAGGAAGAAATCGACCGTCACCTGTCGGACGGGGTCTGTGAAGATGACCTTGGTCCGCTCGCCTTCCTTCAAAAGGATGTAGTCGGTGATCCCTCGACGTCGCCGATGAATCTCAAAAGCGATGAGGGCGTGCACGCCCGTGACGGTCCCCACCGACGCCTTGGCGATGCGTTCGAGCAAGCTTTGAGGAAGCGCTTGAAGGAACCCCTTCATCTCCCCGGGCGAGAGCTGCTGACCCTCAAGAACGACCTCGATCAGTCCTGCGAGATCTTGCGAGCGCAAATGCTCGTACCACTTCTGCATGAAGATCTCGATCCCCTTTGCGGTGACGTCGGCCAACAGCTCCCCTGTGAAGGGGCGGTTGGTCCACTTGCCATCCGCGTATTTCTTGAGATCGAAGGTCGTCTTCGCAGAGACGATCGTCAGCTGTGAAAGCAGATCGCTGGCTCGGTTGGTGACGAGCGTGATGGAGGACTTTGGACGCAGCTCCTTCCAATGTTCTTGAAGGTCCTGCCACTCCTCGTCGTTCTTGTCCCAAGCATCGGGCTTGTCGTCGTCCCCCATATCAAACGAGCAGCCCTTTCTTGAGCCACTCCGGCGCTACAGAGTCCACGCTGAAGCCGAACGCAAACCATCGCTTGGGAGCTTCCGTTACCGTGAACACTCGCGTGCCGGTCTCGACGCATCGCATGGCTTGCAGGAAGTACTTGATGGTCGCCTTGGGTAGTTTCTTTTGGCGGACCTTCATCCGTTCTAGGAACAGGTTGATCTGATCGACGCACCAAGGCTCGATCGCTCTCGGGATCGCGAGCGCCACTTTGTGCTGACACGCTTTTGCCTCACCGTCCCAAGTGTTCAAAAGAGCGGCAATGAAAGTAGCGAGAAATCGATCGGGGTCTTGCCCCTCACCAGAGAATCCTCTTTGTTCGGGAAAGGCTGCGTACAGCCGGCGCTGTTCCGGTGTAGGATCTTCACCCAACAAGTTCGTGTGGAAAATAGCAGGGTCCTTCATCTGATCGTTCTAGTACACCAATGCCGCGACAACGCACACGCACAGCCCCCGAAGAATTTGCAGAAGACTGGGAGCTGCTTCGGAGCCTAAGACGGAAGGACTCTGCGTTATCGTACGTAGGCCGGCGGGACAAGAGGGGCCGGCCGGTCGTCAAAGTAACGGACGGGGAGACCACTCGAGCCCTGCCTCTAGCGAGATCTCTTTTCAAGCACAGCCACGGTTTTGAGTGGGGGTATGCGGGATCGGGACCCGCTCAGCTGGCACTGGCGATCCTCTACAGTTTTCTCAATGACCCTGAAAAAGCGGTACGTTACCACCAAAAGTTCAAGTCCATGGTGATAGCGGGCTTGCCCCAAGAAGGTTGGGAACTCCCGGAATCTGTGGTAAGAGAGGCCGTCCAACACTTGGAATCTGAGGAAAGTTCCACAGTTAGGGAGACTCGAGACCCTTAACTCTGAAGTTCTCTTTATGAAATTGCCCCAGTTACCCCCTAATCGGTGTAACGGGCTCAAATGATCGGTTACACCGAGACACTAAAGGAGCTACGATGGTATCCCTGAAGACAGCCGCGAGGGTGGCTCTAATCCTTGCTTTGCCGATGACTGCCTTGGCGGAAACGCCCCAAACCGTGAACGCGAGTTTGCGTGTGGACCAGGGACAAGACGTCCCCGATGATGCGACCCGTATCGCTCAAGCGAGGGACTGGATCGTGGGCATCATCTCGAAAGCGGCCCCTCCTGGTCGTAAGGTCCTCTTCCCTGAGGGGCAAGAGACGCCTGAGGGAGCACTGGCTCGTTACCGATCGATCGCCGATGACTTGATTCAGGTCATCTACGATCCCAGCACCCCACCGCTCTTTAGGGACGCCAATGGGCGGGCCCGCACGGTGAGCGTTGTCCTAGGCATTATGTTGCACGAGAGCGGCTTCATGCGTCAGGTGGACTTTGGGCTTGGAAAAGCGGGACTTGGTGACCACGGCAAATCGTTCTGCTCGCTCCAGCTCAAGGTGGGCAAGGACCGCACCATCAAGTGGAACACCAAGTACAATCGTCCTCCGAAGTGGAACGATCCCAAGGATGAGATCTTCAACGGCTACACCGGCAAGGAGCTGGTGGCCAATCGACGTCTCTGTATCTCAGAGGGTCTGAAGCTCATGCGCATCTCGTTCGGTGGAACCCAAGGGTTGCCACTGGAAGACCGTCTCCGTATTTACGCTTCAGGCAATCGTGATGACGGTGCGGACAAGAGCCACAGCCGGATGCGCACCGCTATGAAGTTCTTCGACTCGACCGCCAAAGAGCGGACGTTCAAGGATGCGGACATCATCAAAGCGGTCAAAAAGACGGCTTTTGTCGGGCCGTCCTCCTAAAAGAACGGTGTTAGGGGATTCTGGCCCCTATGAAAAACACTGTCATCTTCAGCGATGCCCTAACTGCACTAAAAACACTGCCAGACGATTTAGTGCAGGTAGTGGTTACGAGCCCACCCTACTGGGCGATGAGGGATTACGACAATCATCGGCAATGGTTCGACGAATCCCGCGACCCGTGCGCCCATGACCTGAGTGTCGAGCACGGGCCTCATCACCCAGGTCAGGTCGAAGAGACCAAGTGGAAAAAAGCCGAAGGTGCCGGTAAAGGGCAGACGGCCCTCACGCACTCGTGCTCCAAATGCGGAGCTTGGTACGGACAGTTAGGTCAAGAGCCCGAACTGCGTGGGTACATCAAGCATATGGTCGAAATCTTCAGGGAGGTCCGAAGGGTACTTAGGGTAGACGGCAGCATGTGGCTCAACTTAGGGGATACCTTCAAGGATAAACGTCTTCAGCTTGTGCCTTATCTAGTGGCTACGGCCCTTCAGGAAGATGGGTGGCTCTTACGATCGGTTGTCCAATGGCATAAGATTTCCGCTAAACCGGAGAGTGTGAGAGACCGTCCCGTGCGGTCCCACGAGCCCATCTTTCTTATGACCAAGTCGGAGAAGTACTTCTACGACCACGAGGCCGTTAAGGAACCTACGGCCGACGAAGAGGGTCTTAGGTCGATGAGAGATGTGTGGAGCTTCGCGTACAAGCCTTTGACTCGAGTAAAGTACGAGCGGGAGGCCAATTTTGCTGTATTCCCTACGGAGTTGCCGAAACGGTGTATCAAGGCCAGCAGTCGAAAGGGAGACCTGGTGCTGGACATTTTTGCGGGCTCTGGAACAACCCTTGGTGTCGCCAAGTCTTTGGGGCGAGATTACCTTGGGATCGAAGTCAACAGCAGCTACAGCAACCTGATAGAGCGCCGGATCGACTCTTTAGGTGGGTCGCTTCCGATGGACCTGTTCGACGAAATGGGATCGATGTCGATGGCCGAAGTGATGGCGAAGACTCCGAGTAGCGCATGATTCGGTTGGAAGTAAAACGCCTCACAAGCTCTCTCAGGAAGCGTCGAGGAGAACGATCTGCCTATGTTGATATTTTTGACATACTCAAAGGCGTTCTCGAAATATCCCGAGACCTTATACTCCCGGAGCCTGATTTTCCCAACAGGAGCAGACCAGACATCGCGGTACTTCGCAGAGAGGGCTTGGAGAACACCTATCTGGTAGTGGAAGTGAAGACGGACAGTCTCGAGGACCCTGCTGATCTTCAAAGGGTTTTTGACGACAAATTCAAATACTTTGAAGTCGCCCCAGTCGTCGAGTACCTCGTTTTATGTGACTTGGAACGATTTTACGTCTGGCGGGCAGGTGCCCCATTCGAGACACCTGAGGAGGTTGTCCTTTGGGAAAACACCAGCGAGGTCATAAGGGTCATTCAGTCGTTGCATCCGAAGGGTACTGACTATGGTGCCCATAATTTTCGGAAGACCCGAGACTCTGCGGCAGGTATTTTGCGTAAGAGCCTGAAGGGAAGACCCGACGCGCACCAAGAACTCCAAGTCCTGTTGGCAGCCATTCACGTCTCTGTATTCGAACGTAAGGACCGACCCAGTTTGGGGAGTGCCTTGGCGCTATCCGATTGGGGAGTGCCCGCCTTTAGGAGCTTGGAGGAGGACCCCAACGTCAGGCAGGCTTTCGCTGAATGTGTGGAAAAAAGGTTCCCGTCAAGATTCGAATGGTACCCTTGCGTACAAACTCTCGGCCTCGACGTGAAAAAATACGAGGACCTCAAACAGGTTCTGGAGTTAGAGACTGCTGCGAAACGTCTCCAGTCGGGGATTGTCGATCCATTCTGTGGAAACGGTGCCATCTTTAGCTTCACACTTGCTCGCTACCTTACGGAGGAAGGTCGCCGAGGGGCTCTCCTTCCTAAGGGAAGTTACGGAGCAGTGGAGGAATTAAAGGCCATTTTCCAGCGCTTTAATGGAAGCGACCCTAATATCGAAGCTATTATCCTAGCCAAGATCCTGCTCCTACAAGGGGCTCAAGACCACGTCGGCGACAAGTTTATCCAACGAGACTTTTTGGAGATCCTAAAGGAAAGGGTGGTCCTTGCGGCGGACCCTGTATACGCCAAGGCGGCGACTCTTGCTACCGTCCTACCTGACAGACCGGTGTCAAACTCTAAAAATGAAATCAATCGGCGAAGCGGTCACCAAGGTATGGCGAATGAGTCGGTAGTAAACTTGGTGAAGATGGGACGTGAATCGGAGTCTATCGTTCATATCGTTCACCACAGGAAGTCCCTTCTAGGGACCGCCGTGGCGAGCGTCCTCGCACGCGAACAGCTACAGCCTTTCGTGTCAGGTCGAACCACAGGGTTGGGCTTAAATAGTTTGACGACTTGGTGGAACAAGGGTCAGGTAAGCACGGACCTTCCGGTCATTTTAGAGATGTCCGGAAAACAGACGCCGATTAATCGAAACCAGGTATTCCGGACGGACACCTCTCTTTTGCCGCCAAAGGTGTTTGAATCTTTTTACAAGAGGCCAGGGAGCTTTTGCCTCCCTCGTATTGGTTGGGAACCCGGTCCTAAGGTGACGGAGACCCTTCGAAAGCAACCCACAGAGGGCTGCTATCCACAGTATGGCTCAGGAGACAGTCCCTTGTTTGGGTTTAGCTTTGCAAGTCCTCTCGCCTATGTTCCTCGAGAATATGTAGACGAGCGTCGCAAAGGCCTGAGCCACAGTCGCGGGCGCCAAAGTTCCTTGTATCCAAGGGCCAAGGTTCAACAGTATGGAATCCTGTGTGAACAGGACGAATATGGATTTCGATACAAGGGTTACGGTAACCTTGGGGTGTTTGAGAAGGGCCGCGTTGTAGCAATCGATCCCTTGGAAATGTTTGTTTTTGCTCGAACTCGGAATCCCTGCCTAGTCATCACACCACACCCGCAGGCTTTAGTGAACAACGAGTACTGGATAGTGAAGCTGAAACAACCCTACCCTCTTCACATGCTCGCTCAGTCGAGGATCAGCCAGATTTTGTTTCGTCTTAGGTCATCCTTGTCCAAGAGCTATGCTTACACATGGACGAACCAGTCGTGTGCTTGGATCTGGGAAGAGGAGGTGTTGCCGATAGGTGCCGAGCTGATGGTGTTCGAGCACCGTTTCAGACAAGCACTAGACCCTCTCAAGTTGTGGGTAGGTAACCCTACTGCTTCGATCAAAGATGAGTGCTTCAACCTACGATTTACGGGTATCGAAGAACAAGTGCGGAAGGTGAAGTCGAGAGTTGAAGGACAGCTAAGTTTCCGGACTTCGAGCGGTAGGGAAGCCGCTGTTTACGGCCCTGAGGCTAGCTTGGACACCGTCCAAATATCCTTGTCCGCAGAGTCCGGGCCCATCCAGCTCGGAAAGCTTCAGGTGCGCAAGATGCCCGTAGGGTTCAAAACCTACCAGGACCTAGAAGCCTCTTGTTTCCAGGAGATCGCGCTTATCAGGAGCGAGTTAGACGTAGTGGTCGCGGACGCACTGGGGATATCCGATGAAGACCGTAAAGGGATGTTGAGCGAGGAGCCTTATGACGAGAGAAGTTACGGTCTTGTCCCAACAGGGTGGGCTCTCTGAGGATCCCTTTTATCGGATCCACCCTGCAAGGAGCATCAAACGATGGAATTAACCGACCAAGAACTCAAAGACTTCCGGGAACGAGCCCTCCAGGCATCCCAGTACGGGCACGAAATCGGGCTGGCGGAGCTGTATACGGAAGCTCTGACGGCCGAGGTCGGGCAAGAGGAGGTCCCTCACGGCACCGTCAAGGCGTCGGCCGCTCACCTGTTCGACCTGGCGGACCAAGCGCTCCGGCAGCGTGCGGGTGACGGCATTCGAACCCCCAAGCGGTTTCCGGCTAACCCTGAGTTTCAGGCCAAAATGACAGAGCTGCTGGAGCAACATCCCGAGCTTAAGGGCAAGACGGTTGTCGTGAAGGTCGAAGACCTGCCGCCGCTTCCCACTGAAGACCCCAAGCCCGAGGAAACGGGTGAGGCTCCTCAGGTCGACGTGTCGGCCGAGGAGACGGAAGAAGAGACAGAGGCCGTCACAGACGAGACGGCCGAAGACGCTCAGCCCGAAGGAACCGAGACATCTGAAACGGGTCCGGTCTCCAAAAAAGGCAAGAAGTCCAAGAAGTGAGCTAGACCGACGGGGTGTCGTCGTCGTGAAGATGCCCCGCTAGGTCCAAGTCGGCGAGCGAGTACTGAAGGGTTGGCACCAAGGTCTGGAGCTGTGCCCACGCCACACTGGCGACCGGTACGTTGGGCAGGGCCTTGAGCTTGCCTAGAAACTCGTTCTGAAGCGACGCCACGCCTTTGACGTACTCTGTCTCGGGCGCTGTGAAGTATCCCGCCATCTTCAGTTCGTGCACGTAGCTCACGGCGTTACCGGTCAGCAGAGCCGTCCACGCCTTGCTGTAGCGACCGGTCGCCACGAAGTCCACGTACTGATCCACGCCGTCGAAGTTGTTGGCGAAGGCCCTCATGCGGGTCTGAGGATGCCCGTCAGGCACTGCCAGCGGAGCGGCGATTAGCTTGCCGCTGTTGGATGGGGAAGCGCTCAGCTCGCCTTCTGGAGCGAACCAGACGGTAACGGTTTGGCCTCCGCGGGACAAGCACTCGTTGAGAGTGATGCAGGTAAACATGCCCGCGTAAGTATCGGCCGCTTTGACGTTGCCCCAGTTGCCGTTCCAGATCGAAGTCCAACGGCCGGTCTCCAAGGCGGTCTTCGCCAAAGCCAGGGCCAGCACTTCATCGGAGGGGTCGTTTCCGATGCGAGTCTTCAGAGCCCAGATCATACAGTCGTGGGCTTCCTGGAACGTCATCGGCGTCTTGACGGGGTCCGTGTAAACAGCTTGCATGCCCAAGACGGGGCATAAAAGCTTCCAGATGACGTTTGAGGATTCACTAAAGATCCGACCAACGGTATGCGCCTGCTACCGTTCTTCTGTTACTTCGGGGGTAAGTGGCGAGCGGCTAGGAAGTACCCGACCCCGCAACACGACACCATCGTCGAGGCGTTTGCGGGCGGAGCCGGGTACGCCCTGAACTACTCGGACCGCAAGGTGGTGTTGCACGAGGTAGACCCCACCGTCTATCAGCTGTGGGATTACTTGATCCACGTCTCTCCCGCAGAGATCCTAGCGTTGCCCTCGGCGGTGGCACACGTGGACGACTGAGTCCGCCAAGAGCTTGATTGGTTTCTGGCTCAACAAGGGCGGCACGACACCCAAGAAGACGCCCTCGGTATGGGCCCGCAGTGGGATCCGACCCAACTCATTTTGGGGGCAGGCCATCAAAGAGCGGATTGCCGCTCAAGTGACGTCCATCCGGCATTGGAAGGTGCTCAACACCTCGTACGATACAGCCGAGAATACGCCCGCCACTTGGTTCGTGGACCCACCTTACCAGGGCGAGTGCGGGCGGTTGTACAAGTACCGGACGATCGACTACAAGGCGCTCGGTACTTGGTGTCAGAGCCGCGTAGGACAGGTTCTGGTGTGTGAGCAGGACGGGGCTAGTTGGCTGCCCTTCCAGCCCTTCCACACCATCAAGGCCACCCCTGGTGCTCGTGGTAAGTCGTACAGCAAAGAGGTGCTGTGGACTAACGAATCCAGCTTGATTCTCTTGCCGACAGGCTGAACTGCTTAGGCCGCCTTCGAACGCTCGGGTTTGGCCGTAGTCGTGAAGTCGGTCCGAACGTCCAGGACGTAGCCCTGGTGACGATGATGGGTGAAGCGAGCGGTCTTCAAGTCGTTCTGAGCGGCTTCGACACTGCTCTTCCAGATCACGACGAACTGGTCTCCCAACCTTGGATAGACCTTACGGATCTGGTCCGCTTCGGCGCAACGCTTCTGGATACGGATCGACAGATCCCGAATGTCGGTAACGAGGCCCATTCGAGAGTCCCCGCCAGCCTTGTAGGCTGCATGAAAAGCAACCTCAGACTCGAAGCCTAGGGTCTGGAGCTTCTCGGCCAGCTCGCGTTTCAATTCCGCTGTTTTGGCCTCATCCCGCGCCAGCTCTTGGGCCGCCATATCGACCGTATGCTGGGTCGCGGTGGCGACGATGCAGGCCCCGTAAACGTTACCTTGGGTAACCACCCGGGTGTTCAGAGGCCGCTTGGCCGAATTATGGATGCGGGCCTGGATTTCGATAGTGTGGGTGATCAGCATCTTGGACATCTCACCCCTGA
>Ga0193726_1001205_pt1 | contig 21449 bp, 19 predicted proteins | sample H2c1metaG_FD_144928 | JGI IMG/M metagenome (GOLD analysis project Ga0193726, IMG submission 144928) | Soil microbial communities from a riparian zone of the East river system, Colorado, United States - H2c1 | ecosystem: Environmental > Terrestrial > Soil > Riparian zone | place: USA: East River... | reverse complement strand
TTTCCACGGCACCATATAAACTTGTTGATCCGGCGGCGCCGCTCCCGGTCCTCCGCCTGCCGACATTCCTCCTCCTCCTCCTCCGCCACCACCGCCGCAAGTTGCCCGTCCAGCGGGCGCAGAGAAAAGCAGAATCGCAACCATCAGCAAAGCCATCAGCCGAGCCAAAGTATTTTTCATGGACACAATTATAGGTTTACGTGTCGTCATCAAGCAAGCACCTCGTGAGAGCCACGCCGCTTCAGGCACACCGCGACCAGCCATTTCTAAATCAGAGTCTCCACGCCCACATTTGGTTGTCTTAGTAGCACAGACATTCCTGTCTGTGCGCTTTCCCGCCCAATGATATAAACTCCCCGCGCTCGTAGGCGTCATCACAATAATGCCCACCACTCCAAAAAAATTCTTCTACGGCTGGTACGTAGTCCTGGCCGCCGCCGTAGGACTCCTCCTCGGTTTCGCCCCAATTTTCGTCTACTGCTTCGGCGTCTTCATCAAGCCGCTAACCGCCGAATTCCACGCCAGCCGAACCAACATTTCTTTCGCATTCTCCTTAACAAATATAATGCTCGCCGTCAGCTCGCCTTTCGTCGGCCGCCTCGTCGACCGCTTCGGCCCTCGCAAAGTAATTATTCCGTCCGCCATAACTTTCGCCGTCATGCTCATCGCATTCAAATTAATTTCTAATCATCTCTGGCAATTATATTTCGCGTTTATCATTGCGGGAGTAATCGGCTCCGCTGCCGCTCCAGTTCCCTACGGAAAAGTAGTCTCAAATTGGTTTGACAAGCATCGCGGACTCGCCCTCGGCGTCACCATGATCGGCATCGCCCTCGGCGCAATCGTAATGCCTCCCGCCGTTCAGCGGCTCATCACGCTATTCGGTTGGCGCTCCACCTACGCGATCGTAGGCTGCGCAGTCCTGCTAGTCTCCGTGCCAATTATCATGCTCTTCCTAAAAGATTCTCCGCAAAAAATGGGCCTGCTTCCCGATGGCGAGCAGCCACGTGAATTCAATAACGCAACACAATCAAATGTTCCGCCATCGTCGTCGCCAAAAAACACCGGTATCCCACTCCGCGAAGCAGTCCGCTCCAAAATTTTCTGGCTTCTCGCATTCGGATTCGCGCTCATCGCCATCAGCGTCCACGGCTGCGTAATCCATTTGGTCCCACTGCTCACCGACCGCGGCATCGCTCCAGAAAAAGCCGCCCTGGCAAGTTCCATCCTCGGCGTTGCTCTACTTTTCGCCCGCGTAGGCTCCGGCTATTTGATGGACCGCTTCTACGCGCCTTACGTCTCAGCATTTTTCTTCGGCAGCGTAGCCATCGGAATCGCACTCCTCTGGTCTGGACTAACCGGCGCAGCCGTTTACGCAGCCGGATTATTGGTAGGGCTCGGCCTCGGCGCCGAAGTGGATGTCATCGCGTATCTAACCAGCCGCTATTTCGGTCTCCACTCCTTCGGCGAAATTTACGGATACCTCTTCGCTGTCTTTGCGCTAGCTGGCGCACTCGGCCCAGTCCTAATGGCCGCGGGATTCGACCGCACCGGCTCCTACAACGAACCCCTAATATTTTTCTTCTTCGCCACAATCACCGGTGTCATATTAATGACGCGCCTCGGCCCCTACCGCTTCCGCCCCCACGAATAAAATTTTCTCTCAGCAGCACCGACACTTCTGTCGGTGCGCTTCTTCCTGTCTTTCTCTGCTCTTCCTCAGCGCCCTCTGCGTCTCTGCGTTGAACAATCCCGCCCTTCCCACCTCGCATCCCCAAAATGTTACAATCCCAACGCGCCCAACCCGCATCCAATCAAACGAGGCCGCATGCTCACCACAAATAACAACAACGCCCAATCGCCAAGCCCAGTCAGTCGCCGCACATTTCTCACTCTCTCCATCGCCGGTTCCGCAGGCATCGCCTATTGGCTCGTCACGCGCCGCGATCCCACCAGCTCCGAAGCCGCCGCACCGCCAGTTCCGAAATCCGTGAACATCGTAGAATTTTCCGACGCTGGAATCCGCAAAGAAAAAGTTGCCGTCGACACCATCGTCAAGACCGACGCCGAATGGCGCAAGCAACTTTCCGCCGATTCCTACGAAATCACGCGTCACGAAGGTACAGAGCGTCCGTACACAAATGAAAATCCCAACAATCACGCCAAGGGAATTTTCCGCTGCATCTGCTGTGACACCGCTCTCTTCGACGCCGCCACAAAATTCGATTCCGGCACCGGCTGGCCCAGCTTCTATCAACCCATCGCCAAAGAAAATATTATCGAGACTACTGACAGCACGTTGGGAATGTCGCGCACCAAAGTCACCTGCCGCCGCTGCGAAGCCCATCTAGGCCACGTCTTCGACGACGGCCCGAAACCAACCGGCCTCCGCTACTGCATGAATTCCGTAGCCATGCGCTTCGCCAAAGCTTAGAACTCCGAAATGAACACACGGACAGCGCTTCGCACGATCTCGACAATTCTGATTTGCACCGGCGTGCTCATTTACATCGCCGCCAAAATCCATTTCTTCAGACATTACGGCGAGGCCAGTTATTTTCAACATCACCGTGTTTACTGGATTTTGATCGCCGCGATCGGCTTCGCGCCGGGTGCCCCATTTTTCGCGCAGCGAAAAGTGGGGCCTTTGACCGTGACGTCGACTCTGCTTCTGACGTCATCCCGAGCTCCAACGGACCTGCTTCTTCTTTTGCTTTTTGCTTCTCGTTTGCGTCTTCATTCCGACATCCGTACTCCGGTCCCCTAAATCCGCCCCTCTTCGTACCTCCTCCGATGTCAGATCGTGTAGCGCCACCCTTGAGGGTGGCATCCGTCCTCATCTCTCGCCGGCGACCCCGTCATTTCCCCTGTTATGCTAGCCCTCGCATTACGTATCATTAAATCAAACCGATAATCCGAAACCACTCGCTCGACACGCGCGTCACAGATACAGGGAGACGCCACTATGCGCAAATTCCCGCCCCGCAGAAACGTCCGAAAAACATTCATGGTTGTAACATTGGCCAGTCTTGTTATCTGTCTGACTATCGGCCTCACAGCTCGATCTCTGGATAAATCCGACTGGAAGCAATGGACCAAAAGTGACGTCCGCTCAATCCTCACAAAATCGCCCTGGGTATCCGATTGCTGCCGAGATTGGAATGGCCTTCCCGCCAGTTCCGATGGTATCGGCGACGCTACGCCGAGCGGTGGATACACCGCTTCCATCGTGTCGTCCAATCTAATTCGTCACGCGCTCGTCAGACAGCTCCAGTTGGATAGCCGATACCACACGCTCGACTCAGCGCATCGAGCGGAAGTCGATCAGAGAATCGCCGAATGCCTGAGCGAGAGAACTAACAAATACATCATCATAAGTTTTTCTTTTAACATCGGACCTGATCGTAAGTTCGCCGTGGCAAAGGCAAATGAGATCCACCTTCTCTTGCCCGATGGCAGGAAAATCGCTGGCGAGTCGCTGACCGATTCAGTCGCATGGAACTGTGGCAGGCTGGAAAAGGAGACCGATCAATATCCAGTCGTGGGCTCTTTTTCTAGCTTTGGGCTTTACGGACCAAAAAGCGAGGTAGCCTTTCCGCGCTTCTTAGATGGCAATCCTACAGTCGGGCCTAACGACAAAAAAATTCGGGTCGATTTGGATTTTCCCGCTGCCCGTTCATGGCCGGGTCATTCTCGCCCCGAAATTGACTTCAACGTCGACAAACTAATCTATCAAGGTAAGCCGGACTTCTAATTGACCCAATTGTTGTCCCACGTCGGCAAACGATCTACCGAACGAATGCGTGGCCTCCGCTCCACGTTATCGGCGGTAACCTCTTGATACCACTCGGTTTCGGAGCCAACTCCACTCTCCTCTTGACAACATACCAGCTAGTCGGTATCTTCCATACTGCCCGGTACGGAACCGAACCCAATGCCAACTCAACTCCAACACGAATCCAAAACCAAATTCCTCAACGCCGCCCTGCAAGTCATCCGCGCCAAAGGCTATTCCGCCACCACCGTCGACGACATTTGTCACGCCGCCGGCATGACCAAGGGCAGCTTCTTTCATCATTTCAAAAGTAAGGACGATCTCGCTCTCGGCGCCGTCGCCCACTGGGACGCAGGCACCACCGACTTTTTCGCATCAGCTCCCTATCACAACGCAACCGACCCACTCGCACGTCTACTCGGCTACGTCGACTTTCGCGAAACAATCCTGAAAGGCGAGTTGCCCGACTACACGTGTCTCGTAGGCACTCTCGTTCAGGAAACGTATGACACGCATCCGGCCATTCGCGAGGCCTGTGATCGATGCCTCACATCGCACGTCGCCGAGCTAACGCGTGACGTAGAAGCCGCAAAAAAACTCTATGCTCCCAGCGCATCGTGGACCGCCGAAAGCATCGGCTACTTTATTCAAACCGTCCTGCAAGGCTCGTTCATTTTTGCAAAAGCAAAACAAAGTCCGGAAATCATTCGCGAAAATCTGCAACATTTGCGGAAATTTCTGATTGATCTCTTCAATCAATCCAAATCCGAAAACTAAAACAAATGCCCCAAGGAGAAGACATGAGCTCGAATCCCGCACCAGCAGCGACCGCTGGCAATACCATCGGCAAAACCACCACAAAGCTAGAAGGCCGCGATTTAATTCTCACCCGCATCATCAACGCTCCGCGCGAAAAAGTTTATGAAGCTTGGACAAATCCTGAACTCCTCAAAAAATGGTTCGTGCCCGCGCCGTGGACGATCGCCTCCGTCGAATCAGACATCCGCGCCGGTGGCTCCAGCCTGATCGTAATGCGCAGCCCCGACGGCACAGAATTTCCAAATCGCGGCGTCTATCTCGAAGTCGTAAAAAACGAGAAACTCGTTTTCACAGACGCTTACATCAAAGCGTGGGAGCCATCCGAAAAGCCCTTCATGACGGGCATCGCAACCTTCGAGGATCTCGGCAACGGCCAAACAAAATACACAGCCCTCGCGCGTCACTGGACAATCGCCGATCTCGAGACTCACGAAAAAATGGGCTTCCACCAAGGCTGGGCAATCTGCGCCGAACAATTAGCCGCAGTAGTAGAAAAACAGTAAAGGTAATCGGGGTCGTAGGGGCGGGTCCGCGACCCGCCCTCGCTAGTGCAATTTAATTTCCCTGAGTCACGGCGTGCTGTTTGTCGGAAGCAAAGTTAAAGCGTGCGCTCAAGGACGCCCCAGGTGCCGGCGAAGCACCTGGGGCTTTTTATTTCCTCTTCATTTCTTTGGTTTGGAGCTACCTCGAAGTGGCGCGGAACCAAGTACAGTTTGAGATGTGCCAATGCAATTTTCCGTTTCAGCGGCGTGGCCAGACTAGCCGGGGACTTATCTCCCTTATTTGCCTCGCCTTAGCCAGCACCCACCAGTTCCGCCTATGACCCATTTTTGAAATAACGCATACCCCCACCCCTACCCTTGCGAGCTAAGTGTGGCTAATAAAGGACTTACGGCGATCTGGTGCGTAAGTGTGGCTAATAAAGGACTTAGCGGAAAATCGGGCATCGCAGGAAAACACGTCGCCCCCGCCCCAGGTGTTTTTGCTATGTATTGCAAATAAAGGACTTACAGCAATCTACAGTCAATCGTTATGCAACCAAAGGACTTATCCGAGATTTGATTTTGTAGAGCTTACCTTGAGGGTAGCAGCCGTTGATTGAATTTATGTTTCCTCTGCGTTCTCTCTGCGTCCTTTACGTTGAGAGCTTCTTCCTGGGTTTCTGTATTTTCCGCCCGCCAAAAACTGCATTATAATGCAGTTTCTCCAAAAAACTCCCGATTCGTATGCATTATAATGCAGTTTTTGACCTTTCCACCCGCCCAGCCCTCCAAACTCTCGACTTGTGCCAGTATGATTTTCGCTCGCGATGCAGTATTGTAGATGTAGCGCCGTGAAAATTTCCGGCGGAGGCCACACATGTCATGCGGACACAGCGGTCCACCAAGCATTCCCACGCCACCGAAGCCAGGCGCGCACATGGTGACGTGCGTAAAGTTCGGAAAAGAAATGGAAGGCCTTGACCGGGTGCCCTGGAAGGGCGACATCGGCAAACGCGTCTACGATAACGTTTCCAAAGAGGCGTGGAAAATGTGGATCGAGCATTCCAAAATGCTCATGAACGAATATCGTTTGAATCCGCTCGACCCAAATTCCATGAAAGTGATGGAAGAACAAATGGAGCAATTTTTCTTCGGCGAAGGCGCCAAGCTCCCCAAAGATTACGTAGCGCCAAAAGCAAAAGGATAAGTCGTCCGTGCTTCGATCGTCATTTCGAGGAGCGAAGCGACGAGAAATCTCTCGGCGTTTTTTTCGTGAACGAGTTAGACCAGTGGAAGTTTTCCAGTAGCAGCATTACCAACCGGAAGTTCCGCGCTCACAACAAAATTTAGTTTCGCGTGAGCATCGCGCAAAGCGCGTTCTACTTTTTCCGGATTTTCTGCGCGCGCGAAAACAAATCCCAGGTAGCTCGAACCTTCAGGCCATGCAACAATTTTGTCGTGCAATCGCGCGGTAATTTCAATCGACTCTACATTTGAAACTTTTCGCGCTTCGTCTTCGCCTTCAACGCGTTCCAGAATTCCGCTCGCCGGAACAGGAATCATCATCACGCCGGAAGAAACCGCTTCGCGCTCAACTTCCGTTCTATCAAATCCCATCGCGTGACGAACCAACAATTCTTCCAGCGAAATCAGTTCGGGACCAAATCGCAAAGCTCGCGCGCAAAGTCCACCAATTGGACGCGGCGCAATTTCAAGTGGCCAAACTCCAACATCATTCACTCTGAATTCTGCGTGAATCGGTCCGTGAATTAATCCCAACGCGCGAGCAGAATCGCGAGCGCAAAGCGCAATTGCATCTTGCTGCTCGCGCGACAATCGCGAAGGAGTCACATAAATCGTCTCCTCAAAATATGGCCCTTCAAGTGGATCAGGTTTATCGAATATCGCGAGAACGCGCAACACTCCTTCACTGATCAATCCTTCAACAGCAACTTCCCTTCCCGGAATGTAATCCTCAACAATCATGCGATCCAATTCCGGATCTCGGGATGCGCGCAATTCGGGTGATTGCAACAGATGTGCAAGCCGCTCCACCGCTCTCCGAAATTCGGCAGGATTATTTGCGCGCATAACTCCCTGGCTGGCTGAAAGACATATCGGTTTTACAACGCACGGAAATTTAATTCCAGAAAGCGCGGCATCAGGAGTTGGAACAATCGGAAGCGTGCGAAACGCGGGAGTTCGCAATCCGGAAACGCGAAATGCTTCGCGCATTTTTTCTTTGCTCCGACACGATTCCACCGAAGCAGGATGATTGTGAAATATTCCAAGTCCTTTAGCGACATACGCAGCAGTAATTACAGATCGATCGCCAAGCGCAAGAACTCCATCAGGTTCATTTCCGCGCAATGAATCCATTATCGAAATCGCCGCAGGTTCGGGTTCTTCAAAGTGCACAGCGATCGCGCGATCGTTCCACGGATCATCAAGTTGATGACATCGATCCGTTGCAAATATTATTTCCACGCCGAGCTTTTTCGCCGCATCACTGAAGCTGCGCGTTTGATAACCAAGCTTGCTCGTGAGCAGCAATAATCGCTTCGGTTTTGTTGGCGTATTTTGTTCGGGATTCACGAAGTCACTTGTTGAATTAGATGGCGACATTTACACAAACGCATCAGGTTGCGGCGGGGATTTCTCCGCGTGCGCAACAATCGGCTTCACTTGTCCGATGGAAACGAGTTGATCGCTCGAAGGTTCTGCGCAGCAATACCATGGTTCGTTCATATGAGGAATGGCCGCACGCCCAGTATGCGACGCAAGCAACGCGTGTGGAATTTCCGGCGCATCATCGCAGAATCGCGCAGCAGCATTCCAAATCTTCGCGAAAATTTCCACGCGATTGCTTCGTAGCTTTTCTTCGCGCTCTACAATTTGGCTAACTTCTCCGGCGAGCGCATCAACACGCGGATCAGAATGTTTCCACGGATAAACAAGAGCTGCTGCGTCGAATTGTTCAACGTTATCGCGAATCTCGGCAAGATCCAGCAGACGCGAACCTGCGGGAATCAACAAACGAATCGCGAGTTGGATTGGAGCGACGTTCTCGATCAAATCCTGCTCTGCGAGAACTTGCAGCAGATCCAAATAACTTCGCAGAGTTGTCCACGGAGAAAACGGCACGAACGTTGGTTGCAGAGTCAGTCCGAGATTCCGGAATATTTCCACCACCTGCAGAAATCCAGCGCGTGTGTGTCCCTTCGCAAGACGATCCAAAACAAGATCGTCGACAGATTCAACCGCGCTCGTTACGAAAAGACATCCGGTATCGCGCAGCGTGGGCAAATGTTCCGCGTGATTCAGCAGATGCTCAATCTTGATCGTCGCGTCGTAACTGAGACTCGGGAATTCGCGATGCATTTCCTGAACGATTGCGAGGGCGTGCGTCGGTCCGTTGAAAAAATCCGGATCGCCGAAGCTGATGTGCTGCGCGCCTGCTACAACTTGTCTGCGAATATCTTCCAACACGATTTCACGCTGCACGATGCGAAAAGTTCCGTCATACACCGGAACAATCGGGCAGTGCCTACACAGATGTTTGCAACCGCGGCTCGCTTCGGTATATCCAACAATTCGATATCCACCATCCGGCATGATTAGATGCGCATATTTTTCCAGCGGAGGGAGCCCGGCACGCTGCGGCACGCGGAATTTCTGCTTACTCAGAGAAATTTGCGGCTCAGATATCTGAGAGTTTGACGCGTCAACTTTATTTCCAGTCAGTCGCTCAACGAGGCGAACAAGTCCTCCTTCAAATTCGCCGCCTAGAATTATTTGCGCGCCAAGTTCGCGCAAATATTCCGCATTCACCGGAGCATAAAGTCCGTAGAAACAAATGTGCGCGTTCGGATTTAATTCGCGCACACGCGGAAGCAACGCAACTGCAAGCCGCGTCGCAGTGTGCATCGGAACATAGAACGCGATTAACTCAGCTTCGCGAACCGGTGCTTCGCGAAAATCCTCACGCGATAAATCGAGAGACGTAACCGTCGCGCCAATTTCGGCAAGCCAAGCCGCTGGCGACGCCAGTCCAAACGGCTGGTGACCGAGTTCATAAGTGGATATCAGAACGACATTCATTGGGTGGTCGGGGTCTACTCAATCATTCTAGACGATTTTATCTTTGCGCGGGTTTGTCGGACTGTGGAATATCGACGCGCGTTAGATCGTGTCCGACGATAATTTTGCGGTGGAAAGATTTGGCGGCTTCGCTTTGGAATTCTGCGTCGGCGTTGCCTGGCCGATGTGAAATCAAGTGGGTTAGTACAAGCAACTTCACGTTCGCTCGAGCAGCGTCTTCGCCGGCTTCGGCGGCGGTGGAATGGTAACGCGTGAACCACGGTTGGTCGTCGGAGGCAGTGTCCGTCGGTGCTTTGATTTGGGGGAGGTAGGCCTCATGAATTAGAACGTCGGCGTTTTTCGCGTAGCGGATTAAATTTTCGGTGGGATGCGTGTCTCCGGAAATTACGATACTCGCGACGATGCGAGGATTCTCGGTTGAGTTGGAGGGTCTTTCGATTTGATCGAAGCGATAACCGAAGGCTGGCTCGACTGGCGCGTGATCTACGAGAAATGTGGTTACGCGGACGTCTTCGTCTTCATAGATGAAGCCTTCTTTTATAGTGTGGAGATTTATTTTTGCGCCATCAGGTGGGAGTTTTTCAGTTAGATCGCGGCGAATGTGAATATCGGTTTTGTAAAACTTCATGATGCCATCGACGAGATTCTGTGTGCCAGTTGGACCGTAAAGTTCAAATGGAGTTGTGCGGCCAAATTGCCAAGTGGTGTGAAAGACGTCGGGCAGGCCGTCGATGTGATCGGAATGCAGGTGCGTTAGGAAAACGGCGCGGATATTTTTCGGCGCTAGGTTTGCCGCGGCGAGGCGCATGGTTACTCCGCGGCCAGCGTCGATTAGAAAAATTTTTTCGCCGATTACGATTGCGGTGGATGGGCCGGCACGATCGGCGTCTGGGCGCGGGAAGCCTGTGCCTAATAGAATGGCGTAGATTTTTTGTGGTGCGGACGCTGGAGGGTTTTGAGCGGTGGCAAATATTGCAAAGAAAAGCCCGATCATCAAAAGCAGAAGCGATCTTCGACGGAAAATGGTGTGCTTCATATTTTCACTTTCAGAGTAGGCCAGATAATAGCGTAATTTAGCGGGATTGCCATTTTCGTTGGACCAAGAGAACGGTTAAAATACGTTTCAGGTACGATGCGCTGTTTGAATTTGTCTAAATCGGAGGGCCTATGGAAGCTTGGCAATCTAAAGCGTTGGAGCTTTTCCCGGAACTCCGCGAAAAGATTGAAGAACAATCCGCTCCGATGGGCCTTTGGATTGAACTCACGTTCGCACTCGAGCATGTCTATGAAGAAAAGCCGCTCAACGACGAGCGGGTCGGAAAATTCTACGACTATGCTGCGTGGTGTTTTGGCCAGACGCAGACGGATAGTGCCGAGACGGATTTAGGTAGCGCGGTGGCGGTCTGTTTCATTGAACACATTCCACTTCATCGCGGTATTTCTGATGATGCGTACCGCTGGATGTCAGCCGGCTCTTTCCACGGTTTTGAGAATTTGTTTCGCTATCATCTTTCCGACGAAGAATACAAGAAATTCGCTACTGAATTTCACGCCAAGAAAAAACACTTCAAGGGTACGCCGCGATTGTAAATCGTTTATTGGCTCAAATTTGCACAGACAAGAGTGTCGGTGCTACTTGAGACGAAAAGTGCACAGACAGGAATGTCTATGCTACCAAATCGTGCACGAGTGCGTTCGTTCGGCTATCATAGGAATATCACATTTTGATTTGAAAGGACGTTAACTTCATGTCGCCCGCTCGATTGAATTCCTTCCGCAGCCTTAGCGCTTTGAATGTTGGTGGCGCGAGTTATGACATTCATCGATTGGATTCTTTGGCTAAACGCAGCACTGGGCATGTGGATGAATTGCCATTTTCGTTGAAGGTTTTATTGGAAAATTTATTGCGATGCGAGGACGGGCGATTCGTGCATCCAGAACATATTGAAGCGCTGGCGGAATGGAAACCGAACGACGCGGCGCGAAAAGAAATTGCGTTCATGCCTGCGCGCGTTTTATTGCAGGATTTTACTGGTGTTCCGGCGGTGGTGGATTTGGCGGCGATGCGCGAAGCCATGCGTGTGTTAGGCGGCGATCCAAAGAAAATTAATCCGCTGCTGCCTGTGGAATTGGTGATCGACCATTCGGTGCAGGTGGATAAATTTGGAACGGCAGATTCTTTTTCTGTAAACGCGTTGATGGAAAATCAGCGCAACGTAGAGCGGTATGCATTTTTGCGCTGGGGGCAAACGTCATTTAGGAATTTTGCGGTAGTGCCGCCGGATACGGGGATTTGTCATCAAGTGAATTTGGAATATTTATCGCGCGTAGTTTGTGCGGATGAGAATGGAGGAAAGAAAATTGCGTATCCGGATTCTTTGGTGGGAACGGATTCGCACACCACGATGGTGAATTCGCTGGGAGTTTTTGGCTGGGGCGTTGGCGGAATTGAAGCAGAAGCGGCGATGCTGGGCCAGCCGCTTTCGATGGTGATTCCGGATGTGGCTGGATTTAAGTTGCACGGAAAACTGCCGGCGGGATCGACGGCGACGGATTTAGTGTTGGTTGTTACGCAGATGCTGCGATCAAAAGGCGTAGTCGGAAAATTTGTGGAATTTTACGGCACGGGGCTTTCCAGTTTGTCGCTTCCGGATCGCGCGACGATTGCAAATATGGCTCCGGAATATGGCGCGACGATGGGATTTTTTCCTGTCGACGAGGAAGTGCTGAATTATTTGAAATTTACAGGACGTGATGCTTCGCGCGTTGCGTTGGTGGAAGCGTATACGAAAGAGCAAGGCCTGTTCCGCACCGATGAAACGCCTGATCCGATATTCACGACGACGTTGGAACTGGATTTGAGCACTGTGGAGCCGACGCTGGCGGGACCGAAGCGTCCGCAGGACCGAGTTTTGTTGCGCGAGTCGAAGGTCGCGTTTACGAAGAGCATGGCGGGACAAACCTCGCCTGAAGTTCACGTGAAAAATAATGGCGACCAATTTGATTTGTCGAACGGCGCGGTGGTGATTGCGGCGATTACGAGTTGCACGAACACATCGAATCCGTCGCTGATGATTGGCGCGGGACTTTTGGCGAAGAAAGCCGTGGAGCGTGGATTGACGGCAAAGCCGTGGGTGAAAACGAGCTTGGCGCCGGGATCGAAAGTGGTGACGGATTATTTGGATGCGGCGGGGCTGACTCCATTTTTGGAAAAATTGAATTTTCATTTGGTGGGATTTGGTTGCACGACCTGCATCGGGAACAGCGGACCTTTGCCAGAGGTGATTGGCAAAGCGATTAAGGATAATAATTTGACGGCTGTTGCGGTGCTGAGCGGCAATCGAAATTTTGAGGGGCGCATACATCCGTTGGTGCGAGCGAATTATTTGGCGTCACCGCCGCTGGTGGTTGCGTATGCGTTGGCTGGTCGCATGGATATGGATTTGACGACTGAGGCGCTTGGAAAAGATTCGACGGGTAAACCGGTTTTCCTGAAAGAGATTTGGCCAACGCCGGCGGAAATTGAAAAGACGGTGCGTAGTGCCGTGACGACTGCGATGTATGACAAGGAATATGGAAAAATTTTTGAGGGCGATGCGAGTTGGAAAGCGTTGAAGGTGCCGGAAGGCGATCTTTATTTGTGGGATGCGAAGTCCACATATATAAAGTTGCCGACATTTTTTGAAAATATGCCAAAGGTTCCGGCGGCGTTGACGGACATGAAAAATGCGCGGGCGCTGGCGGTTTTGGGCGATAGCGTTACGACGGATCATATTTCTCCGGCGGGTTCGATTCCGGTGGATAGTCCGGCGGGAAAATATTTAATCGCGGAAGGCGTGAAAGCTTCGGAATTTAATTCTTACGGAGCGCGGCGCGGAAATCACGAAGTGATGATGCGCGGCACATTTGGAAATATTCGTTTGCGGAATCAATTGGCGCCGGGAACGGAAGGCGGATGGACACTGCATCAGCCGAGCGGCGAGCAAATGACGATTTACGACGCGGCGATTCGCTACAAGAAGGAAAATGTGCCGCTGGTGATATTCGCTGGGAAAGAATATGGATCGGGATCTTCGCGCGATTGGGCGGCGAAAGGAACGCTGCTATTGGGCGTGCGCGTGGTGATCGCGGAAAGTTACGAGCGGATTCACAGAAGTAACTTGGTGGGAATGGGCGTGTTGCCTTTGGAATTTATTCCAGGACAGACGCGAGAATCGCTGGGATTGACTGGGCGCGAGGAATTTTCGATTGAGGGGATTAGCGCGTTGAAGGCGCGCGCGAAATTTAAGGTTCATGCGCGCGGAGCGGATGGCGAGAAAACATTTGAGGCGATTGCGCGCGTGGATACGCCTGAGGAGGTTGCGTATTACCAGAATGGCGGAATTTTGCCTTATGTTTTGAGGCAGATGTTGTAGGAAGCAAAAGCTGGTTGAACGCAGAGGCGCAGAGAACGCAGAGAAAAGCGAGAAAACCCAGACGCGGTTACGGCGTATTGGGCACCCCATTTGGAGCAGTCGGGAAGAGACCTTGCACCGACATGAGTGTCGGTGCTGCTAGGGCTGACCTACCTGGTGCAGCCTTACTACCGTGCCGGTGGAGTAGCGGGCTAGATAGAGTTCGCCGTTTTGATCCTGGCCGAAGGCGGGTAGATCGTTTGCGGCTGTAGATGTGAGTTGAGTGCGCGTTAAATTTCCGGAAGTATCTGAAGTTAATTCCCACACACGGCCACTGATAAAATCTCCGAAAATATACGCGCCAGCCAAAGCTGGAGCTTTTACGCCGTGGTAGACGTAGCCTCCGGTGATGGCGTCGTCGCCTTGCGTGTGATCGTAATTAAAAATTGGATCGGTGAACGTGGATCCCGCTGCTTGCGTGCAAGTACTGGGCGTGTATGGATGCAGGCCCTCGCGAAGATTCCATCCTAGGTTTGCGCCGCCCTGATTCGCGGTGAGGCGATCAATTTCCTCCCACATGTCCTGACCGACGTCACCAATCCAGAGCAAGTTCGTGGTGGTATCAAATGAAAAGCGAAATGGATTGCGCAATCCGTAGAGATAAATTTCCGCGAGGCCTGAGGGTTGGCCAACGAATGGATTTGTTGGCGGGATTGCGTAAGCCTTTCCGGCGGCCGGAGTTGAGTTCACGTCGATGCGAAGAATTTTGCCGAGGAACGTGTTGATGTTCTGTCCGTTGCACAATGGATCGTCTTCTGGACCGCCGTCGCCGAGTGCGATATAGAGAAATGTATCGGGGCCGAAATTCAGTCCGCCGCCTTTGTGAATGTTAGTGGGCTGATTCACGACGAGAAGAATTTTTTGCGAAGCGGGATCGGCGAATTCCGGATTTGTAGCTGAGGTGGCGAATTCCGCGATGACTGTTTGAAACTGACCGGAAACTTCGCGAGTGTAATTCACGAAGAAGCGATGGTTCGTGGAGTACTGCGGATGAAATGCGAGACCGAGCAGGCCGAGTTCGCCGCCGGAAATAAAATTTGCGAGACCGGTTACGTCAAGAAACGCCGCGCTGGCGCGAGTGCCGTTGCTTTCGATAATTTGAATATGGCCGCTTTGTTCGACGACGAAGAGACGGCCGGAATTATCGTTGGGTTGTTTGATGTCGAGCGGAGTGGTGAATCCGGTGGCGACGGTGAGGAGATCGAAAGTTGCGGGCGTGGGCGGAGTTGGAGGCAAAGTGACGACGGTGATGGAGTTGCCGCAGCCGGCGCAGGCGAGGGCGATTAGTAGAAATGCGGATGCGAAGCGATTGAGATTGGCGGAATGTTTGCGGCGCAATTCCCCTCCCTGTGGCCGATTTGGTAATCGTAACATAGAGGATAAGCGTGAGTTTTGATGCGGTGGCGGCCCGGGCGGTTCCAGACGCAGGGTTAAAACCCCTGCTACATGAAGCGTTACGGCAGGAGTAAACTCGTGCCCTGTTACAAAGCATTTTCGCCGCGCTAAATTGTGACTGGTTTGAGCAGGTCTGGCGTATAATCCGGACATAATTTCCTTCCATTATTTTGAGGCTTTATTTTGATTTCCACAGCAACAAGTCAGGCGGAGCCGCGTCTAAGAAAGACGTAGCGGTTCGCCCAGAATTCCACTCGCACGACCGAAGGAGAAATTGATGCGAAATATAAAATTCGTAAGCGCGCTTTGCCTGAGCGCCGGTTTGCTGATTGTCGGATCAGCGATTCGGCCGACGGTTGCGACGGCAGCAGGCGGCGGAAATCCTTCGCCGGATACGGCGGCGCCTTTCCGCATTCCAATTAAACAGACCACGCTGAAAAATGGGTTGCGCGTGATTCTTTCCGAGGATCACACCGCGCCGACTTATTCGATTTGCGTGGACTACAACGTTGGTTCGCGAAACGAGCGGACCGGCCGCACCGGATTTGCCCATTTGTTCGAGCACATGATGTTTCAAGGCTCGGAAAATGTTGGCAAGGGCGAAATGAATATGGTGGTGCAAAACAACGGCGGCAACATGAACGGAACGACGGACAAAGATCGGACCGTTTATTACGAAACGCTGCCGGCAAATCAAATGGATTTGGGACTTTTCCTGGAATCAGACCGGATGCGCGCGCTGGCGATTAATCAGGCGAATCTGGATAACCAGAGAAATGCGGTGCAGGAAGAGCGCCGGCTGCGCGTGGATAATCAGCCGTACGGAAAGACGTTTGAGAAGGTGGACGATCTGGCGTACGAGAATCTGGCGTACAAACATTCGGTGATTGGGTCGATGGAAGATTTGAACGCGGCATCCGTGGCGGATGTGACGGGATTCTTCAAAACATATTACGCGCCGAACAATGCGGTGCTGGTGCTCGTTGGCGATTTCAAGAGCGACGAAGCGCTGGCGAAGATTGAAAAATATTTTGGCGGAATTCCCCGGCAGGCGGATGCGCCTCCGGTGGATATGACCGAGCCGGCGCAAACAGGTGAACATCGCGCAACGTTGGAAGATTCGTTGGCGCGAACGCCACGATTGGACATGGCGTACAAGATCACTCCCGGATATACGGCGGATTGGTACGCACTGGATGTTCTTGGTGACGTGCTGACGAGCGGACAGTCGTCGCGGCTGTATCAGGAATTGGTGAAAGATAAGTCGATGGTTACGGGAGTATTCGGCGGTCCTGGAAACGATCGCGGACCGGCGCTGTTCCGATTCATCGCGAACGTGAAGCCGGGCGTTGCTCCTGCGGATGTCGAGAAAGCGATTGAAGCTGATATCGCGCGCATTCAAAAGGATGGAGTGACGGCGGAAGAGCTGTCGAAGACGATTATTCGCGATCGCGTGTCACACCTTGCAAGTTTGCAAGGTACGTTGAACCGGGCGATTGGAATCGGCGAATACGCCGTGAATTTCAACGATCCGGAAATGATCAACGGGAGCGACGCGGCTTATGCGAAGGTGACGCTCGCCGACGTGCAACGAGTCGCGCGAAAATATCTGACCGACAACAATCGCACGGTTGTGATCACTGTGCCGAAGGCCGCTGCGCCGGCCGGAGCGGGCCAGTAAAGGAAAATGGGAGAGACAAAAATGAAAACACAAAAACAGAAATTCTCGAAATCGCTCCGGATGCTGTTGCCGGTCGGATTGGCCCTGATGTGCGTGCTGCCTGTGTTTGCGCAAGCAGGAGGAGGCGCGCCGCCGCAGTTGAGTCAAGTGGAACGAAAGAATAAGGCGCCGATTTCCAGCCAAGTTCTGCAAGTGAAAATTCCGAAGCCGATGGAAACGAAACTGGCGAACGGATTAACCGTTTTAATTCTGGAAGATCACCGATTCCCTCTCGCTACCGTGCAGTTTTACGTTGATGGCGCGGGAGGACTTTACGAGCCGAACGACTGGCCGGGAGTGGCAAGCCTGACGGCACAGATGATGCGTGAGGGCACCAAGACGCGTCCGAGCAAACAGCTTGCGGAAGAAATTGACGCGCTGGGAGCCGCGGTTAACGCAGGTGCTGGATATGGCGCGCCAAGCGCCAGCGTTAACGCGAACGGACTTTCGGAGAATTTCGACAAATGGTTCGCGATTGCCGTTGACGTGCTGCTGCACCCTTCGTTTTCTGCGGAGGAATTCAACAACATGAAGCAGCGCCAGAAGACGGGGCTGATTCAAAATCGCAGCAACCCCGCGTTTCTGGCGACGGAACGATTTAATCGCGCCGTATTTGGAAATTTTCCCGCGGCGGTGATTTCTACCAACGCGGAAACGCTGGACAAGCTGACTCCTGAAATTTTGGCCAAGTGGCACGACGAACACTATGTGCCGCAGAATTCAATTCTGGCCATTGCAGGAGACGTGAACGCGGCGACTCTGCTGCCGAAGCTGAAGCAGTGGTTGGCGGAATGGAAGCAGACGGACAATTCGCCAAAGATGCTGACGGCTGCTTCACCAGTGCCGGCGAAGAATATTTATCTGGTGGACAGGCCGAATTCGGTGCAGACGACGCTGTATTTGGGAAACATTGGATTCGATCGCAAGAGCACAGACTACGTGCCGTTCGCAGTATTGAATGGCGTGTTCGGCGGAAGCGCGGCGGCACGGCTGTTCATGAATCTGCGAGAAAATAAAGGCTACACGTATGGCGTGTATAGCAACGTTGTCGCGAATCAGTATCCGGGTTACTGGCGAGCATACGGAGATTTCCGTTCCGACGTGACCGGTGGCGCGATGACGGAATTGCTGGTGGAGATGAACCGGATTCGCGACGAGAAAGTTCCGTCGACGGAACTGGAAGAAGCGAAGCGCGCGATTGTGGCAAGCTTTGCGCTCTCGCTGGAAACGCCGCAGCAGGTAATCACCTACGCGATCACGCGGAAGATTTACGGATTCCCGGACGATTACTGGGATACGTATCCGGCGAAAGTGATGGCGGTAACAGCGGACGACGTTCAACGCGTGGCGAAGAAATACATCGACCCGAACACGATGCAGGTTGTGGCCGTGGGAGATGCGAGCAAGATCAAGCCGATGCTGGAGAAATTCGGGACCGTCGAGATGTATGCGACGGACGGAAAACCAGCGGGGGCGAAAGCTGCGACGCCGGGGACGAATTAACTTTCGTCGAATAGAGTTGGTTGAAAAAACGAAGCGGCAGTTTCTCCTTGTGGAGGAACCGCCGCTTTTTATTTTACGCGCGCTACTATTTGCGAAATCAGATTATCCGAAAAACTATGCTGCTGCTGTTTGGCCGAATGCCGCCTTCACGTTTGGCTGGAGCATGTACCAGATGACCCAGATGTAATACGCGAGGATAATAATCGTTACGATCATTCCGCTGCCGTGGAATGCCATGGCGATGTTGCGAAATGACCCGAGCAGGCCGAGCGCGGCAAGAACGATGGTCGTAATGCGCGCCCAGTTCTTGAGTTTGAGGAGTCCCATGGCGACAAAGAAAGCGAGGGCGGCAAAGAAAAGAACAATCACACCCGCGATTATTCCGATTGATGCCATAAAGCCGGCTGCCGGGGCCGTGCCCGTAGCGCCATTTGCTGTTGCGGCCGCGCTGAAAAGGCCCGCGAGGATTGACCCGCCCATGAACATGAGCAGTGCGGCGATGACGCAAAAACCCGCGCCGATAAAATCCAGAACCGCGATGACTGTAACTCCTGTTGGTCGCTGCATTCGATTACCTCCACTGAGAGATTGCACGCCCCCGCGCAATAAAATCGCCGAATTCGAGGGGAAGGGCTGTGCGGGCTGAGGCTATCGGAAGGCCATGGGAAGGTCAAGCAAAAGAGTTTTTTACGCGGTCGATTGAGAGGCGCGCCTGACGCGATTGGAGGCGGCGACACGCGGCGTGCGAATCAACAAAACGGCAGCGATGATTACGTAAATGATGCTGGCGATTTGCGCGTTGGTGAGTCCCCAGAGAACGCGCGGATTGATGCGAATGATTTCCACGAAGAAGCGCGCGACTCCGCTGAGAAGCAAATAGACGCCAAAAAGTTTGCCGATGTGGCCTGCGTCATTCAGCCAGCGAGCGCCGATGCGCCAGAGAATCCAAAAAATTACGACGGCGGCGAGGAATTCGTAGATTGGAGTTGGATGAACTTTTTCGGTGGTGGGGACGATTCCGTTCGGAAAACTCATGCCCCACGGTAGCGAAGTGGGAATGCCATAGTCGCCGTCACCCGAAATTAGGCAGCCGATGCGGCCGAACCCGTAGCCGATTGCGGCGGCAGGCGAGGCGATATCGAGCATTTGAAGAATGGGCATTTTGTAGTGACGGGCAATGAGGATGAGCGCGATAGCTCCGGCAAGCGCAGCGCCGGTGAAGGTGAATCCCATGGTGCTGAATAATTGCGGCCATGGATTTGCGAGAAACTCTTTCGGAGTTTCGAGAAGAAAATAAATGCGCGAGCCGACGAGTCCGGCAAGTCCCGTAATGCCGACGATTACATTCGGGTCAGCGGTGAGTCCGCGTCGATGCAAATCCTTTTGCATCACGAAGAAGCCGACGAGAAGTCCGACGGCGACGAAAATGCCGTAAGTGCCGAGAGTGATTGGGCCGATGTAGATGTGAGGGAGCATTTATTTGATATTTCATTATACACAGTTCGGGAAAATGGGCCGGGCGAGGCTACAGGGGCTAAAGCCCCTTTTCTGGACGCAGTAATGTCGCGGATAAATCCGCGACCTACAAGGCACCTTCGCTACTTCTAGCAAACGACTAGTGAGTGAGAATTTCGAGCAGTTCGTGGACGGAATGGAGCGTGTCGGGGCGTAGGAGCGCGACGAAAACTGCGCAAGCAGTTGCGATTGTCGCAGCCATTAGAATTGCGCGGAAGCGAGTTGGAGATTTTTCGTGGAGGCGCGCGGTATGGAGAAGCCGGTCAACGCGAGCGGAAAGATCCTGATTCATGCAGGCCGAGTTACTGGAAACGAGCGACGTGCAAAGCGGAGATAAGCGCGGCGCCGCGCCCATTTGCGCGACGTGCACGAGCGCGCCGGCTAGCGAGAGCGAGCGTTGCTCGTCATCGGCGACGGCGGAATCGTCAGCGGCCCATTCGGAAAATGTGATCCAGGAACGATCGAGAGCGGAAAACGCGTTGGATAGGAATGGGAGAACGTCGGGCGTCAGCAGAAGCAGCAGCCGCTTGAAATTATCGGCGGAGGTGCGATGCGCACGCTCGTGACGGATGGCGCAATCGAGTTCTTCCGGGGAAAGTGTTTCAAGTACGCTGCGGGAAATTATGAATTGAGGACGAAATGCGCCGACCATGGCGAGTACGGGCGCGGCGTTATCGATTACGGTAATCGGAGAGAAAGTCGTGGGCGTTTGGATTTGCATGCCGGATTTGAGGCACGCGCGGGCGTAGGAATTTGTGGTTGCGATTGCGCGAATGCCTCTTGCGAGGGAAATGGCAAACAACGTCGCCGTCAGGAAGGTTGCGATTACGCAGGCTATTCCAACTTCTTCGCGAGTGGCGCCCGGCTCAAACGACAAATAGCTGGGGATGCACAATGCGATCACTGCGAATGCAGCGAGTGTGACCGGCGCTAATCGAACCGCGAGAAGAAATTGTGCGGCGGTGCGAGGCTGCATTCGGCGCGTTAAACGCAACGCGGCCGGAATAAAAAATCGCGCGGCAAAACCAACGACGGCGTTCACAAGGAAAAAAGCGGTAGCACAGAGGAACAGCAGTCTCCAGAAATATGGAAGCGTCATCGTCGCGCTCCACGCAGAAGTTTCCTGCGTTCACTCCTGATCTTTCGTTCGAGTTCCGCTAGCAATTCCTGATCGTGCTGGCCTACCGCGTCGACGAGACAGGAAACGAGCAGGTCATGCCGCGGCTGCGGAACGGCGAGAAATCCGCTGACAAGTTCGCCGGCGCGGGCGCGTTCCCATTCGGGACGCGTGAGACGAGCGGAATAAATAAATGCGCGCGCTTCACGGCGACGATCGAGAAGACCTTTTTTATACAGGCGATCGAGCGTCGTCATGATCGTCGTGTAGGCGAGCGGACGTTGCAATTTATCGACGACGTTGCGGACGTTGCAGTCGCCCTGCGCCCAGAGAATTTCCATGACGCCTTCTTCGAGATGGCCGAGCGAAGAAAGCGCGGGCATGGTGCGTTTTGTGTTCGATCGAGATTTCCAAAAATTAAACATTTAGCGTTAGCCCCCTGTCGCGGGGAGAACGCCATTTTACACGTTGTTCGCGAAATTCCAACAGAAATGCTGAGTTTATTCGGAGCGCAGGGCGATTATGGGATCGACGCTCATGGCGCGGCGCGCGGGAATGTAGCAGGCAA
>Ga0193726_1001204_pt1 | contig 21467 bp, 12 predicted proteins | sample H2c1metaG_FD_144928 | JGI IMG/M metagenome (GOLD analysis project Ga0193726, IMG submission 144928) | Soil microbial communities from a riparian zone of the East river system, Colorado, United States - H2c1 | ecosystem: Environmental > Terrestrial > Soil > Riparian zone | place: USA: East River... | reverse complement strand
TTCGGTGCATGCGCAGAGCGAATGGCAGACTGCGGTGCGGGTGCACCCCGAATTGGTCGAGGCGCATAGCGCCCTGGCCGCCCTGGCGCTGCGGAACAACGATATGACGGGGCTCGAACAGGCCGCCACCCAGATCATCGCTCTCAAGCCGGCGGCGCCTGACGGGTATGCCTTGCGTTCGATCGCGAACATCAGCCGCAAGCAATTTGCGCGGGCGGAAGAAGACATTCAAAAGGCCATCCGGGTGGCGCCGGAGAGCGCAGTGGGCTACAAGCAGATGGGCAATCTCCGGCTGGTCCAGCAGAACTTCGGCGAGGCGGAAAAATCATATCTGCTGGCTCTCGATCATGATCCCAGTTCTTCGGACGCACTCGGCGGCTTGATGAATGCCTATCTCGCCCAGCAGCAGCCCGACAAAGCGGTTGCCGCCGCCCGGAGCCAAATTGCCCGAGTCCCCTCGAGCAGCGCTTTCTACGACCTGCTGGGCACGGTGCTGTTCAATAGCAAGAAGGACTTGCCGGGCGCCGAGGCGGCGCTGAGGAAGGCCTCGCAACTCGACAAGAACAATTCCGACGCGCTGGTCAAGCTGGGACAGGTACAAGTCGCCGAAGGCTCCGCCGACGCGGCCCTCGCCACCTACCAGAACTCCCTGAAAGATAATCCCCGCGAGGCCAGCTTCTCGATCTTGATGGGCGAACTGTACGAGACCAAGCAGGATTGGGACCACGCCAAGCAGGCATATCAGAAAGCGCTCGAAATCAGCCCGGAGAACCCTCTGGCTTCGAACAATCTCGCCTATGTGATGCTGCAGAGCGGGGGCAATGTGGATGTGGCCCTGGCCCTGGCCCAGACGGCGCGGCGCGGCATGCCCGATTCTCCCAATGCAGCCGACACGCTGGGTTGGGTGTTGTATCAGAAACGCGCCTACAAATCGGCCATCGATCTTTTTCAGGAAGCTCTCAAACTCAACGATCGGGCCAAAGCCCCGGAAAATGCGACCCTGCATTATCACCTGGGACTTGCCTACGAGAAGGCCGACCAGCCGGCGCTGGCACGCCAGCATCTCGAGCGCGTGCTCAAGATCAATCCCAATTACGCCGACGCGGCGGAGGTAAAGAAACAGCTGGCGCAGTTGCATTCCTAAGGCCCCAGCAAGAAAGTCAGCAATGTGCGGCACTCCTCTTCCCACTCAGAGGTAATTCAGCGCTACTACGGCTTCATGCTAGGTTTCATAACGAACTTGCTGTTGCTTGAGTTCGCGAAACCTGGCTATCGCATCCATCGGCGACGCATTGATGAAGCGCTTGCTGATCTCGGAGCCGAAATAAGGCTGCCCGCCAGACATGCCCAGTTCCTCGCAGATAAGGAACTCAGACGGGCAGTTGGGTTGGAACTGAGAAAAGTCGGGAAAGTTGTAACCGACTTTTACGTCTTCGGCGGTTCGGCGTTCTATGCATTGGTCGAGCCAGCGAGTTCGGGTCTCGGTCGTTCTTCGCGGGGCACGCTTGCTGACATCTGTTCCGAGTACAACCTCGATGTGGAGGTGGTGAAACTCGTAGTTCGAAGAAATTGGGCGGACTCCCTCACCGGCAATGATTTGATCCACGAACTCGTCAGCCGGGCCTACGATCTCGCGGGCATGCCGATCCGATATGCGCAGAAGGAGGATAAGACCTGCTTCGTAATCATGCCTTTCGCTGAGCCGTTTCGCGACTATTATTCCGTTCTGTATGCGCCTGCTTTGCGTCTCGCTGGTTATGAGCCGCTCCGAGCGTGGGAGGGCGTAACCAACGAACGATATCTTCGGATGCTTTTCGAGTTGATTCACCGTTGCGGAGCCGGTCTTGCCGATCTGAGTGCACCAAGGGGTTTGCTGACGCCGAACTTGAACGTCATTCATGAAATTGGAATGAATATGGCTGCCGGGAATGTCACGTACCTCATCCGTCAGCCTGGACGTGCTGTCCTGCCGAGCAATTTCATTGGGCTGCCGATGGTGACCTACTACCCAAAGTCGACTGAGTGGCCAGAGGGACAGGCTAAGCAAGTTGGACGTGTGCTCCGAGAGATCGCCAAAAGACGCTGAAGGCCCATTCGCTAAGCGCGGTTGAATGGGGCATACGGGTACCTCTTCTCGACCAAAATGAGGTGCAATTTCTGCTTTGTCGTGTCTCATGGTTGAAATGTTGGTATCAGATCGATCGCAGGCGACTGGAAGTATTCTGGGCAAAAAGGGCTCAAACGGCTTCAGCATTTGCGCCCGTCACATCTGTCCCCCGCGGAGGTGAACATTCACCAGAACATGGCAAGCCTCATCTTGGAGGGCCCGGTGGGCACGGAAATCACGCTGGATGTTGGGGAAGTGTCCAGTACTTACAGCAAGAACCATCATGGGATCGATCACGGTCCCATACGAACAAAAGGGGCGACGGCGGACGGCTATGCGATCTTGCCGGTCACCCGCTGGGCTTCCTCGACGAGGGGGCGCAGTCCGGCGACGCTGTCAGGAGTGACCCGGACTGCCTTATCCAGGTTGGCTGCCGCGCGCTGGGCGTATTCCAAAGCGTCTCGCCCGGCTTCAGGCATGCTCGCCAGGCAGAGAGCCATCCAGCCCTGTGTCCGGGTAAGATCGACGATCGCGCCAGGTTCGGTTTGCATGCGATTTTCGCAAACTGCGAGTGCTTCTTCATAGAGGCGGCGTGCGGAGTCCAGGTGGCCCATCTCCTTGCGAACCAGCCCCAGGTTGCCAAGCGAAGTGTAGAGATCGGTCAAGTAACTTTCCGATCCCGGAGGCAGCGCGCGGCGAATCTCGAGCGCCTCGACCCAGGCGGCGTCCGCCGCGAAATAGTCCTTGCGCTTGAAATGCAAAACGCCGAAATTATTAAGGCACAGCGCGACGTCAGGCAGGTATCGATCGGGGTCATCCGCCGCCAGACCGCGAAAGATCTTCACCGCGAATGCGCAATTGGTGACGGCCCACTCCAACTGCTGTCCCGCCCGCCCCTGACACATCGCCCAATCCCGGCTCATGTGCGCGACGATGGTGCGGCGTTCGCGGTCTTCGCCGTCCTGCGCTCGCAAAGCGCAAATCACCGCGGCCTGATACATGTAAACGGCGGACTCATAGTCCGGTCGGTTCCCGAATTCCTCGGCGATTTCGAACAATCGAAGGGCGATGGCGATCTTGGTGGGCAGTTTCAGCGGGTCCGGACCTTCGGCATATCGCGATTCGGTATCCGGCTCGCCAGCTTTGAAGATCTGGGCGCCGAGAGCCTGATATTGTGCCGCGAGAGGTTCGAGCAGCAGGGCCAAGTCGGCGCCCCGGAAGATGTACAAGAGACTGAGGTACCGGAGTGCTTCACGAACGGCCGGGAAATCCGCGGTAGCCACAGCGAGGCCATAAGCCGTATGAGCTTCCGTCCAGGGACCCGGAAACGTGAAATGCTCGAAGGCGATTCCGTGCGCCTTGAGGGCGGCCCAATAGGTGTCCTCGAACATGACACGGAGCAGTCGCAACACGCGCCAGATCCTTCTCTCCGTGAACGCAAACTCCTCCGAACGGACGAAGGCCGGCTCCAGATAAGTGAACTCGAGGTTCAGCACTGCTTCGAATAGAGCTTCGGTTCGCGAATCCCGGATCAAGCCCTGGAGCAATGGTCCGACCTCTGGCGCCACAAGTTCCGGATTCTTCTCGAAGACGTGCGGGAAGCCGGCCAATCCGGAACGCACGCCTGACATACCCCCGGCGGCCGTGTCCGGGTCAAACAGCACCACGATGCAACGGCGCTCCCGGTTGTGCTTGCGGATGAGGGATAACTCCTCAACGACCCCGGCCGTGATGCGGCCCACCAGAAAGACGATGGCCGACGCCGCCCCTACCAGTTCCTCTGCGACGGTGCTCCAGTTCTCCGCATTGGTGGATAGGATGAGTGTGTCGTTACTCTGGCCCGGGTGAAAACCATCCGAGCCCCCATGCAGCTTCACGAAAGGGATGCCGAGTTCTAGGTAGGATTTCAGCTTGTCCTGGAAAACCACAGAATTTAGTGAAAAGTGGGAACCAATCGTCCCCTCGATTCGGTGGTCGTGGTACTCGGAGGAGAAGCTACGCAGGAAGAGAACGAACGCCTTGCGGGTCTCGCGACAGTCCCGGAGCGCCGCCTGGGCGCGCAGGTGTTCATTGAGCAGCCGCTGGATGTGATAGCGGGGAGCGTCGAGTATCTGCCATCGCTCTTGGTCGTCCGACGGCAGATCGCCATTGATCAACCTCCCGACCGCATCCTCGTCCATGCCGAGGCGATAGAGGTTGTAGTGGATGCGTGCCTGACTCGTGCCGGATGTCATTTACGCTTGCCCCCAAGTTGCCAACGATATTTTAGCTCCGGGTGCAGCGCCGGCGAAGGTATTCCCCCGGGCAAGAGCCGCCCGGGGGAGAAGGGCGAAGGGAGTCCCTCGCAGATGAGGCCAGATCAAGAGAAACTTTGTCCGCGGGGTCCGGGACAAGCTGGGCGGTCGCCCGGCGCGAAAGGCACGTCCGTAACCTTATTCTGGAAACGCCCAGCGTGGGTTATGCGGTGACGGCCTGGTACTCTTCGTAGGCACCCTTGAAATCCGTCAGTTTCTGGTCCGACTCAAAGTGCCAGACTCTGGTGGCCACTTCATCGATCAGGTCATGATCGTGGGTGCAAAGAAGAACCGTTCCCTGATAACGCTGCAACGCAATATTGAGCGCGTTGATCGATTCCAGGTCCAAGTGGTTGGTCGGCTCGTCCAACACCAAGACGTTCGGCTTTTGCAGCATCAGTTTGCAGAACAGCAGCCGCGCCGCCTCCCCGCCGGAAAGCACGTTTGTGGATTTGGCAGCTTCCTCGCGGACGAAGAGCATCATCCCGAGTAACCCGCGAAGTTCTTCGTTCGACGCCGACGGATCCCATTGATGCAGCCACTCCAACACGGTCGTGCCCTTCTCAATCAGAGCACGGTGGTCTTGCGCAAAATATCCAACCGCTGCTTCGTGGCCCCAGATGACTTTGCCGCCATCGATAAAGTTGCCGTCGTAGCCGCTGGTCTGGCGCAGCTCGGCGTCGCGAATGGTGGGTGAATTCGCCAGCAGGGCGTTCAGAAGAGTGGTTTTGCCAGCGCCGTTCCTGCCCATCAGCGCGATCCGCTCTCCCCGGATTATGCTGGCCGTGAAATCCTTGACGACTTCCTTGCCGTCATAGGACTTGGAGACGTGTTCCAGCTCCAGGATGTGTTTTCCGGAGGGGCGCTTGAGTTCAAATTTGATGAACGGCCGTGCGATGTTCGACCGCGCCAGTTCCGTCACCTGCAGCCGCTCGACCTCCTTGCGCCGCGACTGGACCTGGCTGGAACGGGTGCCGGCGGCGAAGCGCGCGATGAATTCGTTCAACTGCGAAATCTTCTTTTCGCGTTGCGCATTCTGCGATTCGATCTGCGACCGCACTTGCGTCTTCGCCACCACCATGTCGTCATAAGTACCGGTGTAGGTGATGATGGTCTCGTAGTCGATGTCCGCAATGTGGGTGCAAACACTGTTGAGAAAATGACGATCGTGCGAGATCACGATGACAATGCCGTCGTACTGATTCATGAACCCTTGCAGCCAGTGAATCGAATCCAAGTCGAGATGGTTGGTCGGTTCGTCCAGCAGTAAAGCTTGGGGATGCCCGAACAGTGCCTGCGCCAGCAGCACGCGGACTTTCTGCCCACCCTGCAGTTCGCCCATGGTGCGCGCGTGCAGATCGTCGGTAATATCCAAGCCCTGAAGCAGGATCGCGGCGTCGGTCTCGGCGGTGTAACCATCTTCTTCGCCGACAATTCCTTCCAGTTCACCCAGCTTCATGCCATCTTCGTCGGTCATCTCCGGCTTCTGGTAAATGGCATCGCGCTCTTCGAGCGCCGCCCAGAGCCGCTTGTTGCCCATGATCACGGTATTGAGCACGCTGTGCGGGTCGAAAGCAAACTGGTCCTGGCTCAAAACGCCCAACTTGCGGGGCCGCACGACGGTTCCCTTCTGCGGCTCAAGCTCGCCCGACAAGACCTTCATGAGTGTGGATTTCCCCGAACCGTTTGGACCGGTCAAGCCATAACGCTTCCCCGGGGTGAACGCGGTGGAGACTTCTTCAAATAGAATTTTTGCGCCGTAGCGCATGGAAACGTTGGAAACTGAGAGCATGATTTCTGTGAAAACTGCGGGGAAATTCCGCCAAAACGGTACGCAGCTGGTAGGTCTAGGATATCATGCCAGCCGCGCTTTCATTGATTCCGCAGGGTTTGGGTTTGGGGTTCCAGCACGGGGGAGGCGCGTGCCTCCGGTACACGGGGACGTCTCCAGGCAGTGCTTCTCCCCGCCGCGTCGGCGACCCGCGGAACCTTTGACCGGGCGTTGACCGCCCTAGCCGCGGCCGAACTTCAGATCGTCGGGACGGCCATAGTCGGTATGCGCATGCGTCGGCCGCTCCGGATGATCGGCAGCATCTTCCACACCCTCGACCGCCATCGCTTCCAGCGATTGATCGCTTTCGGCAAGTTCCTCGACGCTCTCCGACGCCGCATCCTCGTAACGGGAAAGCTGTTGCATGTCGCCGGACTGCCCGGCACTCTCGGGTCCAACCTGTCCGGGATCGTCGCCCAGTTGATCGGGGCGGGCTTTATCGCTGTCTAGCGGACGTCCTTTGTGATCGACAGTTCTTCGCATGAGACCCTCCTCTGCTTTGGATGCAGCGTCCCGGGAAGACGGCTACTTCTCGGCCAATTCGGCCCAGCGGGCATAAAGTTTGTCGGCCGCGTCCTGGGCCGCCTCCATTTCGGCGTGGGCGTCGATCAAACGGGTCGCGTCGCTCGCGATGGCCGGATCTTCCAGGGCTTCGCGCTTGGCTTGCAGCACGCGCTCCGCTTCGGCGACACGATCTTCGATCGAGGCAAACTCTCGCGCTTCGAGATACGACAATTTCTTCTTGGATGATGCCGGCGCCGCGTCCTGGCCCTGCGCCCTGCTGGCGGCGTGAGGCATGACCTTCGCCGGCTGCCGGCGCTCGTCCTGCCATAGTTCCCACTGCGAGTAGTCGGCAAAGTCTTCGGCCTGGCCTTGGCCATCCAGACCCAGCACAATGGTCGAAACCCGGTCTAACAAATAGCGATCGTGCGTGACCAGCACCAGCGCTCCCCGATATTCGAGCAGAGTCTCTTCCAATACTTCCAGCGTGGGAATATCGAGGTCGTTCGTCGGCTCATCGAGAAGCAGGACATCTGCCGGCTGCAGCATCAACTGCGCCAGCAACACGCGCGCACGCTCTCCGCCGGAAAGTTTGCTGACTGGCTGATTCAGCTGTTCGCCGGTAAAAAGAAATCGCGCCGCCCAGGAGGCTACGTGAACCACCCGGTCCTGATAAATCACCGAATCGCTGTCCGGCGCGAGGGCTCGCCGCAAGGTCAGCTCGGGATTGAGCTGGCGGTTCTGATCGAAGTACACAATCCGCAGGGCGGGCGCGCTGCGAATCTCGCCGCTGCCTGGAACCACCTCGCCACGCAGCAGGCGAAGCATCGTGGTCTTGCCGCTTCCGTTCGGCCCGACCAGCCCCACCCGCATTCCGGCGGTCACGATGAAATCGAGCTTGTCGAACAACTTGCGGCCGCCGATCTCGTAGCTGACCCCTTCCAGCTCAAGCAGGCGCTTGGTCTTCCGGTCGGTGGTGGAAAAATCGAGCTTGGCGGTGGTCGTACGGCTCCTGGAATTCAGGTCCGCCAGTTCGCCGATCAGCTCATGGGCCTTCTGGATCCGGGCTTTCGCCTTGGTGGCGCGAGCCTTCGGCCCCCGTCGCAGCCACTCGATCTCGGTGTGCACGCGATTCTGCAGCGCGTCCTGATGCTTGGCCTGCGCGGCCAGGTATTCTTCCTTCTTCTCCAGAAACTGGCTGTAGTTCCCCCTCACCCGCAGCAAGCCGTCGGGATAGGTGCGGTTCAGTTCGGCCACTTCAGTGGCAACGTTCTCGAGGAAGTACCGGTCGTGGCTGACGACCACGCAGGCGAAAGAAGCGCCCCGCAAGAGAGTCTCGAGCCAGGTAATTCCGGCAAGATCCAAATGATTGGTGGGCTCGTCGAGCAACAGTACGTCGGGCTTTTGCACCAGCGCTTCGATGATCGCCAGGCGTTTCCTCCAGCCGCCGGACAGGGCAGCGGCTTCCACGTCCAGGTCCTCGAAGCCGGCGCGCCCCAGGGTTTCTGCGGTCCGCGATCGGTGATCGTCTTCATGCACGCCGGCCGCATCCAGCGCGCGTTTGAGGACGGACCTTACCGTTCCGCCGGGGGCAAATTGTGAATCCTGAAGCACGTAGCTGAGCTTCGCACGTTTGCGCGCGGCAACCTGGCCGGTGTCGGCGTCCACGCTGCCCGCCAGTATTTCGAGCAGCGTGGACTTGCCGGCGCCGTTCGGTCCAATCAGTCCGATCCGATCGCCTTCGGTGATGGTGAAGGAGATATTTTGGAACAGCGGGGCGGTACCGTAAGTTTTCGAGAGACCTTGTGCGTTAAGAATGGGCGGCAATACCTGCGACGCTCCTCGATCGACGTGCCTTCAGAATATCAGGAGCAGGATGCCGCGTATCTGCGGCGGGAAGGAAGCGTCAGGAAATCAGGACGGCCTTCAGTTCCTCCATGAGGCTGGATTTCAGTTTCCTCTGTTGCTCGGGATTGAGCTTGGCGCCGGCCGAGGTGAGATAGAAGACGTCGATCGCCATCTGCCCCTCGGTATCGATCAAGGCAATCTCAATGTTGCATTTCTGATGGGAGAATCGCGAACTGATGGCGTGCAATAGCCCCAACCGGTCCTGGGCAATCACCTGCACCAAGGTGCTGTTCGACGAGCTTTCATCGTCGAACTCAATGCGCGTATCCACTTTCACCTTGGCCGTACCGCCCCTGTCCGAGCGCAGGCGGTCACGCAGCAATCGCTCCAAATCGGCTTCGCCCGTCACCACGTCCGCAATGCTTCGCTGAAAGCGCTCCCATTCCGGCAGGTTCAGCTCGAGAGTACGGAAACGGTCGGTGAAATAGAACCTGTCGACCACGATCCCTGCCTGATTGGAGAAGGCATCCGCCTTCACGATATTCATGCCCCACGCCGCCAACACTCCGGCCAGGGTGGCGAACAGAAAGGGACGATCATGGGTGACCATCGTCAGCTCATACCAATGGCGGCCGCGCTTCAGATCCAGTTGCACCGGTTCCGTCTGCAACTTTTCCGCCATCGCCAGATGATGCAACACCTCCTCGGCGGGATGGGCACGCAGGTAGCGCTTGGGAAGTCCCTCCAGAAAATTCTTGATCTTCTTTCCGGCCACCGGGGCGAGGGTCTGCAGGCGCGCGATGTTCTCGTCGTCGACCTCCGAATGCAGCCGTTGATCTGCCGAGCGGCTCAAGTGGTTCGCCGTGGCAATGTACAGTTGCCAAACGTTCTCTGCCTTCCAGGGAGTGAGCGCCTCGGGATTTACCGCTTTGATGTCGGCGTAGGTCAGCAGACAAAGCATCTTCAGGCGCTCCGGCGTGCCCACCTTTTCTGCGAAGCCCTGAATGGTCGCCGGATCATAAATGTCGCGGCGCAAGGTGGCGGACATCTCCAAATGACAGCCGATGAGATATCGCACGGTGTCGCGGTCCTGTGGTTCGAGATCCAATCGGTCCATGGCCTGCTCGGCAATCTCCAGGCTGGTCACCACGTGACTTCTACCGGGCACGCCTTTGCCCACATCATGCAGCAGCAACGCAAGGTACAGCAATTCGGGCTGCTCCAGTTCGTCCAGAATGTGTCCGTAGCGCTGGTCCCATTCCGATTGCGAGTGGTGCGCCATGTGCAAGCTTTCGATCGCCAGAAACGAATGCTCGTCCACGGTGAAACGATGGTAGAAGTCACGGATCACTAAAGCGTCGATCAGCTTGAATTCCGGCAACAGGATCGGATTGAGCCGCAGCGAATGCATGGCGCGCAACGCGTCGGCGGCGTGCGGCTCAATCAGAATGACCTGCAGATAGCGCCAAAGCTCCGCCCCCCGGGGCGGGGTCGCCGCTAAAGCGGGCAGCACTTGCTCAATCCGATACTCGGTGGTGGCGCTCAACTTCAAGCCGTGATGGGCCATGAAGTCGAACATCCGCAACAGCAGTTCCGGATCCTGCAGCGCGGCGGGCTGTTGCAGAAAAATCAATCCGTCCACCACGGAAAATTCAGAATTGGAAACGCGAGACCGCCAGTTTTGAAAGTGTTTGTAGAGCGAAGACCGCGCGGCGGGAATTTCTTCGAGCAATTGAATCGAGGCACGATGCACGGCGCGGGCGTGACCAAAATAGATTCGCATCCACTCCGCCGCGGTCATGACCTCCACTTCGGGGACGCCGATTCTCCGGACCGCGGCTTCGTCCTGGGTCTCCCAGAGGAGCATGTTGTCATCCCGGCCCTGCCGATAGTGCAGAAAGCAGCGTACCGACATCAGAAATTCCAACGCCGGCTCGAATTGTTTGCGCACCGAGACCGGCAAGAGTGTCCGGGGATCGGGCCAGGCGCGCAACTTGTCCATCGAGGAGATCAGCGCCAGCCAGCAGGCCACGTTGTAATCGCGCAGCCCGCCGGGAGTTTCCTTGATATTCGGCTCGAGATGAAAGACGGTGTTGCCGTACTTGGCGTGTCGCGCGCGCGTCACTTCCGCCAGTCGCTGCACGATCGATTGGTTCTCCTGCAAGATGAGCTTCGGAATCAGCTTGTCATGCAGCCGCGCGAACAGGTCCCGGTCGCCGGCGAGATAGCGGCAATCCAGAAGCGAGATGGTAAATTCCACATTGTTGGAGTCGAAGCGCTCGCACTCGGCCAGCGTGCGGGTGGCGGGACTCAGCTTCACGCGCAAGTCCCAGAGTTCCTGGGAAAACTGCCGCACCCGATCTTTGTATCGCTCCTCCGTGGCCTGGTCCGAGTGGAGGAACAGCACATCGATGTCGGAGTGGGGAAACAGCCAGCGCCGCCCGAATCCACCAATGGCAACCAGCGCAAAGTCCTCCGGGAGGCTCTGTTCGGGAGCGATAAATTCCTTCCAAAGCCGGAGAACGATGTCTTCAATCAGGGCGGTGCGCTGGTCCACCGCGGTTCTGCCATCGCCCGTGGCGTGGAACTCCTGCAGGATGCGGGTGGATTGTTCGCTGTAGAGGTCCCGTAATTCGCTGTTGATTGAGGGTGCCGTACTCATCCCGCCTGCTCCCGACCGCTTGCTCCCGACTCGATGCGACGCGAATAAAGGGGGAAGTCTGGTTTGCGTTCGGGCTACTGGAAATCGATCCCGGACGTGGCCTACCAACTCACTGTAACTGCGGGGAAGGGGGCGCGGAAATCGAAACTATTTATGCCTTCGATCAGGATTTATTATCGAAGAGGCCCGTCTGAAGGGTAGTCCAATGCGTCCATTAAGGTGGACATGTCAATCATCCACTCGGGGGTCGACCTTGACTTCGGGCAACGATTGCATAACAGTCTCTATTCGTCACTATCTAGATCTAGTTTCGCAGCGTGTAAACCGGCTGGTTGCTGAAGGTTTTACTGCGAGTTCCGCTTCATTCCACGTTGCACCAACGCCGCTTTCTGTTAGACGGTCAGCAGCGACCAGCAATATCGGTTAGCGATGGGATGGAAAGCGGTGGTTGTCAGGAAGACTCTACGGATGCAATTCATTGACCTCCGCAGCGATACCGTCACCAAGCCTGGAGTCGGCATGCGACAAGCTATGGCACGGGCGGATGTAGGTGAGGAAGTTTACCGAGAGGATCCGACCGCCAAGGACCTCGAGGTACGCTCGGCGACCGCACTTGGCCACGAAGCGGGGCTCTTCGTTCCTACCGGAACCATGGGAAACCTGATTGCACTGAAGACGCATACCGAACCGGGTCAGGAGGTAATCCTGGAGACCCGCAGTCATATCTACAACAGTGAAATGGGCGGGTTTTCTGCCTTTTGTGGACTGGTGGCTCGCCCGGTGGACGGCGATGCGACCGGGATGCTGAGCTGGGAACAGGTGCGCCAGAGCATTCGTCCGCCACACCGGTCACGAACTGGCTTGGTATGTCTTGAAAACACGCACAACTTTGCTGGCGGAGGAGTCTTGTTGCAATCGGAAGTCGAGGTCCTTTGCCAGCGGGTGCGCGAGAGCGACATCAAGGTGCATTTGGATGGTGCTCGCCTGGGCAATGCCTCAGCAGCCAGTGGTAAACCTCTAGCCGAATTGGCGAAATCGTTCGATTCAGTCATGTTTGATTTTTCAAAAGGATTGGGGGCACCGGCCGGTGCAGTGCTGGCAGGTAGCGCTGCATTCATTGATCGAGCGCGACGCGTTCGTAAGCTTCTGGGAGGAGAAATTCACCAGCCGGGGATCCTGGCGGGAGCATGTTTGTACGGGTTGGAGCATCAGCTTCCCAAGCTGAAAGAAGATCACCGCAGGGCCAAGCGGTTGGCGAGTGCGCTCGCCACCGTCACGGGAATCGTAATCAATGCTGATCGTGTGACCACGAACATCGTCGTCGTCAGAGTGGATCCGGACTGCAATGCCCATAGGCTTGCCTCCGAGCTTCGCAACCGAGGAGTTCTGGCTAGCACTCTCGACGATGGAGGGCTACGCTTCGTGACCCACCTCGACGTGAATGATGCAAACATTGATACGGCAATCGAAGCGGTAAGAGATAGCATGCATGCCGCGCTGCTCTCTGTTGAAAGCAGCAATCTGCCTGGTGTGGCAAGAGGAAACTGAACCTTAAAGACCGAATACCGAAGGGGAATTCGAAAATGGTACTCAGAAACCTGGAAACCTGTGTTAGGGCGAGCTGCGTGGTTCTGGTTTTAGCGGCCTGTACCGCGAACGCCGCAGTGGTAAACGTGCGTTTGAATAACCTGGATGTCGGTATCGACGACAGCACGGGCAGCATCGTATCCCTTTCCTATTCCGCCACGGGCGCGATGATTGAGACTTCTTCGGAATCGGCGGGGCTGGTTGACCTGGCTTACCCCGTCGAAGCGTTCGCTCCTATGCGCCTGGCTTCCCGTTTCTCGAAAGCTCGAGTGGCAAAGGATGAGAATGGAGTCACCATTACTTGGGATATGCTTGGCCCAAGCCGAGGGAACTTCCCCCTGCCCAAAGGACCGGTCAGCGCGGTAGTCACAATCAAAGCCGCGCAAGATGGGCGGTCGGTCATTCTGAGATGTCGGATCGAGAACCACTCGACCGCTCCCATCCCCCAGATTCTGTTTCCTGATTTGTGGGGGCTAAAGGCGTTTGCGGGTAACGAAGGAACTCAACTTCGCTTGGCAGCCGGAGTGGTTCATCCCTTCACGGTTCCCTATGTACCGCCCGAAGCGGCGGCGCCGTATTACGAACGAATCGGCTGGCGGCATTATCCGGCCGGCGCCTACTACGACCAGAACGCATTGCGATGGCTTGATTTCGGGGGTCTTCACGGCGGCCTGAGCGTCTTCCAAAAGCAATGGCGCACAACTGACAGGCCCAACATTCTCACATATCGCAGTGAGAAGGATCCGACAAGGCTGCGCCTGGCCTGGGAACACAAGAAAGCCATTGAAGCCGGCCAGAGTTGGGATAGCGGCGAGTTCTGGCTCACGCCTCATCCCGGCGGATGGGCCAAAGGGATCGAGGTATTCCGTGATTACGTCAATCAGGTAAATCCCCCTCGGGCATTGCCACGGCAAGTGCGAGACGGTCTCGGATATCGCACGGCGTGGATGATCCAACAGGAAGAACGCGATCCGGCCAAAGCATTTTTCCGGTTTAGCGACTTGCCGCTGCTGGCAAAAGACGCTCACGAAAACGGGCTGGATGAACTGGTACTTTGGAACTGGAATTCCTGTTTTCTTTTGCCGGTACCGATTCGATCAGAACTCGGAACCGACGAAGAGTTCTTGCACGGGGTTAGAGAAGCTCAGAAATTGGGAGTGGATGTCTCCGCCTGGGTCAGCGTGCATATTATCCGCAACACTCATATAGCGCGGTATGGAGTTGCGCCAGGCCACGATAATTGGACATTCCATCCTGAACTTATTCCACAATTTACGCCGTACTACACCCATGGGAGCGAAGGAAATTTCATCAGTGACAATAACAAGCTCTGGCAGCAAGATGTACTTGCAGCATTAACCGAGTGGATGAACCGCGGCATCTACTCATTTTCGTGGGACCAATTCATGTACGAATTGCCAGAAGGCCAGAAACCCGGTTTGGTCAGCCTCATTGAAAAGGTACGCGATGCGGCTCGGGCGAAGGATCCCGAATCGAGCTTTGGCAGCGAATCCATTACTAACCTTGAATATGACACCAGCGTTCTTGACTACACCTGGAACTGGCTGGACTACGTGGATGCGGCCCCGGTCGTAAGTGTGCTTCACTCGCCGCGGCTGAACTGCAATGTAGACGATTCAGTTTTGGTGGTGAAAAAGTGTTTCGCCGATGACTTGTACATTAATATGTGGACAAGCAAGCCTGATCTGCCAAATGGAACCGCGCTGATCTCCGAACGGCCGATGCTGTCTCAAGCCCTGAAGCAGGTTGCCGCATTGCGCAAGCAATTTCTGCCCTATTTTGTAGAGGGGACATTTATTGGCGATTCTGTCTCGATCGAGCCGACCTCCGCCTTTGTGCGCGGCTATCGTAATGGCAAGAATCTGTTGGTGATTGCATTGAATGACAGCGCACAAGCCCAGAATGTCTCGATTCAAAGTGACCTCGACTTATGGATCCCTTCCACGAAATCGTATGTGGTGACCAGCTACGATTCCCAAGGAAAGCCGTTGGGAACCTCCACAGGCGGCGGGCCTCATTGGTCGGTCTCAACACAACGCTTACAGCCGCTGGAATTGGCATTTTTTGAGATTAAGTCGGAATAACTCAGATCCCGCCTGCACCCGAACGGTTTTTACGATGGCTGGAGACGATAAGCGAGGTCTAGAGCTCTTCCCAGATAAGCAATCCAGACAAGGCGGGAAACCAGCCCCGCCGTTTTCATTTCATCAAGGTAGCCGGCCACCAGATTGCTTCAGGGTGGAGATACTTCACTCGCTCATAGTATTCAAAAGGACCATCCGCCGCCGGAACTTCAGTGGGGTGGGACTTTTTCTGGTCGCGATCCTGCAGACATTGCATGTATTTCGCCACCGCTTCAACATGCCCCTTGAGTTCCTGGAGAAGCACCGGCACCGGCCGGTGAAATTGCAGCGGCAGCACATAGGTTCGGTCGATCTGTAGATCTTTGAGACCCTCCCATGCTGCGGTCGACTGCGCGAGCGCCTGGTCGAAGGTCACAATTCCGTTGAAGTCTTTCCTTCCACCGAATCCTGGGTTCCAATAACCCCGGCAGCGTTTGCCGCAGCGGACATCGGCGATAGACTTCAATCCGGCAAAGACGGCTGCTTCCAGCTTCGGCCCGTAGACCAGCCTTGCGATCTCGCGCAAATAAACCTCGGGGCTTTCCCGCGGATTCCAGAGCATCCGCGCGCCCAGATAGATCGTGTAGATATTGGTTTCCGCCTGGCAATCGCTCAAAGAATGGAAATCAACCAGATCGCGTGCTTCATCCGGAACATTCCGCAGATAGCTCTGCAAAATATGACTGTGCACGTGCATCGTATACACGAGTTCGTTGTCGTCCAGATACCAGCCCCAAACACTCGATTTATGCCCCGCGGCGACGATTTTTTTGGCTTCCGCAGGCCGGTAGGTTTGCCCCATCGCCAACCCAACCTCCGGTGGGATTTTCCCGCTTTGTAAGATCGAGTCGACCCCTCTATATCCGTCCCATTTCATGTAGCTGGTACCGAACCCGGGTTTATCGAGGGCCCACAAACCTAGTATGGTCTCGGTCTTGGGGTTCGCTTTCTTAAATGCGCGGTGCACCTGCATGTGAAGGTTCTGTAGGACCTCAATGGTGCAAGGTTGCTCGGGCGTGCTTTTCCAGCCGCCGGAATCCAGCCAGTGCGTCATAGCCCAATCCACATGTGGTCCTACGCTCTGTGCTAGAGAGTTATAGTAGTCTTCGTAACGCTGCTTTGTATCGTCGCGGTAGGGAACATCGCCGTCCAAGGTTGCAGTCACGTGCACACCATGAGCCATTCCATTGCGGCGAATGCGGTCCACGAAAATGCTGCGCTTAGCGTCGACCAGCGCCTTTTCGGTCGAGTTACTCTTATCGGCCACCAGTTGGCCGGGTTCGCTTTCGATCGCGTTGTAACCGAAGAAATCGAGCATGTCGATGTAATCTGGTATCCGCTCCAACTCCCACCGGTCCCAGTGATTCCAGGCCAGCTGTGCGGATGTCGCCGGTCCCTGGCCATAGGCGTTAGGACTGCTCATTGTGGCAAACAGGTCGGTGACAAATCCACCGGTATGGGTAACTCGACCGGCAAAGAAAGGACTCGATTCTACCGTCCCGGAAGGAAGCACTAATTCGCCGTTGGTGAAGCTCAGGTGCTGCATCACATGATAGACACCTCGCTTTACCCCCTCGTCGGTGTGCCCAGCAATCACCAAGGATGATTGATTCCCTCGAGTCACCAAGCCCACGGTGAAACTGCCGCGACGGGCAGGAGGTAACGGCAGGTGGAATTCCCTGGCCAGCGAAGAATCGCCAAGCAGAATTTGGCGTTGCGCTGCAGAGGCGGCCGTGCTGAACCGCGGTTCGGTTCCGGTAAGGCTCGTCAAATAGGTTGCGAGACGTTGCCGGACAACGGACATCAACGGAGTCTCTAGCCGGGACACGACTACCGGCGTCGAATCTGGGGCTCCGACGCCCACTTCGCCTTGTAGCCTCTGGGCCGATCGGTTGCGCAAGCCATCGAGCAGGGGGATGGCCGAGAACATGGAAAAAAGAAAATCGCGCCGAATCAGCTTCATCTCCGATTTCCCTCATTCTTCGGCACGCTGCCGATGCTAAACAGTCGACCCTGACGATCAGGGAAAAACAGAGGCGCAATCGCGATACCAACCGAGGGGGGCAAATCATCTTCGGTCTGCAGCTTTGCATTCAACATTTCCATTCCTCAAAAAGCCTATTCACAGCCAACACACATGGCGACTTTCTGTTCTACGGCACCGTTGTGTCAAGGCGAAACCCATGAATCACCGAACATCTGTCCAGGGTAAAGGACAGCAATTAACTTCCTTCTCATAAAATTTTGGTTACCTTTCATCGCCCTGAATTATTCTGGCAGGGCGAAACCAACGATTCCGGGAGTATCGAATCGCAGTCTCGTTCACAGCAAGCCTTGGGAGATCGAAGCTGTCACCCGGGTCCGGCCCGACGCCTGCGACCTACCCGGCTTCGGAGCAATCTGGCGGACCGGCGGGACGGCGTCACCACCGGTAATCATGAATTCCGGATCAAAAGGAGCCTTTGTGTCTGACCGTCCTTTTAAGGTGCTTCTAAACGGAAGGCTAGTTCCCTCTGGCGAAGCAGCCATAGGCATCGACACCGTGGCGTTCAAGTATGCCGCCATGGTCTTTGAAGGCATCCGCGGATATTGGAATGAGACTGAGCGCCAGTTGTTCGTTTTTCGACTTTCCGACCATGCCCGGCGCCTGGAAGACTCGGTGCGAGTCATGGGGATGGAGACTGAGCTGGGCAGAGCAGATTTTTCGCAAGCCGTGTTGCGTGTCCTCGAGAGCAATGCCGTCGCGCAGCACGTCCACATTCGGCAAATGGTCTACGTAGAGGGAAATGGAGAAATGTTTACTCGGGGACCGATCGGGCACGCGATCGTGGTGACCCCGAAAGCGGGATGGTTTTCCGGCAATTCGGATGGCATTCACGCCTGCGTAAGCAACTGGCAGCGAATTAGCGATGCTTCCCTCCCACCGCGGGTCAAATGCGCGGCGAATTATCAAAACGGCCGTTTGGCCCTGTTGCAAGCACGGTCAGACGGTTACGATGGTGCAATCCTTCTCAACTCTTCCGGCAAAGTCACCGAAGAGCCCCGGGGGTGCATCTTTCTGGTCAGGCGCGGCCAGGTTGTAACGCCGAAGATCACCGACAACATTCTCGAAAGCATTACCCGTGAGACGCTCATAAGCCTTCTTCGAGACTTGTACCAGGTGAACGTGGTGGAACGCGATATCGATCGCACTGAGCTTTATCTGGCGCAGGAAGTCTTCCTGTGTGGCACGGGCTTTGAGGTGGTTCCGGTTCTCTCGATCGATCGTCATCCGGTCGCCGCCGGCAAGCCGGGCGAGCTAACGATGGGTCTGCGCGAGTCGTACCTGAAAGTGGCCCGGGGAGAAGAATCGAAATACGGTGATTGGCGCACTTCGGTCTACCCGACCGCAAGACCTGATAATGTCCGGGTTGCCCGGTAAATCCCCGTGATTCGGTGGTGCACAACCTCGACAGCCGAGCGCCCGGTTACGACCCCGCTCGAACCGTGAGCGGGAAATCAGGCCCGCACCGTAGTTTGTCGCGAGGACAGCTCTCAGACCAGCGATCGGCGATGGGTTGCACGGAACAGGAGATGGCGACGTGAGTTCCGCAATGAAGTGTCATCAAGGTTCTCGCCTGGTCTGCCTGTTCAGGATTCTAGTTTCGTCCCTGGTGCTTCTGTCGTCTGATGCGAGTAGAGGTCAGGAACCATCTTCTCGACCCCAGGAATCGCCAGGGATGGGGGTCTCGACAGGCCAGACACACGCCGCACGAAAAGACGCTGAACATCGCCCCATCACTGCGGGGGGCTTTGTTGACAACGCTCCGGTGGTGTTCCTGGACGATACGGGACGCGCCGGTCTCGATAAGTTTCACCACCGCTCTGGATCGCCCGAGAAGACGACCATCATTGAAACACCGGGCTCCGGTGTAGGGCTACTCGACTATGACAATGATGGCTGGCTCGACATTTATCTTTTAAATGGCTCCACGGCGAAGGCACTTGCTGGGAAAGAGGAGCCGCCCAAGGCCATGCTCTTTCACAACAATCACGATGGGACCTTCACCGATGTGACTGATAAATCAGGGACCTCGAACAGCCGTTGGGGCTTTGGGGTTGCTGTGGGTGACTTTGACAATGACGGCTGGGACGACATCTACGTTGCGAACTACGGAAAGAACAGGCTCTACCACAACAATCACGACGGTACTTTCACCGATGTTGCGGAAACTGCGGGCGTGACCGCCGGGGGCTGGTCGGTGGGCCCAACCTGGGGGGACTACGACCATGATGGTTTACTAGATCTGTTTGTACCCGGTTATGTGAAGTTCGATATCGATCATCCCGCAATCGCCGGGAAAAATGGAGTCCCCGCGAACTTCTGTCAATTCCGAGGTATCAATGTGATGTGCGGGCCGCGCGGTCTGCCCGGAGAAGGCGACCATTTATTTCATAATAACGGGGACGGAACGTTTACCGATGTCAGCGTAAAAGCCGGCGTTTCTGACCCCAAGGGATCTTACGGGCTTGCGGCTGTCTTCGTCGACCTCGACAATGATGGCTGGCTGGATTTGGCGGTTGCTAACGATTCGGTTCCCAACTATCTGTACCGCAATCAGCACGACGGCACCTTCGAGGACGTGAGCTACACCTCAGGATTCGCGTTGAATGCCGACGGTAGAGCACAAGCGTCGATGGGGATTGCGGTTGGCGACTACAATCGCGACGGTGAAATGGATCTGTTCATTACCACCTTTTCCGATGACTACAAGACGCTGTTTCGGAACGAAGGCAAAGGAAACTTTTCTGACGTGACCTACCAGGCCAATTTAGGAGACGCGACAATACCATTTTTGGCATGGGGCGATGGATTTCTCGATTTCGATAATGATGGGTTGCTAGATATTTTTGTGGCGAACGGTCACGTTTATCCAAGCGTGGATCAGCAGGATTGGGGCACAACCTGGGCAGAACGGCCTCAATTGTTCCACAATGTGGACGGCCATAAGTTTGAGGAGATACCTCCGGCAACCGGGAGCGGCTTGGCGGCGGTGATTACTGCCCGCGGCGCTGCTTTCGGCGACCTCTTCAACGACGGTCGCATCGATGTTGTCATCAACAATGTCGATGCAACGCCCACCCTGCTCCGCAACGTAGTCAAGAATAGCAATCATTGGGTGACCTTCAAGCTCGTGGGGACGGGGAAAAGCCCGAAAGACGCGGTTGGCGCCAAGGTGTCTGTCACCGCCGGTGGATTCCGCCAACGAGCCGACGTGTTGAGCGGAGGAAGCTACGGCTCAAGTTCTGATCAGCGGCTTCATTTTGGATTAGGTTCCGCAACCCAGGTTGACAAAGCCGAGATACGTTGGCCCAGCGGCCTGAAACAAGAGGCTGTAGTGCCCTGTGTTGACTGTGTGGTCACAATCCAAGAAGGCAAGGGCATTGTCGGGAGAAGTAATTGAAATCATTGGCGTTTACGGAAAAAATGTTCGCGGCCTGACCGGTATCATTATTATTATGCTATCTATGGTGCGTGAGATCCCTGCAGCGAGTGAACACCAGCTCAGATCCGCATCGCTGATATTTATTCTGACCCTGATGCTGCTGGTCGCAGCAACCCATGCAGCGGCAGCAGGAACTGCTGCCACTGATGAAACCACGTCCGCGACCGCGCGGGCGTTTCGCTTGGCTCGATCCGGGTACCCGGATCAGGCGGTACAGTTGCTGCAAGAGACCCTCGCCGCTCGACCAGGAGATTTAGAAGCGCGGTTGGCTTTAGCGGACATCCTGGCAAAAAACAGCAAGAGCGACGACGCCGAGCGGGAGTTCCGCGAAGCCCTCCATCTGCATCCTGAATCTGCTACTGCCGCTATGGCGCTCGGCGCGTTTTACGTGAGCCGGGGATCGCTCGGTGCCGCGGAGCGGGTGCTGGCTGAGGCCGCGCGCCATCACCCCAAACTGGCTGAGGCTCGCATGCAATTGGCTCTAGTGCAGGCCGGGGAACGCGAGTACGCAGCGGCCGAGGCCAACCTCCGCTTGGTTCCTCCCCCGGCAGATCCTGCTGCCAGAGTGCGCTATTTTCGTCTTGCGGCCTCCATCCATTCCGGTCTTGGGGACCGCCCTGCCGCGGCCCGAGCCATCGAAGAGGCCTTGCGCATCATGCCGAACGACGAGGCCCTGCAGTTAGTTGCCTCGGTTGCGGAGGCGGAAGCGGGTGAGTGGCGCGATTGCATCCGCAACCTAGCTCCACTGTATGCGAAACATCCCACTCCCGAAGAGGGGTTGATTTTGCTGCGGGCACATTTAGCTCTCCACCAAGACATTGTGCCCACCCTTCAAAGTCTGCGGGCGTTCGATCTGCCGCAGAGTCAGAAGCTTGCACTTAGACTTCGGTCAGCCGAGATCCTCGCCGCCGCCGATAACCACGGAGAAGCGGTAAAGGAATTTCAAGAGGCGTTGACGATTTCAGGTGGACACGACGAGACTCTGCTCTACGACCTCGCCGTGGAAC
>Ga0193726_1001203_pt1 | contig 21481 bp, 17 predicted proteins | sample H2c1metaG_FD_144928 | JGI IMG/M metagenome (GOLD analysis project Ga0193726, IMG submission 144928) | Soil microbial communities from a riparian zone of the East river system, Colorado, United States - H2c1 | ecosystem: Environmental > Terrestrial > Soil > Riparian zone | place: USA: East River... | reverse complement strand
CAAACTCAGCATTACTGTCACCACGCCGGGCGATCTGAGAGGCTTCAATGTCGGCGACAAGGTGGTCGTCAAAGATGCGACGAACCAGGAGTCGCCGATCATCAAGACGCTCGATCTCACCGGAGGTGTAGTTGGCTTCCAGGCGGCGCTGACGAATTCCTACACCAGTGGAACTATCTCGCGTCCGAACGCACCCCTTCCTGCCGGAACCACGCAGCTGCCGGTGGTGGCGACGACAGGACTCGAACCCGGAACCGCCGTTCACATTGATGACGGAACGAAGAACGAAGATGCGGTGATCGCCAACGTGAACCCTATCGCCAACGTGGTCACGCTCTCGGCAGGGCTGAAGAATACATACGCCACTGGCCTCGGGGCTGCCACAATCACGCTCACCCCCAAGTACTTCACCTTGACGATCGTCTCGGACACGGCCGGGACCGAAACGTTCCCAAACTTGTCGATGGATCCACGGCATAGCAAGTACTTCGCGAATGTGGTGGATTCGACCGCGGTCACCATTACCGTGGCTGATCCTCCTTCCACCACGCCTCCGCCGAACAATATGCCCACCAACCTGGTTGCAACCAATCTCGCCTCGGGGGCGGCAGACGACTTATCGGCCATCACCACCGCCGACTACCACAAGGGCATAGACACCTTGCAAAAGGTCACGGATGTAAACCTGCTCTGTGTGCCGGATGCGGCTCCCAACGGCGGATCCTATCCGTTCCACGCGGCGGATACCCAGGACATTCAGTCGTACATGGTCGCCCATTGCGAAAAAATGAAGGATCGCTTTGCGATCATCGACTGCACCGAGGTGGCGGCATCGGCCACCGACTTCAGTTCCCTCAAGGCGCAACGCCAGTCGCTGAGTTCAAGCAACGGATACGGCGCGTTTTACTTCCCGTGGATTGCCATCTCAAACCCGCTGGGAAGCGGGCGCATCTTTGTTCCGCCATCCGGACACGTTGGCGGTGTGTACGCCAACAACGACAATAACTTCGGAGTCTTCAAGGCGCCGGCCAACGAACAGATCACCAATGCGCTGGCCACCGAAGTCGCCGTTACAGACGACATGCAGGGGCCGTGGAACGACATCGGTATTAACGTCATTCGCTCGTTCCCCAATGAAGGCATTTTGATCTGGGGTGCAAGGACGATCGCGCCGCCCGACATTACTGCCTGGCGTTTCGTGAACGTCCGCCGGCTCACCACCTTCATCGAGAAATCCATCCAGGAAGGCACGCGGTTCGCAGTCTTTGAGCCCAACAATCAGAGGCTGTGGCAGCAGATCAAACGCCTCGTCACCTCGTTCCTTACCGATCAATGGAATGAGGGTGCGCTGTTCGGCGACACCGCGGCGCAAGCGTTCCGCGTGCAGGTGGACGAAGCCATCAATCCGCCCTCGATCCGCGCGCTTGGCCAGCTGGTGGTGCAGGTAACGATTGTTCCGACCACCCCCGCCGAGTTCATCGTGTTCCAGGTGATCCAGGACATCACGGGAGCAAGTCTGCAGGAGTCCACAACGTAGGAGGCAAAGCATGGCAATTCAAGATCCGTACAAGGGGTTTAGATTTCGCGTCGAGATCCACGGAATCCAGCAGGCGGGATTCACCGAATGCAGTTCTGTGGGCTCGCATATTGAAGTCGTCGAGTACCGCGAAGGCGGCGATGTTGCCTCCGTGCGGAAGCTCACGGGAAAAGTCAGCTACCCCGATATCACGCTCAAGTGGGGAATGACCGACTCGCAGGATCTCTACGAGTGGCACCGACAAACGGCGCAGGGAAACATCCAGCGACAGGATGGATCGGTGATTCAACTTGACGACACCGGCAACGAGAAACTGCGCTGGAATTTCTACAAGGCATGGCCGAGCAAGTGGGACGGTCCAGCCTACAGCGCCAAGGGTAACGACGTTTCCATCGAGACTCTGACACTGAGTTGCGAGCGGGTTGAGAAAGCCTAGCCCCCGAGGCGTCGAACTTTGCTCTCGAACAGGAGGTTGAGACGTGTTTCAAACCGAGTATGAGTTCAAGCTTCCCTTCGGATTCGTGGACGAGGAAGGATCGCTGCATCGTGATGGCATCATGCGCCTCGCGACCGCGGCAGACGAGATCCTTCCTCTGAAGGATCCGAGAGTGCAGGCGAACCAGGCGTATCTCGTCGTCATTCTGATGTCGCGGGTCGTAACGCGGCTCGGCGGTGTGGAGCAGATCACTCCAAAGGTCATCGAGGGCCTGTACGCGGCCGATCTCGAGTACCTGCAGGATCTCTACAACCGCATCAACCGCAGCGGCAAAGCCAGCCATGCTGCGGTTTGCCCGGAGTGCGCGCACACCTTCGATACGGAGCTGGTCTTCGAGGGGGAATCGTAGGCTACCCCCTGGCCGCGCTCTACGAGGAGGTAGCCTTCGTGGCTTATCACTTCCATTGGCCCATGGAAACGATCCTGAACCTGGAGCACGCGGAGAGACGGAAGTGGGTCAGTGAAATTTCAGCGATCAATGAGCGAAGAAATGCGCAGAAGATTGACGGACTGGAAGCCGAATCTTGGCCGGCTTAGTTTGAGCGGGAGCGACTTCGCGGACCGCTCGCTCCGAGCCGGTGACCGGGCTCGCCATCTCATGGCGAGACATTCGGTCTGGGCCTTCCAATTCGCTGCTCGATTTGGGATACGGACCACGAAGCAGGGGTTCGCGAAGCTGCAACTGACCGACGTTGCTCTGCCCGCGCCGAATCGTTCTCAAAGCAGACCGCCGGTGCCAGCTGCGAAGTACGATCTGCGCCGTTGGATCCGCAATGAGTTCAAACATCTTCTGCTGCAGCAAGTCTTCGTTACGAATCCGCTTTCTGCGAGAATCCCGGGTCCTGTGTCCGGTGAAGACGTAGGGCAAAATCGCTCACGTCCGCTCCCCACTCGAGGTCGTTTAACGCCGTGCTTGAAAGTGGCGGCATTCGCAACCGAGATCGCGCAGCCGCGCATGGTCGTTCGAACCGGCCAGGCGAAGGCGCTGGACTTGCCACTGGAGATTGCGGGCATGAAGATTCATCGGCGCACGGGTGCGGGGAGAGCTCAATCGTTCGACGAAGACGACAATCCAACAAAGGAATCGCCTTCGACCAGGCTGGCGCGGCGTCACCGTCGCGTGGAACACAAACGTGAACGGATCGCGCAGGAATTCGCGCCTGAGAGAAAAGTTGAAAGCACTCAATGGATGCCACTGGAAAGCCCGCGTCCGATCGCTGGCACGAGAGCCTCTACACCACGTTCACAACAGCCCGAAACGTCGGAAACAGGAGCCGTGCCGCTTCGCCAAATCAACGTGACGCAAGTGGCGGACGAGGTGATAAAGCAACTCGACCGCAAACTGATCGCCGCGCGCGAGCGAATGGGAAGGACCTAAGAGGACAGCCATGCCGCTGGAACGAATTCAGATTCTGAACGAGAAGACGAATCAGAGCTTCCGGGTGATGTTCAATCCGGAGGAATACAGCCTGAACAAAGACAACAACTACGCCTCGCAGGCGATTCCCGGGCTGCAATCTCCCCTGCTTCAGTTCGTCCATGGCAATCTCCGCACCCTCGACATGGAACTCTTCTTCGACACCTTCGAAGTGCAGCAGGATGTTCGGGGTGAGACGCAAAAAGTCGTGGCGTTGCTCGACATCGATTCCGATCTGCATACGCCTCCGGTATTGCGCGTCACGTGGGGTTCACTGGAGTTCCGGTGTGTCCTCGCCAAAGTGGGGCAGAAGTTCGTCAAGTTCTTCGCGGACGGCCGGCCGGCCCGCGCGAAATTGAACGTAACGTTCAACGAGTACCTCGACGCGGCGACGCAAGTGGCGGCGTCGAACCTCCAGACCGCGGACTTCAGCAAGGTGTACATCGTGAAGCAAGGCGACACCCTCAGCGGCGTCGCTGCCAAGTTTTATGAAGATGCGACGAAGTGGCGTCCTATCGCGCTTGCCAACAGCATCCTGGACCCGCTTTCGATCAGCGCCGGACAGCAGATCTACATTCCGCCATTGCCCTTTACCGATCCTTCCACCGGGGTGGTGATGCAATAAATGGCACGCTATCCACAACTCGGTCCCCAATTCACCATGCAGGTCGGCGGCGCGAATCTGCCCGCGGGATTGCGCGGTTCGATCTCCAGCGTGACCTGGACGACCGGAATGGAAGGTTCCGATAGCGTTGAAGTCACCTTCGCAAATCCGAATCTCCAGTGGCTCGACAATCCCATCCTTGCGGTGGACCAGCCTTTCAACCTGTCCGTCGGGTATGCGCCAGATCCGCTGGAGAAAGTGTTCGTCGGCGAAATTACGGGCGTGGAGCCTTCCTTCCCAGCGGGAGGGATGCCCACCATTCGCGTCACCGCCCACGACTTTCTGCAGCGCCTCACCCACGGCCAGGTCGACCGCGCTTTCTATATCCAGATCCCGGAATCGGTCACCATTCCACTGCCCGACGCCGCGGTGGCCGCCATCGTCAGTGGCAGCAACCTCCTCATCCCCGATCTCGATCCAGTTGGCGCAGCGCTCTCGGCTCTCATGACTCTCGCCGCCTACATCTCTGCTCCCGACGAGCCGCAGAAATGGGTAAGAACTCAGCAGTCCACTTCCGACTTCGATTTTCTTACTTCCATCGCGAAAGAGAACGGCTGGGCGATGTACATCGACCACACCGCCGATCCCAAGGGATACATGCTGCGCTTCCAGTTCCTAATCCAGGACTACTCGCCCAGCGTCACGCTGGAGTGGGGAAGCTCACTCATGGATTTCACGCCTCGCCTGACCACGGTCGGCGACGTGTTCGGAATCTCCGCACGGGTCTGGGTGGCGAGTTTGCAGCTGGAATTCGTGATCGTCGTTTCCTGGGATTACGACCGGGCCGCTTTCAACCTGATGATCTACCCCGGGCTGGGAGACCTCAACACGCTCCTGGGCGAAAAAGCGTCGAAGACGATTTCCATCAAGCCAACGGGGTTCGGCAACTCTTTGCGTCAGATTCTGTCCGAGTTGTTGCCTCGCTTGAATAACCGGCTTACAGGGCAGGGTAGCACCATCGGCAACCCGGCAATCAAGCCGGGAAAGATCATCAACCTGATTGGCCTCGGCGGGCAGTTTGGCGGTTTGTACCGAATCACCTCCGCCACACACACCTTCGATGCCAGCGGGTACAAGACGAGTTTCCAGGTCCGCAAGGAGGTCTGGTTCGGCGGAATTCCGGTGCCGAAGGGAGCAAGCGGACTGTTGCGTGTTCAGGGTCAACCGATTCAGTAGCACCGAGGCGGGCGAAAGGAGTTCGCGATGTCACACGGATTCATGGAATGGGTCAGCGGGGTTCACGGCGAAAAGCACCAAGGCTTTAGCATTGCTCCGGGCATCGTGACCAACAACATCAACCTGCTTTGTGAAGGCAAAGTGCAGGTAAAGATCCCCTCCATGCCCGAGTTTGAGCCATGGGCGCGGGTTGCCTCCATGGGCGCCGGTTCTGGCCGAGGGTTCGTATGGATCCCGCAGATCGACGACGAAGTGCTGGTCGCGTTCAACCAGAATGACAATCGCGAAGCGTTCGTGATCGGAGGATTGTGGAGCTTGATGAACCTGCCGCCGATCACGGACCCGCTGGAGTTCGTCACCAAGCGAACGATCAAAACCGGTGTGAAAGACAGTCCTCTGGCACACGAGATCGAAATCGATGATGCGGAACAGTCCATCACGATTACCACGAGCACGAAACAGAAAATCACCATGGACGCCGAGCAGATCTCAATCGAAACGACCGAAGGTGTTCTGAAACTTTCGATGGACATTACCGCCGTTCCGCCGGCCATCAGCATTGAGTCGGATGGTGACATCAGCCTGAGCGCACCGTTGGGCAAGATTTCTCTCGACGCCATGAATATCGAAATCTCCGGCGAGCTGTCGACAGACATTTCGTCGGACGCAACGGTCAGCATTAGCGGACTCTCTGTCGAACTGAATTGAGGAGGGTGACGATGCCCCCAGCTGCGCGCGTAGGAGATTTGACGAGCCATGGAACACCACTTGGACCCGGGCCGGGCGATCCCACGGTGCTCATCGGCGGCCAGCCCGCGTGGTGCGCCGGGGTCGATACGCACGTGTGTCCCTTGGTAAATGGCGTTCAGCCACATGTAGGCGGAGTTGTAGCGAAGGGCAGCCTGACCGTGCTGATTGGTGGATTGCCGGCTGCGCGCATGGGCGACACGATCGTCGAGGCCGGTGGTCCGAACGCAATCACTGCAGGCGAGCCGACCGTTTTGATTGGCGGGTGAGAAGGATTATGGCACAAGACTCACAAAAAGCGTTCCTTGGGGTCGGCTGGTCGTTCCCCCCGTGCACCGGAGCGGATGGCGGAACGGTCGTCGCCCAATATGAGAAGGACGTCGAACAAGCCGTGCGCATCATCATCGGCACGGACTGGGGCGAGCGCGTCATGCGTCCAGATTTCGGCGCGGGTCTTCGTTCGTTTATATTCGGACCGTTGAACCAGACGATGATCCAGCGCGTGCGCACGCGCGTGCAGGAGTCGCTCATCAAGTGGGAGCCCCGGATCGATGTTGAAAGCGTTGTTGTCTCGGTGAATTCGTCCGAGCGCAACAAGTTGCTGGTGGCGGTCACGTACCGTGTCCGCTCCACCAACACACGCAACAACCTCGTCTATGACTTCTATTTGCAGGAGGGAGCGCAGCCTTGATTCCCCGCAGCGCACCTCCGATCGACTCCCGCGACGTCGAAACGTTGCTCAGTCAATTTCTCGAGCGTCATCTGGGCTATGTCCCGGAGTGGCAGCCGGAGCCGAAAACCGCTGGGGCGGCGGTCGGGCCGATATTTGCGCGCATGCTGTCCACCATCCTCGAGCGCCTGAACCAGATTCCCGCTAGGAACAAACTTGCGCTTCTCGACTTCCTCGGACTCCGCGTCGAGCCCGCCCAGCCCTCGCGCGCACCGATCGTGTTTCAACTTAGCAAGGGGGCGCCTGATAGCGCGGCGCCAGAAGGTACGCGTGTCGCCGCGCCCCCGCCTCGGGGCAGCACGCAACAGGTCGTTTTTGAAACGGAGCAGGATGCCGGGATCGCCTCCGCGAAACTCGTGCAGGTCGTCAGCCTGTGGCCGGGCCGCGACCAGTACATCGATCACAGCGCCAACGCCGCAGGCGGCTTGCCTTTCACGCTCTACGATCCGCTGCTGCTGACCGAGACGGACCACATCCTGTACTTCGGCCATCGTACGTTGCTCGCATTTGCAGGGAGCGTCCATCTTGCAGTCACGTTCGATCTGATCCAGGGCAGTTCCTCGCCGATTGATCTCACTTGGGAATATTGGGATGGCAGCGTGTGGCGAGGTTTCATCGAGAGCCAGGCTTCGTGCTTGGGCTCCGTGGGTGCCGATATTGGAAAGGACGGAACCGAAGGCCTTACCACCGATGGAGCTGTTCACCTCGACGTCGATGGCGCACAGACTGCGTTAACCGCGGTGAATGGCGTAGCAAATTTCTGGATTCGCGCCAAGGTTTCGCAACCACTTCCACCGGACCCGGCGAACCTGCTTCCCATCGTCAGTTCAATCAATCTTCGAACCAAGATCGATCAACGAATGGAAGCCAGTGTCACAGCAAAGTTCACGTCGTTATTGGCGACCGGTGTCAGTGAATTCCAACTGAAAGATGAGTGTGGCCAAATCCCTCCGGTTCCAGCCACTATCGTGATCGTGGATGCAGACGATCCCACTCAGATTCCGGTCACCGTAAAAACGACGGGCGGCAGTTCTCCGATCACCTCCGACGTCACATTTTCTCCGGGGCACACTTATCAATTCACCGTCCTGTGTCTGGGCCTGTCGGGTACCGCTTTCGTGCCCTTCCACCTGGAAAGTGCGGCCTCGGGCAGCCATGCGAGCCTGGTGATCACCCTCACGATCGAGGGAATTCTTCCTGACAAGGCGATTTGCGATGGCAAGACACTTGATGTGACGAAGGCGTTTTATCCCCTGGGGGCAAACCCGCGCCCCGGCTCTGCCTTCTACTTCAAGCAAAACGAAATCTTCGGCAAGCCCGGGGCCGATGTGCAGATCTTTCTCGATCCAGCACAATTGCCCGACGTGAATGGAGCGGCTTCCAATACGGTTCAGTCTCTTCCCCACGTTGTGAATTGGGAATACTGGAACGGCTGGCAATGGTCTTTGCTGGTGCAATCCACCGGCAGCACGACGATTTCGGCGACGCCAAACAACAGTAAAGAATTCACCGTCCTTGAAATTGTGAAGTTCATCGTGCCCCATGATTTTCGTTCGACGACGGTCAACAACGAGCCGGGGCTCTGGATCCGCGCCCGGCTGGTGAGCGGAGGTTACGGGCTCGAGCAAACCATCAACCTGACGAATCCGAACCAGACCATCAAGTACGTGCAGCCGCAGCCGCCGTCAGTGGCGGTGATGCGCATGGGGTATTCCTGGATCCAGGGGCCGTCGGCTTTCGACAATGTCTTCACTGTTAACGATTTTCAATACCAGGACCACTCCGACGATGCGCGTCTGCCGGGCCGCTCCTTCGCACCGTTTGCCCCGATCTCGGAAACAAATCCCGCCCTTTATCTAGGTTTCGACGGCAAGCTACCCGTCAATAATTTCGGTATTTACGCCGTCATCGCTGAACAGCCCGGAGGCTCCTCTAACCCGGCACTGGTTTGGGAGTACTGGAACGGTGCGGGATGGCAATCAGCCGCGTTTGAAGATGGCACGCAGGCACTGCAGCTGCCTGGAGTCTTGAACTTCATTCCGGCCGCCGATCAGGAATCGCTTGCCCGCTTTGGCAATGCGCTCTATTGGTTTCGCGGACGATTGAAGGAAGACGGCGAGCCCGCGACCACCGCGGTTAGGAATCTTTTCACGAATGCGGTATGGGCATCGCAGCGCGAGACGTTCAACAACTCGGCGCTTGGCGCGAGTAACGGGTCGCCCAACCAGATGTTCCAGTTTACGCAAGTACCCATCCTGCCGGGCCAGGTGATCGAGGTGCAGGAACTGAGCGGGGCTCGCGCCAATACTGAGTGGCGCCTGGTTGTGCTCGATGTGACTGCGGGGGATCCGAATGCGGTGGCCAAGCTGGAAGCCATGCTCTCGGCGGAAGGCAGTCAAACCGACGCCTTCCTGGTGACTGGTAACAACTCTGCGATCCGACTGACCCGCGATAAGACCAAGAAAGTGATCGCCGTCTCCGTGCAATGGCACGAGCAGCAGAATTTCTTCGGTTCCTCGGCTAGCTCGCGCGACTACGTGCTGGACCATGCCACCGGTCGTCTGTTTTTCGGCGATGGCGATGCAGGCAAGATCCCGCCGGCCGGCGCCGCGATCCAGGCATCCACGTTTCGTTCGGGGGGCGGGCTCGCAGGCAACCTGCCCGCCAACACGATCACCCAGTTGCTCGGCTCCGTATCGGGAATTCAATCGGTCTCGAATCCGCGGTCGGCCGAAGGTGGAGCCGACGGTGAAACCCTACAGGAATTCTCCGCGCGTGCGCCGATGACGATCCGAACCCGCGGTCGCGCGATTACCTTGTCCGATTATGAAACCATGGCACGCCAGGCCTCGGCCGGAATCGCCATGGCGCGGGCCATTCCCACCCGTGACCCTGCCGGGCGCACTGTACCGGGTTGGGTCACGCTCGTCATCATTCCGCAAAGCCATGATCCGCGTCCGGTTCCGTCGTTTGGTTTGCGTGACGAAGTACGCACCCACCTTGAGCAGCGTGTAGCCGCGAATTTGGCGACCGCTCACTCGATCGAAGTGATTGGCCCGGACTATCTCGCGGTGGATGTCACCGCGACGATTGCGCCTCGCGATCCGGCCGAGGCGGGGACCGTGGAACAGGCCACCCTGGCGGCGCTGGCAACATTTCTTCATCCGCTCTACGGTGGCCCCGGCGGGCTTGGATGGGATCTTGGCCGCGGTGTGTTTGCCTCCGATGTCGCCGCCGTCCTGGGAACTGCGACCGGCGTGGACTACGTGGAGGAGCTGAAGTTGTTTGTGGACGGAATGCTTCAGACGGACAAGGTTGAAATTCCGCCAGGGAAGATCGTTGTCGCGGGTCAGCTGCAAGTCAGCATGATTTTGCCCGTGGGCGGCACGCAGTGGAAAGCAAACGCCTCGTAAGGATTTTGCGATGGAATGGCGATTTTGGAAGTGGGAAAGGAAACGCAAGAGTGGCGTCGATCGAAGGCAAGCGCCGCGATTGCCGAAACCTTATTCGTATCGCCAGCTGATCGCGTTGCAAAAAACGGTGGGCAATCAAGCCGTGTTGCGGTGGTTGGGATTGCGTAAGTAGCTCGTGGCTGAGGAATAGGAAGAATGCCGCTTTTATTGCCAAACCTGGATGACCGGTCGTGGGCAGACCTGGTGGATGAGGCCCGCTCCCTGATCCCTGTGTACGGGCCTGAGTGGACAGACCACAATGCCAGCGATCCCGGCATTACGCTCCTCGAACTGCTCGCCTGGGTCACGGAGGTGGACATCTATGGGCTTAACCAGGTCGTCGATGCGGAACGGTTGCGTTTTCTCAACCTGGTAGGCGTCCGGCTGAAGGGTCCGCGACCGGCTCGCGCGGTTTTAAGTTTTTCCGCCAAAGCGGGAACACCGACGCTTCCAAAATCACTGGAGTTCTCCGGCCAGGACGCGAACAAGATCGAATCGCGCTATCAAACGCTGCGGCATCTTGCGTTGGCGCCGGGATCGTTGACTGCCCTGCAGTCGAGTGGACCAGGAGGATTTCAAAATCTCACCGGCGCCTGGAAGCGGCGCTCCAACCTCTCGCCCTTTGGGGCTGATCCGCAAGTCGGAGCTGCGTTCTATCTAGGTCTCTCAGACCCGTTACCGCTGAACTCGCCCGTCTCGTTGTATTTCTCCTTTGGGGACGGACGCTCGGGCTGGAAATATCGTGAACAATTGCTCGCGCAGCTTAAGAAACGGGCGAACTCCTGTCAGCCGCATGCAAATCCCTGCTGCCACGCGCATTCGGAAACAACGCCAGCAACGGACCCGAACAGCGCACCCGAACTGTTGACTCACTATGGCGTGCGAACGGTCTGGGAGTTTCTGACTGTGTCGGGTGGCAAGCAGCAGTGGGTGCCGCTGCAGGGCGCGTCCAACCAGGCAGCGGATGAAACACGCTGCTTCACACTCGATGGCCCTGTAACTCTCCAGGTCGCGACGTTGATTCCACGCGTTCAATTGGGAGCGGTGGGCGCGCTGCTGTGTTACCTGCGTTGCCGCATCGATGCCGGTCGCTATGATGCTGCCCCCGTGCTCACCGATGTCGCATTCAACGCGGTGCCGGCGGCGCAAGAGACGAGTGCTAGTGCCACTTTCCCCGTCGCCACGAACTGTGCCATCACCTACGCATCGGATGGGCCTCCCAAGCCGATGGACCAGAGCGCGTTGCGGATTCGTTTCGACACCACACAGCGTATCGCGCAACTTGATTTCACAAGCCACACCAAAGCCGATCCGTCGTTCACTGTTCTCGATTTTCGCGCGCCGAAAGATCAAAGCGAGGGCAGCCTGACATTGCAGGCGGCTTTCTTGGGGTTCGGAAATGGACTGCCTGCGCAGCAAGTGACCTTGGCCAACGCACCCGTCACCCGCGAATCCGTTCGTCTCTATACGCAGGAGAAAAGTCAATGGCACGCTTGGGAGCTGCGCGAGGATTTCTTTGCCTCCACGCGCCGCGACCCGCATGCGGTGCTCGATCCTATGTCGGGCCTGGTGACCTTCGGCAGTGGCGAACACGGACGCGTTCCTCCGTACCATAAGAAGAGCAGCACCGATCCGTCAGGCTGCCTGATTTTCGCCACCATGGACGCGACTCGCGCGCAGGAAGGAAAACTCGGCGCTGGCCTGATCAACACTCTCGTGGATTCTCCGCGCAATCGCGCTCTGCTCTCCAGCCGAGGAGCAGACCCGAATGGCTGGTCAACCCTTCAATTGCAGCTGACGAAGATTACGAATCCGCTTCCATCGTCCAACGGAGCATCTGCGGAAACTCTGCGGCTCGCCGCGGCCCGTGCTGACGCGCTGGTAGAGACCACCGAACGCGCTGTATTGCTGGAGGATTGCGAACGGCTCGCACTCGCCACCCCCGGTACCCGCGTTGCACGCGTTACGGCCATCGCGAACCTGCACCCTGAATTTCCTTGTTACAAGGCTCCTGGAATGATCTCTGTCATCGTGCTGCCGTACCTCCCGCAAGGCCGCCCGACGCCAACCACAGGTCTTATCCAGGCGGTCTCCGCGTTCCTCCGTTCTCATCGCGTGATTGGGACACGCGTGGAAGTGGTCGGCCCAACGTATCTCGAAGTTGCAGTCCAGGCGACGGTTTGCTCCAAGCAAGGCGCCGATAAAACAGCCTTGCAAAGCAATGTGGTTCGCGCCCTGAATGATTTTTTCGATCCACTTATCGGCGGCCCCGACCAGACTGGATGGCCGTTTGGCCGGTCCGTATACCGTAGCGAGGTTCTGAAGATTCTCAGCGAAGTGGATTCCGTGGATTACGTAACTTCGCTGCAGTTAACTGCCGGTGGCGGTGCAGCGCAGTGTGGCAACGTCTGCCTCGGTCCAACCTGGCTGGTTGTTCCGGGCGTTCACACGATTCAAGTGCTCTGAGGAAGAAAAGGATGAACCATAAGCCGCCAAACCGCGAACTCGACCGCGTTACGTACTGGGAAGGCCAGATGCTGCGCAGCGGCGACTTCCTTGGCATTCAGCGCGTCGAGGACCAACGACGGTGGTGGCATAACCGTGCCATGCACAATGCGTACGGTGTTTATCAGGGGTTCCAGGCCAGAGCTGTCGATGGTAAGCAGGGCCAGCCGGATGTGGTGCAACTGGACCCCGGTGTGGCGTACGACTGTTTTGGACGCGAACTGATTTTGGAGTGTCGCGCATCGATTCAGTACGCCGCACAACCCTTGGCGCAAGGTGATGTTCGAACGCTCCTCGTCCGGTATAAACGGCCGCCATCTCGAAGGGACTCGGATCCGGTCACCGCGGCTTGCTGCTTCTGTAATGGCCGGCATTCCAGCGGCAATATTGAATTCGTCTGGACGGATAACCGGAGAATTTCCCCGCAGGACGGTGTTCCGCTCGGACAGGTTCGAGAGGCCGGCTTCAACCGGGGAAGGTTCTCCGGATTCAGGACTCCCCCGCGACGTCGTGCGTTGGCGCGTCCGCACTTGGCGACGGGATCCACCGTTCCCGGGAACACCTCTTGGCAGCCATGGGATTTTACGCCGCCTTTTTCCGATGTCGCCGCCTTTTTCCCCATCGAGATCGGCGTGCAGACTACGATCGATACCTCAGCAGCAGGATTTACTCAGATTCCGCAATATTTTGCGTGGCTTCAAGGATCCATCTGGAATCCCGCGACGGTGCAGCTTGTACCCGCACTGCTCCCCAGTATCGCAAACGAATCCCTGGACAGCTTCACCTTCCGTTTGATCCTGATGGTTCCTGAATCAGGTGTGATTTTCGAGGAGGGCTTGGCCGCACCACCCGCGGAGCCGATCAACCTGATCCAGAACGCGGACGATTTTGCGGACTTCGCTCAGCAACAGGGGCTCTACGTGGCATGGCTGGGTTCTCAGATGCCGGCTGCTACTCCATTCGTTCCGCCGAAGCAGAACCCGTGCCAGGCAAATTACCGGGCTGAATATGTACGAGGGACGCGCTAGCGCAAAACGAGGTCTTCATGGCGATTATTGGTGCGACACAATTTCTCGAGAGAATTCAGTTCTTCAACGGCGAGCGCCTCTTCGCTTCGGACCTGCAAGCGCTTGAATCGTTCAATCGCGAAATGCGCTGGTTGCACAACCAGAGCCTGCACCAGGCAGGAGTGGGAAGCGGATTTTCCGTTACCGGAAATGTGGGGGATCGCCAGGTTCTCATCACGCCCGGATATGCGCTCGACTCGCAAGGCGAAGAGATCATTCTCACCCAGCAACTTACGCTGCCCATTCCATCGGTGGCTGACAATGGCTCCGGCGGCTCCGTCTTCTACGACCTTACCGTCTCCTATCCACAGGATGCGGATTTGAAATCTTCTGAAACACGCGTGGGTATTTGCAACTGCCCGCCGGAGGGCGTGGTGCGGCTGCGGGAAGAGCCTATTTTCTGCTGGGTTCGGCTCAATGACAATCCATCCAATCGCCAGCCTGTGGATACGCGGCTGAAGAATCTCATTCAGTCGGGAATGTTCCTCGTCCTGGCGCAGATCGAGGTCTTCAACTGTCAGCTACGGCAGCCTGTATCCACGGCGCAACGGCGCGATGCGCGTCCTCCGAAAAACCCTTACATCGCGTCCGGTCTTGCGTTGGCCGCTGATCTCAACTGGACGGCGTGGGGAGGTCCCAACACCACGGTCAGCGCCTTGGGATTCACAATTGGATTTCCCTATCGCGCCACCGTCATCACCAGCGCCGCGCAGTTTCAAGCCAACCCGACCTACATCGCGCGACTTGTCGGCTCGAGAGTGGACAACAGTACCTCGCCCAGCATTCTTACCGACGGCCTCATCAACATTCCGCCATCTGGAGTGACTCCGTACTCCTTCCAGATTGAGCTCTTTCCCGTGATCGCAAGCCTTGGCGGCGGCCAGGAACTCACCCCCAACCCGCCCGCGTGGGACGTGGCGTGGCTCGGAGTGGAAGGCTAACTATGGCAACCACGAGCCCAAACAATTTTCTGTTTTTGAACCGCGAAGGAAACTGGCCAGACTTCAAGCGGTTCGGTCTTGAGACTGACGGCGATGGAACTCTCCAGCTCTCCAGCGTGCCGCGGATCTCTGCTCCGCTTTCTGACGAGGTTCGCACCGCGCCGACTCCCGACGGACCAGCCGGACTCGCCCTAGATCACGGCACACTCTATTTCTCGCAGCCTGGTTCAAATACACTCAGTGCAATCCATGGATGCGACGCCTCCCAAGGCGCGCTGTCTTGTGTGCGCGGTGGAATGGCGGGCGCGCCCGGGCTGCTCAATGTGCCGCGTGGACTCCTGATTCCCCCGAACCGGCGTGTCCTCTTCGTCGCGGACAGCGGCAATCACCGCATCCAGATCTTCGACTTGGACACCCATCAGCTCCTGGAGATCTGGGGAGCGTCGGCACCGATGCCAAGTGCCCAGCCCGGCAGCTTCAACACTCCGTGGGCCATGGCGGCGGACCACGCCGGAAATGTCTATATCGTGGACTACGGCAACCATCGCGTGCAGAAGTTCAACTTCCTTGGCGATGTGGAGTCGTTTGAGCAAAACGTCGCTGCCTCAGGAGACCTTCAGCAGCCGGTAGATATCGCGGTCAGTACGGAGCACGGCAAGATACGCATCTTTGTCGCGGACGCTTCGTCTGCAAAGATCTTCGTCTTCGACGACGCAGGCAATCCCGCGAAGGATTCCTCTGGGAGCCCAATCACGATTTCCGATCCCCGCCTCACCCAGCCGATGGGCTTGGCCCTCGCCGCCGACGCACTCTATGTTGGCGATAATGCCGCGCGCCGGATCTTTCGCTTCCAGCTCGGAGAGAAGCCGGTTCTGGTCGGCGAAGCCATCGGCTACGACGGACCCATCGCCTGTTTGCTCGTCGACCAGAGCGGGAACTTGTGGGTGCACGCGGGCGGCGGTCTCGCGCCTATCTCTTTATCCTTGGACACAGGTTACGGCGCGCTGGGAGCCCTGTGGAATGCGCATCCGACATCAGTCGGACGCGTCGTGCAATGGCATCGACTTCAGGCACTGCTCAAACCGCTCGCCCCGAACACGCATCTCGATCTGTTCGCATACGCCTCCGAGAAGCCCACCGACGCCACCGCCGTCGATCCGAACGCAGTCAACCCGTTTTCGGACGCGCGCTGGAATGCCCTTTCATCGTTGGCGAACATCGATCTCACCGACATCTACCTCCGCGGTGCACCGAAACAATATCTCTGGGTCGGTGCTCTTTTCACCGGAGACGGCAGCAGTACGCCGCAACTCAGCCAACTTCGTTTGGAATACGACTGGCCAGCCTACGATGCATATCTGCCCGCGATCTACAGAAATCCTGGCAAGTGCGGCGATTTCCTCCCGCGTCTGCTTGCGCTCTTCCAGAGTTTCTATGCCGGAATCGAGTACGAGATCGGAGCGCGGGCCGCGCTCTTCGATCCCGAGGCAGCCCGGCCCTCATTTCTCCCATGGCTGGCCGGCTGCCTCGGACTCGATCTTGAGCAGAGCTGGAGTGTGGCAAAACAGCGCGAAATCCTCGCCAGGATCTTCGAATACTACGGAAAGCGCGGAACCGCCGAGGGACTTCGCGAAGCCCTGCGCCTCTTCGCCGGCATCGATGCGCAAATCGATGAGCCTATCCTGCACGCCTCGTGGTGGGCCTTGCCGGGCACGGCCGAGGCGTGTTGCGGGGAGTGCGCTGCCCAAGCGGCAGGCGACGGCAGCCAATGGACGAATCCCGCGAGTTCCGTGCTGGGTTGGACCACGATGCTGCCACCCGCACAGCCCCAAGGCGCCATCGTGGGAACCACCGCCGTTCTCGATCAGTCGCACTTGATTTCCGAAGAAGATTTCGGCGCGCCGCTCTTTACCGACGTGGCGTACCAGTTTCGCGTGAGTGTATTCCGCTCGCAGGCATCGTCACCCGACGCTCTCGCGACGATTCGCGCAATTCTCGACAGCGAGAAACCCGCACACACTACCTACGAACTATGCGTCATTGAACCAGCCTTCCGGATTGGCTTCCAGAGCAGTGTGGGCGTCGACAGCGTAGTTGGCGGTCCGCCGCGCGAACTTGCGCTCGGTTCAGAGCAGCCACTCGGCGTGAACACCGCACTTGGTGGTGTGCCGCCGAATCGCATTGGGGAAGGCACACGTTTAGGAGTTTCCACGCGACTCGCGTGAGTTGGATTGGTTTCGAGGAGGAGGAGGAGTTATGGCAACGAGTTCGCATCAGACCGGATGCCTCGATCAGTGTTCGCCTATACGCAACCGGTATTTCTACGGCAAGATGCTCGACGTCTTCCATTTCGAGCTCTAGCAGAACTACTTTAACAGCAAGCGCTGGCTCCTGAATCGTCTCGTCTCAGGATATGGAGTCGTATGCGGCCTGAACGTCTTGCTCAGCTCCGACGGAAAAAGCATCTACGTCACACCTGGCATGGCCATCGACAGGTGCGGCCACGAGATCATTCTTTGCGAGCCGTCGGTTCAAATTCTACTGCCGGTCCCCCCACCCGCCCAGCCTGGCGGCACGCAAACTCCCTCACAGCCATCTTCCCCGGCGAATAATCGGCAACCACCCGGTGGGATGTCTTTGTCGGGGCCTCTGCCGAGTACGGCCCCTGGCGGTTCGAATGCAGCGAACAATCCTTCGAACCCCGGCATGGAGAACTGCGATTGCTCCGACTATTTCCACTTGGTGCTCTGCTACCACGAGTGTCCGACTGATCCGTCGCCGAGCCTCGGCGGCGATTGCGGCTGCGACGCGCAACCGGCGTGTTCGCCCGGAGCGATTCGCGAGCGATACACGCTCCAGCTCATTGAGGACAAACTCGCACCCGCGCGCACTGCTTCCGCGTTAATGGAACTGATCAACGGCGGGACTTTGAGCTATGCCGTGCTGGCAAGCTACGTCGCTAACCTGACCTTCGACGATCCTTGCCCGGACTGTTGCATCCCGCTGGCCAACATCCGTGTGCCGGATCCCGGCAAACCTTATGACCAGAATCAGAATGTGGACATTTCTGTGCGGCCGATCGTTTACACCAACGACCTGCTCTACGAAATCATCCTTGCCATCAAGCAAGGTCCGTCCTCCACGTCGGCCAGAAAACCGTGAGTGATCCATGGAGACGAAAATGAAAACGACTTCTTCTTGCTGTGGCGGAAATTCAACCTCGACGTCTTCCTGTACAACGTCGGTGGTCGAACTGCCGCGCTACTACCCTCGACAACTGATTACGCCGGACGATCTGACCTTGGAACAGAACTACTTTCGCGACCGGATGCGGCGCCACAATCGCCTGCTCCATGGCTGGGGCGTGGTCTGCGGTGCGCTCGTGTGTCCGGTACCCGTCGCGAATGACGACGGCACCACTTCCTACGCTCCGTGGCAGGTGCAGGTGCAGCCCGGCTATATCCTTGGACCCTACGGCGACGAAATTGTTGTGGATTGCAAACGCACGATTGACGTCCGCACCCAGGGTGTCGCCGGCGTCTCGGGAGAGCCTTGTCTCGATCTGCCCGATCCATGGTGTACGCAGGTGTTCACCGCGCCGCCCACCGACCAGACCACCTACTACATCGCGGTGAAGTACGTGCAATCGATGACGAGGCCCGTCCGCGTCCTGCCCGTGGGTTGCGGCTGCAGCGATTCGTCTTGCGAATATTCGCGCTGGCACGACGGCTACCAGATCGGCGTTCTGGACCAATGTCCCGATTGCAATATCACGGATGCGAACACACCTGGGCCCGCTTTTAGCAATCTCGTCAAAGGCGACACGCCACCATGCCTTCCGTGTGATTGCGGCCCGTGGGTCGGTCTTGCCGCGGTGACGGTCGATTCCGATGGAACCATCGCGCAGATCGACAACTGCTCGTGCCGTCGCCTGGTGCTCTCTTTCTCGACGTTCTGGTGGAAGTGCACTGGAACACTGAGCGGAATCACGCTCGGCGATCCCAATAATAAGGTTCAGCCGGGCTCTCCTTTCCCGATCGTGGCTGGCGATACGAACCCGACCCTCATCGCGGTGAAGGGAACGAATCTCGACAAGGACGCGACGTTCACGTTTGGCGATGGCATGAAGGTCACTCCCGACACTTCGCAATGGTCGCAAGCCAATCAGGTCATCATCCTCAGCGTTACGGCCGACACCGATGCGCAGCCCGGCACTCGTCCGCTCATCGTGGTTAACCAGGACTGCAGCATGGCCCTCGCGGCCAATGCCATCAGCATCAGTCCTCCACCGCAAGGCCCGGTGATGGGACCGAAGCTCAGCAAGGCAGCGGCAAACCGCCCGAAAAAAGCAGGCAAGACCCCGGTGGCATAGCGCTTGAAGAGACACGAGTGGCAACGGGATGTGAAGGGCACGGTGGAGGAAAAATCTGCGCCCCGCAATCCCACCGTGTCGCCGCCCACCACGGTCGCTCACGGCGCGCTTCGGAATGCACTCGGGGTGCAGGAAGTCCCGCGTCTCTTCAGTGCAAAGGCGATCCAGGCACAACTTCGCGTCGGCCAGGCCGGCGATTCTGAGGAACTGGAAGCCGACCGCATCGCCGAGCGCGTGGCGTCCGATGTTGCTTCGCCTCCGGCTCCCCCACCGCAGCATGCGCTTCAAACACTCGGCTCCCAACGCGCGCTCGACACCGGCACTCCTGACCACGAAGGATCTCCGCTGAAACCAGGGTTTCGAGAACAGATGGAACGCGCGCTGGGTGCTGACCTCAGAAGTGTGCGCATACACGATGACGCCGCGGCGCAAGCCAGCTCGCAAGAAATCAACGCCCATGCGTTTACTCGCGGCGAAGAGGTGTTCCTAGGTCGCGACGCACGCGCGCTTGACCCCGAAGCCAGCCAGCATTTACTGGCGCATGAAGTGGTTCACGTTATCCAGCAACGCAAAGCGGGTGTACTGAGCAACAAGGTCAGCGAACCCGGCGACGCTCACGAGCGCGAAGCGAACCACGCCTCTCACCAGGCTTTGATGGGTCATGGTGTGAGCGTGGGCAGTGGGGGAGTTGCTCCCGCAGTGCAGCGTCAGATATCCGGCGGCAGTATCACCAAGCGAACAACTGTCAACACAGCCTCGCGTGCAGAAGTGAAGCAAGCCATCTTCGAGTATCTGCAGAGAGCGCAAGCCGCGCAGGGCGGCTCCACTCTGCACCTCAATCAGGCCGTAAGGACTGCACTGCTTTCATTGAGCACCGTAAGCACCCCGGGGCCAGACGCTGATCCGGGAAAAGCAATGCGCAGCATCGCGATGGAGAATGTCTTGAACACGGGTGCGACCGAGCCGTCGGATCTGGCCGGACGGGCAGCACAGGTTTTGCCTGATCCGTTCGACCGCTCCGCTCTGGAGAGGCTCCAGAAAATGCCCGTCACGGATCCTCAAAAATCTACGATCGAACGGGTCAAGGATCTGGCGGAGAAGAATCTAAAGCAACCGGACATTTCCACTGACCAGCCACCGTCTCCAGCCAAACAGCAGGACGAGATAATCGACAAAATGCGAGCAGCCCGTGGCCTTCCACAGCCGAAAACTATCGGCCCGGGTTCTGTCGATATCCTCGGCCTGGGACGGATCCTTCGAGACCTGCCTGGAACCATAAAGCCGAAACCTCCCGCTCCTCCCACTCCATCGGCTCCCGGTGCGGATGTCGAGCAAGCAATCGGAAAGATACCGAATGATTCCCTGATGCCGCGGGAGGCGCGTGGAACTCCTCAGGCAGGCGAGTTCGTAGATGCAGCGCAAGATGTGGCCCGAGATCTGGCGGGCAAAATCGAGTCGGCCCAGAAGAAGGGCCAAGAGGCCGTCGATTTGAGGCTTCCTGACGCCTACAACCACGTCAAAGATCGACCGGCGATGATCGACGCCGTCATAAGTCTGGTGAAGGCAGTGCGCGAAGCATCGCCGAATCACGGTTTAGCAGTGAAGTACGTGGATGTTTATTTCGGCAATCGGCTGGTTACACGCAGCGTCGGCGGTGCTTCGCAGTAAAGATCGAACGCATAAGACCCGTGGCGCAGCAGCGAGAATCGGTTTGGAAATCAAACCTCGTAATGAGGAACGATCGGACATAGTTTGGGCGCGGCGGCGAAAACTCGGGAGATTCCAGCGCGGATTCCGGATCGGTCGCGTGGCAGATCGCAAGCCCCGGCGCCCGCGCCGATGCGGCCGGCCTTCGACTCGCTGCCCGGGTTGCAACAGGACTTGGGCAACCAGGCCATGATTCAGCTGCACGAAGCGGGAGTCATCCAACCCAAACTTCACCTCAGCCAACCGGGCGACGCTGACGAACAGGAAGCCGACCGCATAGCGAACCATGTCGTTTCACATGATCGGACCAGCACCGCTCCGCTTGTTCCTTCCCGTCGCGTCACGCCTGCGATTTCCCCCGTTCACCGAAAGTGTTCCTGTTCCGGTGGAGCGAAGTGCTCCAAATGCGAAGAAGAACTGGAACAAGGGAAAGCAATCCATCGTAAGGCTGCATCTGCTTCGGACCGCACCACCGCCGCGCCCGATAGTTTCTTGAACGGACTAGGCTCCGGTCGCGCCCTGGATCCGCCGCTCCGCAAATCGATGGAGTCCCGTTTGCAGCAGGACTTCAGCGCGGTCCGCATTCACGACGACTCCAGCGCTGCGCAATCTGCGAAGGCGATCAACGCCCAGGCGTTCACTTCCGGCAGCGACATCTATTTCGGTTCCG